>ERZ842401.6009-NODE-6009-length-13166-cov-5.297994_pt1 | contig 13166 bp, 9 predicted proteins | sample MGYA00521270_ERZ842401 | MGnify/ENA primary metagenome ERZ842401 (study PRJEB31892, sample SAMEA3878208) | bioreactor metagenome | biome: Moose rumen | place: Sweden | collected 2011-10 | study: EMG produced TPA metagenomics assembly of the PRJEB12797 data set... | reverse complement strand
ATCCTGCGATTTTACTGTCGCGGTTTTGGCGCCAGTTGGTGAAGGTGCCGAAGATGTCGCTCAGGGCTATCACGGCGTTGGCGGTTTCGTTCTGGTAGAGCGTGGCGCTGTTGCCCGCTACCGTCGTCTTGCCTTGCAGGGCACCTGTCACGCCCGAGATTTCCTCGAGCAGCTGCATCTGCAGCTTCACCATCTCGTAGGCTCCAATGTTGGTGTTGTTGACCGAGATTTGCTCGGGCTTGTTGTCGCCGTAGTTGGGATTGTAAGGCAGAATGCCGTTGCAGTTGCGCCACACGTTGCGGATGTCTTCCCAGGTGAAACCGTCGGGCAGTGCCGTCTCGGGGAACACCAGCACGCCCTTGGCGCTCGCCATCATGATGTTGTTGATAAGGGTGATAATCTGGTTCACCGACTTCTGCTGGTCGATAATGTCTTCGACAAAGGAGTGAACCTCGCCGTCGGTGAGCGGGTAGAATTTCATCACAAAGGGGTGCGAGCCGTGAGCCCAGGGAGAGTCCCACTCGGCAAGCAGGTCTCCCATGGACGAGAACCAGCGGCAGTGCCACACGGTGGCGATGTCCCAGCGGGTGCTCAAGTTGGCATCGCTCTTCAACCTGGCACCGGGCGGCAGGAGCCACACCTGCGCCGTTGCCTTGTCATGGCACAGCGTCACCTCGCGGCTCTCGCGCGTCCACACCTCAATGGCTCGGCATTTGCCAGCATTGCTGGGCGTCCAGAATGATGCACCCTGGTGCGAGTCGGCGCCTATGGCGTGTGCGAAGTCGAGGGTTCGCCCGCGGCAGTCGTTGCTGTAGAGCCGCCGCACCCAGCCAGCCTTGCCGCGCGAGCCGCTCGCCACGCGCTTGAGCAGCTGCGCCATCGTCAAGTCGTGGAGTTGCCCCACTATTTCGCAGTCGCGTCCCAACGGGTCATTAAACTGGTTGACAAAGAAGTTGTTGATATTCACGTTGCTCACCGCCACCTGCTGTTGCCACAGGTCGCGCACGATATCGATGCGCTGCACCGCGGTGCCCGAGATGAGGAATTCCTCAAGGGCTCGGCTGTCGAGTTCGTCGAGCTGGTTGAAGCGATGCACGCTCTCCACATTCTTGTCATCGGCATGCTGGTTGTTGATAAACTCCGAGCGGTAACGCCCCACGATGGTTTTCACCATCTGGCGGATGAGGTTGTTGGTGATGGGGCGTGTGCCGCCTTCCAGATACAGTTCATATTCCGAGCGTGTGGCACCAGTAACGGTGGTAAACGTGTCGCTCCACTGGTCGCCGTAGGTGAACCGCTTGTTACGCAGCCGCTTGCTCCGCAGCTGGCTGCCCAAGCACCATGCCTTGTAGGCATCGTGCAGGATTTCTTGATTGGTGTTGAGTGTGTTCATAGTAATGTAATTTTGCTGACGAGCCAACAAGCTGACGAGTAAACAAGGCAATGGAGGAAGATGACTCAGTACTATGCGAGCCAATAATTACTACTGCCTTGTCAGCTTGTTACTTGTCAGCTTGTTAGCTTCATCTTATCGCAAAATAGCTGCGGCGGTGGCGCGGTCCATAGCTCACATGAAGCCAGCTGAAATCGTGCTCGTTGATGGCTTGGTCAACAGGCAGGTCGAGCTGGCGAAGCAGCCTGTAGAGACGTTGGTTCTTGTCCTTGGAGCCGACGGTGATGTCGGCGGCTTCGCCCAGAATATGCTGGCTTGCTGGCACACCGCCCACAGCCTTGTTGAGAGCCAGGCAGCGGTAGCCGCTGTTCACATGGATGGGCGCTCCCCATGCCTCGCGCAGCGGGTCGAGGACATTCTCGACGAGAGCGGTGAGGTTGTTAATCACTTGCTGCGACGGAGTGTTGTCGATGCCCCGCAGCCGGGCTGTAGTGGAGCGGGTAAGCTCCGCGATAGTAAAATAGTTCATAGTTCACAGTTAATAGTTCATACTTAAACTCGCCGCAAAGTAAATAACATCATCCCGGGGCAGGCAATGTTATTTTATCACTCACTTTCCTCGTTCCACTTTCCACCTTCCACTTTCCACCTTACTCGTTTCACCCTCCACCCTCCACTAATTTGGTTAATTTTAATTAAGGTAAAACGTTATTATTGAGCTAATGGGGTGTAATTGAAAAAATATCCTTATCTTTGCAGGTTTTTAAAAAACAATTAGTGCGAAAATAATCATTTATTAAGATGAAGAAGTATAATCTAATCAACAACGTAATGGGCTGGTTGATATTCCTGGTGGCAGCTGTCACCTACTTGTTGACCATTGAGCCCACAGCAAGCTTCTGGGACTGCCCGGAATTTATCGCCCAAGGTTACAAACTCGAAATAGGCCACCCGCCCGGCAACCCCATGTTCATCCTTGCGGCACGCTTTGCCGCCAATTTCGCCGGTGGCGATGTGACGGCAGTCGCCAAGTGTGTGAACGCCATGTCGGCGATCCTCAGCGCGGCAACTATCCTGCTGCTGTTCTGGACCATCACTCACCTGGTTAAGAAGCTGGTAGTCAAGAAGGGTGAGGAAGAAAATATGTCGCTGGCACAATACCTCGTGGTGATGGGCAGCGGTGTGTGTGGAGCTCTTGCCTATACTTGGAGCGACACGTTCTGGTTCTCGGCGGTAGAGGCCGAGGTGTATGCCTTCTCCTCGTTCTGCACTGCCCTCGTGTTCTGGCTCATCCTCAAGTGGGAGAACCATGCCGACCACCCCAGCAGCGACCGTTACCTGATTTTGATAGCCTTCATCTTCGGCATCTCGCTGGGAGTACACCTGCTCAACCTGCTGGCAATCCCGGCAATCGCCCTGATTTTCTACTATCGCAAGGCCAAGAAGAGCACCGTGAAGGGCTCGCTTCTCACTCTGCTCATCTCATTTGTCATTATTGTGCTTATCCTCTACGGACTGGAGCCAGGCTTCGTGAAGATGAGCGGATATTTCGAGAGGCTGTTTGTTAACGGCTTCCACACGGGCTACAACAGCGGCGTGGTGTTCTATGCCGTGCTGCTGATGGCTAGCTTAGTCTGGGCTCTCTTTGAGCTGCACCGCGACAAGAGTGAGACCCGCAAGCGCCTGAGCGTGCTGCTGAGCATTATCCTCTCGGGTATGTTGTTCCTTGGCGATGGGTTGGCAATTCCTGTATTGCTGATAATTGCTGTTTCTATTTATCTCTTTGTTGCCAAGCGAATCTCGCCACGCCTCTACGGTAACATTATCCTTAGCATCATGATGATTTTCATCGGCTTCTCGGCCTACGCTCTCGTGCTAATTCGCAGCAACGCCAATCTGCCCCTCGACGAGAACTCGCCCAATAGCCCCTTCGCGCTCACCAGCTACTTGAGCCGCGACCAGTATGGCAAGTCACCTCTGATCTATGGAAATACATTATTCTCAATGCGCATTGATACCAAGGATGGTCCAGAGAAATACACCCGTTTGGCTAAAGCAGATGAAAACCAACCTGATGAATATATTAATTTAGGACCTCAACAAGAACCTGTTTATGCTTCTGAGACCGAGATGCTGTTCCCACGCATCCACAGTCAGCAACACGCCTATGACTATGCCAGCATATTGGGATACAGCAGCCCCGAGGAGATTGGCCATGGTGGCCCAAGACCCACCATGGGCGAGAACCTACGGTTCTTCTTCGAATACCAGCTGCATCACATGTACTGGCGATACTTTATGTGGAACTTTGCAGGCCGGCAGAACGATATCGCCAGCAGTGGTCCCGGCGATGTGGCACGCGGCAACTGGCTCAGCGGCATTCCGTTCCTCGACAATTCCCGCCTCAGCAATCTTGAGTATGTTCCCGACGAGCTTGGCAAGGACAACAAGGGCCACAACGTCTTCTTCATGCTGCCGCTGCTGTTAGGACTTATCGGTCTGCTGTGGCAAGCCTTCTCAGGCAAGAAGGGTATTGAGCAGTTCTGGGTGGTGTTCTTCCTGTTCTTCATGACAGGCATAGCCATTGTGATGTACCTTAACCAGACGCCAAGCCAGCCGCGTGAGCGAGATTACGCCTACGCTGGTTCGTTCTACGCCTACGCCATCTGGATAGGCATGGGCGTGGCAGGATTGTGGAAAGGATTATTATCATTAATTTATAATAAAGATGGTTCTAAAAAAGATAAAAAGTCTATCTTTATTTCTTGCGCTTTAACTCTTGTTTTAATAGCAGCATTTTTCTTGTTATTCAGGGGTGGATTTAATGACAACTTCTCTAATCTTTCATCACGGTCAAAGGGCAAGATAATAGTATTTTGTATTGTTGGATTATTATTATTTATATTTAGAATAAATGAGTTTAATAAGAAATCCAACATTAAAAGCAATGAAGAACCACAAGAATTTGAGATTAAAAATGGTACTTCTAGCCTTGTTCTTGCTGGTATAACAGCCCTTATCGGTCTTGCCGTGCCGTTGCAGATGGTAAGCCAGACGTGGGACGACCACGACCGCTCGGGACGATACTGCGCGCGCGACTTCGGAGAGAACTACCTGCAAAGTCTTGACGAGAATGCAATTATCTTCTGTAACGGCGACAACGACACCTTCCCACTATGGTATCTGCAAGAAGTGGAGGGAGTGCGCACCGACGTGCGTGCCGTGAACCAAAGCTACCTCCAAACTGACTGGTATATAGCCCAGATGCAACGTGCCGCCTACGATAGCAAGCCATTGCCGATGTATGCCGGACCTTTATCCTATGCCTATGACAAGCGTATTGTGGGATATTTCTCTGATTATGTAACAAGTAATTCACCTGTTTTGGTCGAGAATTTATTGAAAAATTTCTATAATGATAAGGCTTTCATAAAAACTGAATACGGACAACTACCATTTTTCAGTAATTACCAGGTGCAGATTCCAACCAGCGTTGATGCAGCCATTAAGGCTGGCGTTATACCCGAGTCAATGCGCGATAAAGCCACAGATACCATCAACATCGACCTCAGCAAAGTGTCGGGAGGAGATGGATTGGCAGCTAATAACACTATGACTCTTGACCTCATTGCAAGCAGCATTGCCCAAGGCTGGAAACGACCTGTGTATTTTGCCAACACCGTGCCTGCATCATATTTTATGGGGTTCAAACCATATATGATAAATACTGGCATGTGTTATCAAGTTACTCCTGTAAAAGTTAATGATGATAACATAAAGCACGATATTCAAGCTTGCAATAACGACAAGATGTACAAGATTGTCACCACCAAGTTTAAGTGGGGCGGTCTAGACAAGGCTCCAAAGGGTAGTATATATATTGACGAGACAGTTCTTCGCATGGTAACCACAACAAGAGTGACCATGATGAAACTTTCGTCTTCACTCTGCTACGAGGGACTCACGGCTAAGGCTTTCTCAGGAGATGTCGATGCCATGTATAATATGTGGGAGTCGTTCTATCTAGGCACAGGCATGATAGGTCAAGACGAAGCGTTGTATTGCCTTAATCGTGCTGCTAATGAGGGACACAAAATTACTGATGAGGATAGAGATATTCTTAATAGATATCCCATATTACCAGAAACAATCGAAAAGATGCAATTGGCCGAGAAGAGCATGCGTGAGAACCTAGGCGACTTGGAACAATATGCTACCGACCGCTTCAAGAAAGCAGAATACATCCTAGACTTGATGCAAGAAAAAATGCCCGCAGAGACTGCTCCTTACCAAAACACAATATCTCTGAGATTAGCCCAATGCTATAAAACCATCTATGAATATGGCCATAGCGAGACAGCAAGAAAGAAGGCTGTTGCCATTCTTGAAAAAGAAGCAAATCGCTTTGCGCAATACGCCATTTTCTATCAAAGTGTGGTTAGAGATAATAATAATGGTATAATTTATGAAGACGAAGATATGGTAAGAAGCATTTCTGATCTTTTTGATCTTTATAAAGACGTCAATCCCAAGAATTATGAGAATTTCTTGAAGAAGTTTGCCAACATCGAACATTCTGGAAGGAAAGTTGATATGGCGAAACTTAATGAAAGCTTAAAAGACTGGGAAGAAAAAGCATTTGTACAGAGGCAAGCTCAAGCAGAGGCGCAAGCCAGAGCAGAGGCTCAAGCAGAGGCGCAAGCACAAGCCGAGGCTCAAGCGCAAATGCAAGCACAGATGCAGGGACAAGACCAAGATCAGGCGAATATACCATTTAATGATCAAAACTTCGCCACCGAGCCTAGAGGTACCGACTTTGAAAACGAGAATTAGCAATTATATGAGCTAACAAGGAACAAGCCGACGAGCTAACGAGGCAGTAACAACGGTGTCTGACATAGAAACCAGCCATTGCCTCGTCAGCTTGTTCCTCGTCAGCTAGTTAGCTAAAAAACTTTGCATATAATGCTCATCGAACGCCCGCCACTGCTTTACCGGATGCTGTTTCCCGAGACCATCTGGCGCATCCAGAAGAAGCAGAAGACAGTATATCTCACCTTCGACGACGGTCCCATCCCCGAGGTCACGCCGTGGGTGCTCGACACCCTCGACCGCTATGGCGTGAAGGCCACGTTCTTCATGGTGGGCGAGAATGTGGAGCGCAACCCCGAGCTCTTCGAGGAGGTGAAGCGGCGAGGACACAGCGTGGGAAACCACACCATGAGTCACCTTCAGGGGTCGCACACTACCGCCCGCACCTATCTTCACAACGTGTTCCGTGCCCACGACCTCATCCAGTCGCCGCTGTTCCGACCACCTCACGGCCTGCTGCGATGGGCGCAGAGCAAGGTGCTGCGAGGCAGGTTCACTATCATCATGTATGACCTTGTGACCCGCGACTACAGCAAGAAACTGCGACCCGAGCAGGTGCTCGCCAACGTGAAACGCTTTGCGCGCAACGGCTCCATCATCGTCTTCCACGACTCCCTAAAAGCCGAGAAAAATATGAAATGGGCACTGCCACGAGCCATCGAGTGGCTGCAAGAAAAAGGATACCAGTTCGACACAATAGGAACTAAATCCACTTAAAAAAGTGGATAATTATTCACTATTCCCCAAGAAAAGTGGCAACCATCGCACATTATTCCCCCAGAAAAGTGGCAATAATATTTGCATTTTCCCCTAGAAAAGTGTAACTTTGCAGCACAAACATTTAAAACACAATATGATGAGAAGAGAAGTAGAGAAACAACTTATTGAATGGAAAAACAGCCCGCATCGCAAACCGCTAATTGTGATGGGGGCACGACAAGTTGGCAAGACCTATACACTACAGCATTTTGGCAAGCAGCATTATGATTATGTAGCTTACATAAACTGCGATAACAATCCACAGATAGAAAACTTATTTGCTACCGACTATAATATGGAGCGAATTTTGTTGGTGATAGGAGCTGTCGCCGAAGTCCCCATTATTGCAGGAAAAACATTGATAATCCTCGATGAGATACAAGAACTCAGGCGCGGACTCTCGGCACTGAAATATTTTTGTGAACTTGCTCCACAGCACCATGTTGCCGTGGCCGGCTCGCTGTTGGGAATCACTATGCATCAAGGTGAGTCGGCGCCAGTTGGCAAAGTTGACATAATAAATATGTATCCCCTCACTTTCACCGAGTTTCTTGAGGCAATCGGCAAAGAGCAGTTGGTCAACATTCTACTGTCGCACGACTGGGAAACAATCAAGATGCTGCGACAAGAATATATCAGGCATCTGCGCACCTACTACTTTGTGGGGGGGATGCCTGAGGCTGTGCTCAAATATATCAATACTAGCGATGCTATGTCGGTGAGGAAGATACAAAACAACATTCTCGCCATTTATCAAAGCGACATGTCAAAGCACACCACCACGCTCGAACAGTTGCGTATCACGCAAGTGTGGCAATCAATCCCTTCGCAGCTGGCGAGAGAAAACAAGAAATTCCTTTATGGCGCATTGAAGCACGGCGGGCGGGCGAGAGAGTTTGAGCTGGCAATACAATGGCTACAGGATGCTGGACTCATTTACCGCATCACCAGAGCTTTAAAGCCACAGCTGCCGCTTAAATTCTACGAGGACATTTCGGCGTTCAAATTATATCTGCTCGACACGGGCATGTTTGGTGCTTTAGCAAATATTCCACCAGCACAACTATTGATTTCAGATAATGATTTAGGAACCAGCAAGGGTGCCCTAACCGAGAATTATGTGATTTCGCAACTGGCAACAATGCCCGACACTACTCTTTGCTACTTCAGCAATGAAAACCACACTCTCGAGATTGACTTGGTACTTCAAGAGCAGAGTAACATTTGGCCCATAGAAATCAAAGCTGAGGAAAACCTCAAATCAAAGTCGCTCAACACCTTTATCAACGATAATCCAAATCTCACAGGAATACGATTCTCTATGAGCGACTACCGCGACCAGGACTGGATGATAAACATTCCACTGTATGCTTGTAAAACTTATTTTTTCCATCGTCCGTCAGAGTGATATATGGATAGCACTCTTGTAAAAAATATTGCCTTGGAACTGGGCTTTGACGCATGCGGCATTGCAAGAGTCGATCGTGTGGATGATGCTGCTGTGGAACGCTATCACCACTGGCTTGCCAGCGGCAAGAACGGGTGCATGGACTGGGCGCACAACCATCACGCAATCAGGGAGAACCCCGAGCTGCTGCTCGAGGGGGCGCGCTCGGTGATAGTGGTGGCGATGAACTACTACCCCCAGGTGTTTCAGCACCCACAAGCGGCGCAAATCGCCTACTATGCCTACGGCCGCGACTACCACGAGGTAATCAAGCAGCGGCTGTGGCAACTGGGCCAAGCCATTGAGCAAGCCACGGGGTGCAAGTCGAGGGCGTGTGTCGATTCGGCACCGCTGCGCGAGCGGTACTGGGCACAGCGAGCCGGCATTGGCTTCACCGGGTGGAACAACCAGCTCATCATCCCGGGCCGCGGCTCTTATTTCTTCCTGGGAGTGCTGCTCACGACACTCGAGCTGCAGCCCGACGAGCCTTGCCTCGACCAGTGCCAGCAGTGCCGAGCCTGTGAGCGGGCATGCCCCAGCGGGGCGCTGCGTTGTGGCGAGACCATCGACGCACGCCGCTGCCTCTCGTGCCTCACCATCGAGCACCGAGGCGACCTGCCACAGTGGGTAGAGGGCGTGATAGGAAACCGCGTCTTTGGCTGCGACGAGTGCCAGAAGTGCTGCCCTCACAACCGTCAAGCCACCGGCAACACCACGCCCGAGTTCCAGCCCAAGCCCGAACTGCTGTCGCTCACCCGCGACGACATCCTCTCGATGACTCAGGAACAATTCAGCAGCATTTTCTCCCACAGTGCGGTAAAGCGAGTCAAACTTGCCGGACTGCGACGAAATGCGTTTCTTGCGCTTCGCACGAAGAACGAGGATTGTGAATAGAGGATGGGAGGGCAATTCCTCATCATCCATGACCGCTTCTAACATTTTGAGATTTTTGGCATTTTTACGTTAAAACATTTTGAGATTTTCGGCAGATAAGGCTTATTTTGGGCATCATTTTGAGATTTTCGGCACTTTTATGGTAAAATATTTTGAGATTTTCGGCAAAGGTGTTATCTTTGCACTCAAAATAAAAAAACATTTTATGAACAGGATATTCAAACGTAAATTATATGACAAAATGCTCCAATGGAAAAAGGAGCGCAATGGCAGTACGGCATTACTAATAAAGGGTGCACGACGTGTTGGAAAATCAACTCTTGCCGAGGAATTCGCTAAGAACGAGTACGAGTCTTATCTTATTATAGACTTTGCCGAGGCTTCTCCTGCAGTAAAAAACTTATTTAAAGATATTTCAAATCTCGATAGTCTGCTCTTAGAACTGCAATTCCGTTACAAAACAAGCCTTACACCTCACAAATCGGCAATTATTTTTGATGAAGTGCAAGAGTGCCCACTTGCTCGTCAAGCAATAAGGAAACTCGTCAAAGACAGGAGGTTTGATTATATAGAAACTGGTTCTCTGATTTCAATAAAAAAGAATGTCAAAGATATTAGAATTCCCAGCGAAGAGACACGACTCACATTATACCCACTTGACTACGAGGAATTCAAATGGGCTTTGGACGACAATTCTACGATACCTTTGTTACATAATGTTTTTAACCAAAAACAGCAACTTGGCGACAGCTTGACAAGGCAACTGCTGCGAGATTTCAGACTTTATATGCTTGTTGGCGGTATGCCACAAGCTGTAGAGGCTTATCTTGAAAGCAATAACCTTAGCATAGTGGATAATATAAAGAGGGAAATAATAGAACTCTATGCCGATGATTTCCGAAAAATAGACCCAACAGGCAAAGCCACAAGAATGTTTTATGCAGTTCCTGGTCAGCTAAACAAAAATGCTTCAAGGTATCAAATATCATCGGTAATAAAACAAGGAAAACTCGACCGAGTGGAGGAGACCCTGCAAGATATGGAAGACTCTCAAGTTGTGTTGTTGTCGAAGCATGTGAACGACCCTAACATTGGAATGTCGTTTCATGAAGACAACAATCAATATAAAATGTTTCTCGCTGACACGGGTCTTTTCATTACACTCGCTTTCAAGGATAAGGATGTGGCAGAAAACGTCATTTATCAAAAACTGTTGAACGATAAACTCTCGGCCGACCTGGGATATGTCTATGAAAATATGGTGGCGCAGATGCTTAAAGCCGCCGGTCATAATTTATTTTATCACACATGGCCCACCGAAAGCGGCAAGCATAACTATGAAATAGATTTCCTGATCGCACAGGGAAACAAAATTTGCCCGATTGAGGTGAAATCTTCGGGATATAAAGCACACGCATCACTCGATGCTTTTCAAAAGAAATTCTCGAGCAGAATACTTGACAGATATTTAATTTACACCAAAGATTTTCGCAAAGACACTGATATTATATTACTTCCTGTATTTATGACTATGTTTTTATAAGCACTCTATTCCAGTTTATAAAGTTCTAAAACTTTATAAACTGGAAGTTTAGAGGTTAGAGTTTAAATAAAATGCTCACGCTCTCAAGGCTTTATGCAAGCTTAGCCTTGTCTCGCTTAATCGCATTTTTAGTGTTTAGAGAAAAAAATTTTTTCAAAAATTTTATATTTCACACTGATTATCCTCTAACCTCTAAACACTAAACACTAAACATTAAACTTTGAGCAAGTTAACAACTTGCGAAACTTATAAACTCTATTATACATAATTACAATGAAACGAATATTTTTATTATTAACATTGATAACCTCCTTTCATGTGGCGGTGATGGCGCAACCGGGTAAGATGGCGGCGGTGACGGGCAAAGTGAGCAACGGCTACGACTTCTGGCTATATGCCCCACAAGCCTATTTCGACCAGCCCAGCGAGAAATTCCCGGTGGTAATCTACCTGCACGGCGCTAAGCTGTGCGGCCGAGGGCTGCGCTCGTTCCACAAATACCTCACCCTCGACGCCATCGCCAAGGGACGAGACATCGAAGCGATGGTCATTGCCCCGCAGAATCCAGGCGGCGGATGGAAACCCGAACGCCTCAACAACGTGCTCGAATGGGTGGTAAAGAACTACAACGTTGACACCACACGCGTCTATGTGGTGGGCATGAGTCTGGGTGGATATGGCGCGATGGACTTCGTGGGCATCTACCCTCACAAGATAGCGGCGGCGATGGCGCTGTGCGGAGGATGCACACTCAGCGATGTGCAGGGACTAGGCACACTGCCCTTCTGGATTTTCCACGGCACTGCCGACAGAGCGGTAACCATTGCGCAGTCAAAGAAGGTGGTCAATGCGTTGAAAGAGAAGGGCAACGACAAGTTGCTGAGATTTGAATGGCTGACTGGTGCCAACCATGGCGCTCCAGCACGCATCTTCTACCTTGAGCAGACCTACCAATGGCTTTTCTCCCACTCCTTGAGCGACAACCCTCGCCAAGTGAACCGCGACATCGTCATCAACCTCGACGTGATGTCGCGAGCCTACAAAGGCCTCAATTCCAAAGGCACCATCACCAAAGTCTCCTCAATAAAGAACCCCACACCCACCGAAGAGGAACAAAACGAAGAAGAGGACAACGCTCAGGAAGAGTAGCCTGCTCGTCAGCTAAATGTTAAAATCAGCACTTTTTATTGCTCTTATAATATAATTTATTACTTTTGCACTACCTAAAATGGTGTGCAAGGATTAAAAAGTGAAAATTTCTATTGACAAAGCAGCTATTCACACTATGCCGCAGGTGATATTTCCTGGCGACATCTACGTCATCGACACAATATTTCACGTCAAAGAGGCGATAAGGGTACTTATGAACCACGAGATTGTGGGCTTCGACACCGAGACCAGACCCTCGTTCCGAAAAGGCGTGGTGCACAAAACAGCGCTCATGCAAATCTCCACCCCCAGCGAGTGCTTCCTCTTCCGCACATGCAAGATTGACGTGCCGCAAGATCTGGCACAGTATCTCGCCGACCCTAGCTATAAGAAGGTGGGACTGTCGCTGCACGACGACTTCAAGATTATGAGAAAGTTTGACAACTGCAACGAGCCTTCGGGATTCATCGACCTGCAGGACATCGTGGGCGACTACTGCATCACCGACATCAGTCTGCAAAAAATCTACGCCATCCTCTTCGGCGAGAAAATCGCCAAAGGACAGCAGCTCACCAACTGGGAAGCTCCCGAACTCACGCCAGCACAGCAAAACTATGGCGCCGTAGATGCCTGGGCATGTCTCAAAATCTACAACTACTTGAACGACGGACTTTTCAACCCTAATCTATCACCATATATAATTAACGAAGACAATGAGCAAGAGTAAAATCAAAAAATCTGTAATATTCCCACTCGTCATGCTGGCCTGGCTAGCAGCAATGGCGTGGATAGGACGCGACAACTTAGCACAAGGTAAATATTTACGCTACTTTGGCATCATAGGCGTGAGCCTCATCATTATCCTGCTGCTCTACCTCTCACTGCGAAAAAAAGAACAGCTACAGCAGCGCCGAGAAGAAGAGCAATACGGCCCCTACGAAGAAGACGAAGAGGACAAAAATTCTAAAGATAAAAACTAAAAACTGTTATGGCATAAATAGCCCCCCAAAAATCTTCCGTCGCCTAATGACCGATTCGGGTTTAATAAATCTACTAATTTAAGTTTCGCAAGTTATTAACTTGCTCAAAGTTTAATGTTTAGTGTTTAG
>ERZ842401.6008-NODE-6008-length-13166-cov-8.735337_pt1 | contig 13166 bp, 23 predicted proteins | sample MGYA00521270_ERZ842401 | MGnify/ENA primary metagenome ERZ842401 (study PRJEB31892, sample SAMEA3878208) | bioreactor metagenome | biome: Moose rumen | place: Sweden | collected 2011-10 | study: EMG produced TPA metagenomics assembly of the PRJEB12797 data set... | reverse complement strand
AATTATCTTCTACTATATCCTCTCTTATAACTTCTAGTTAGTATACTACCTTCTAATTGTTTATAAGTTTCAAGTGCTACACCAACTACGATCAATAATCCAGTACCTCCGATTGTAACAGATGTTGGTAAACTAGTTAATTGTGAGAATAAAATTGGAAGTCCAGATATTATTGATAAAAATGTTGCTCCAAGAACAGTTAATCTAGATAATATTTTGTTAACATATTGTTTAGTTTCTTCTCCTGGTCTAATTCCTGGAATGTATCCCCCATTGTCTTGTAAGTTCTTTGCAAATTCTTCTGGTTTTAATTGAATAAATGTATAGAAGTATGCAAAGAAGAAAATTAATATTACATATATTACAAATCCTACTGGAGTTGTATATGTTAAATACTTCTGAACAACAAGTGTAAATCCATCCTTATTAATTACTCGCGCAATTACACTTGGAATAGATAATAAACTTGATGCAAAGATTACTGGAATAACTCCTGCTGTATTAATTCTAATTGGCATAAAACTTTGAGCATTACCATAGGCACTAGTTGATTTATTTGCATATTGAATTGGAATTCTTCGTTCTGATTCTTGAACAAAAATCATACCAATAATAATTGCAAAGTAAATGATTACTAGTAATATAAATTTAATTATACCTAAGGCTATTACTTGAGTTGTTCCTTCAAATACTACTAAGCTTGTAAAAGCATCAATAAACATTTGAGGAAGTCTTGCAATAATACCTGCCATGATTATTAAACTTACACCATTTCCAATACCTTTTTGAGTAATTTGATCACCCATCCATAGTAATAATGATGTACCTGCTGTTAAAACAGTAGCTATATACATATATCTAAATGGATCACCTGTTTTACCCATAAAAGCAAAGGCAAATGCATATCCTTCAATAAATGCGAAAGCAATACCCATATATCTAGTAATTTGATTAATCTTTTGTCTTCCTGTATGACCTTGCTTTCTTAACTCAGTAAAGTATGGAAAAATATCCATCTGTAATAACTGAGTAATAATTGAAGCTGTGATGTAAGGCATAACACCTAAGGCGAATATTGAGAAGTTTTGTAAAGCTCCTCCACCAATAGTATTAATTAAATCTAAGAAACCTAACTTTCCAGTTAAATCTTCAGTTCCAGGAACTCTAATTGAAATTCCTAAAATAAATACTGTTAAACACGCTAAAGTAAAGTAAACTCTCTTACGTAGATCCTTATTACCTGAAGTAAATAATTCTCTCATTGGTTTAAACATATTAGATCACCTCAGCTTTACTTCCAGCCTCTTTAATTTTTTCTAATGCACTAGCAGAAAATTTATTAGCTTGAATAGTTAACTTCTTCTCTAATTTTCCTGTTCCTAGTACTTTTACTCCATCTAATTGATTTTTAACTAATCCAGTATCTTTTAATAATGCTGGTGTAACTACTGTACCATCTTCAAATCTATTTAAATCTGCAACATTAATTGCTGCATATCTAGTTTTAAATTTAGCATTTGAGAAACCTCTCTTTGGAAGTCTTCTATATAATGGTAATTGTCCACCTTCAAATACTGGGCTAATACTTACGCCACTTCTAGCTTTTTGACCTTTTTGACCTTTTCCACTTGTTTTACCAAGACCACTACCTGGACCACGGCCAACACGTTTTCTTGCATGAGTAGCACCGATATTTCTTTCTAATTCATGTAACTTCATTATCCTAATATCTCCTCTACTGTTTTTCCGCGAAGTTCTGCCACTTGTTCTGGAGTCTTAATAGACTTCAAAGCATTTAAAGCAGCTCTTGCCATATTTAATTTAGTTCTTGCTCCTAGTGATTTAGAGACAACATCACGAATTCCTGCTAATTCTAAGATTGCACGAACAGATCCACCAGCAATAACTCCAGTACCTGCAGAAGCTGGTTTAATAATAACTCTTGCAGCTCCAGCATGACCGATAGCTTCATGAGCAACTGTTCTACCATCTGTTAGAGGGATTGTGATAATATTTTTATTAGCATCTTGTAATGCCTTTTTGATTGCATCAGGTACTTCATTAGCTTTACCAATACCTAATCCAACTTTACCTTTACGATCTCCAACTACAACTGTTGCAGAATATCTTCTTTGACGTCCACCTTTGTTAACTTTTACAACACTTTTAACGTCAATAACTAATTCTTCGAATTGTTTTTCTTTAGAGTCATGAGTTCTTTTTTGCATATTACCCTCCTTATTAGAATTCTAATCCATTTTCACGTGCAGCGTCTGCTAATGCAGCAACACGTCCATGATAAAGGTATCCACCTCTATCAAATACTACTTTTGTAATTTTGGCTTTCTTTGCTTTTTCAGCAATACTTTTACCAACAACTTTAGCTGCTTCAACATTACTTCCATTTTTAAGTTTTAAACTTTTGTCTAATGAGGAAGCAGATACAAGAGTAGTTCTAGTTTCATCATCTATGATTTGTGCATAAATTGCTTTGTTAGAACGAAATACACATAATCTTGGTGTTGCGCTTGTTCCAACTAAAGTTTGACGAATTCTTTGATGACGAGCAACACGCATACTATTACGAGATTCTTTTTTAATCATAATTTATTCTCCCTTCCTACTGATTAAGCAGCTTTCTTTCCTTCTTTACGACGAATATGTTCATCTTTGTAACGAATTCCTTTACCCTTATATGGTTCAGGTTTTCTAACTTTTCTAATATTAGCAGCGAATTCTCCAACTAATACTTTATCAATACCTTTTACAGTAATTTCTGTATTACCATTAGCTTCTACAGTTAATCCTTCAGGTACTTCCATAACAACTGGATGTGAATAACCAGCGTTAATAGTTAATTTCTTACCTTGTACATTGAAACGATAACCTACACCAATAATTTCTAATCCTCTTTCGTAACCAGAAGTTACTCCAGTAATCATATTATTGATTAAAGCATTCATTGTACCATGCATTGCTTTAAAATTTTCATTTTCACGTTCTAAAGTAATTTCAGTACCTTCTTGCTTCATAGTAATACCTTTTAGCATTGCTTGTTTAAGTTCACCTTTTGGACCTTTAACAGTAACAATACCATCATTTTCTTCTACAGTAACACCTGCTGGTACTGTAATAATACGATTTCCAATACGGCTCATAATGACACCTCCTATATCTCATTTTAAATTTACCGTTTTCACGGGTTTCAAACTATCTTTGTCTTTATTACCAAATATAAGCCAAAACTTCTCCACCTATATTTTCTTTACGAGCTTCTTTATCTGTCATAATACCTTTTGATGTTGAAATAATTGCGATTCCTAATCCGTTTAATACTTTAGGAATTTCATCTTTATTGGCATATACACGAAGTCCTGGTTTGGAAATTCTCTTTAATCCAGTGATAACTCTTTCCTTCTTGTCTGTATACTTTAATGTTAAGACAATTGTTCCTTGAGCATCATTGTTTTCAACTTTATAATCTTTAATAAATCCTTCTTCTTTAAGAATTCTTGCAATTTCTTTCTTAATATTAGAAGCAGGAACTTTTACTTCTTCATAACGCATTTGGTTAGCATTACGAATTCTTGTTAACATATCTGCAATTGTATCTGATACTACTGCCATTTCATTTCCTCCTTTCCAATTACCAACTTGATTTCTTAACCCCTGGTATTTGTCCTTTATAAGCTAATTCACGGAAGCAAATACGGCAGATTCCGAATTTACTCATAACTGCGTGTGGACGACCGCAACGAGAACATCTTGTATATTCACGTACTTTATATTTTTGTGGTCTATTAGCCTTTACTATCATACTTTTCTTTGCCATAATATTCCTCCCATTTTACTTTCTAAAAGGAATTCCAAGTTCATTTAGTAAGTCATATGATTCCTCATTAGATTTTGCTGTTGTAACGAAGATAATATCCATTCCTCTTACTTTTACAACATCGTCATAATCGATTTCTTGGAAAATTAATTGTTCTTTAATTCCCATTGTATAATTTCCTCTTCCATCGAATGCTCTTGGACTAACTCCACGGAAATCTCTAACACCTGGTAGTGCGATTGAGATTAACTTATCCATAAAGTTATACATATTGTCACCTCTTAAGGTAACTTTACAACCAATTGCTTGTCCTTCTCTTACTTTGAATCCGGCAATTGACTTCTTAGCTTTTGTTATTACTGGTTTTTGTCCAGAGATTTTAGTTAAATCTGCTACTGCTGCATCTAATAATTTAGAATTAGTAGTTGCATCTCCAACACCCATATTAATAACAATTTTTTCTAGTTTTGGAACTTCCATTATTGACTTATAATTATATTTTTCTTGTAAACTTGGAACTACTTCATTTAAGTATTTCTCTTTTAGGCGGTTCATAAATACCCTCCTTCCAATTAATCAATCTTTTCGTTTGATTTTTTTGTAATTCTTATTTTTTTATTTGTTTTTGTATCTGTTGTATGTCCTATTCTAGTTCTTTTCTTAGTTTTAGGATCAACTATCATAACATTTGAAGCATTGATTGGTGCTTCTACTTCGATAATTCCACCAGTTTCTTGACCTGTAGGTTTTTGATGTTTCTTAACGATGTGAACACCTTCAACGATTACTTTATTTTCTGCTTTTAATGTTTTAATTATTTTTCCTGTTTTTCCTTTGTCAGAACCAGTGATAACTACAACTTCATCTCCTACTTTAAAGTTCATATTTATCCTCCTCTTATAGTACTTCTTTTGCTAAAGAAACAATTTTCATGTAATCTTTATCACGAAGTTCTCTTGCTACTGGTCCAAAAATACGAGTTCCAACTGGACTCTTGTCATCACGAATGATAACACAAGCATTGTCATCGAACTTAATATAACTTCCATCTTCACGACGAACGCCTTGACGACTACGAACGATAACTGCTTTTACAACTTTTCCTTTTGGTACTGGTGAGTTAGGAATTGCACTCTTAACTGTTCCAACTACTACATCACCAATGTTACCTGTTTTTACTTTACTTCCACCTAGTACTCTAATTACTAATAATTCACGAGCACCAGAATTGTCAGCAACCTTCATACGGCTTTCTTGTTGTAACATAAATTATTCCTCCTTCTCATCTAAGCGTTAAATAATAACTGCTTCTTTTACGATTTCTTTTAAATAGAAATGCTTAGTTTTTGATAATGGTCTAGTTTCAACTATACGAACAGTATCTCCAACTTTAGCAATATTTTTTTCATCATGTACACAATATTTCTTAGAGCTTTTAACTCTCTTGTGATATTTAGGATGGTTTTTATAAGTTTCAACTAAAACAGTGATTGTTTTATCATTAGCAGCGCTAACTACTTTTCCAACTAATTCTTTACTTAATTTCTTTTCCACTTAACGATACCTCCTATTCGCTCATTTCACGTTCTTTAAGAACGGTTTTCATTCTTGCAACAGTGTGTCTCAAGTCTCTAATTCTAGAAGGTTTTTCTAAGCTACCAGTGGCTTGTTGAAAACGTAAATTAAATAGTTCTTCTTTAGCTTCTACTAGTTTCTTATTGATTTCTTCAGTTGATAATTCTCTAATTTCTTTAACCTTCATTTGATTCACCACCATCTTCTTTTTTAACAAACTTAGTTGCAACTGGTAGTTTGTGAGAAGCAAGTCTTAATGCTTCACGTGCTGTAGCTTCATCAACTCCAGCTATTTCAAACATTATTTTTCCTTCTTTAACTACTGCAACCCATCCTTCAACATTACCTTTACCTTTACCTTGTCTTGTACCGATAGGCTTTTTAGTTAAAGGCATATGTGGAAAGATATTAATCCAAACTTTACCACCACGTTTCATGTAACGAGTCATTGCAATACGTGCTGCTTCAATTTGGTTTGCTGTGATCCAAGCTCCTTCTTTAGCTTGAAGACCATATTCACCGAAATGTAATTCTCTATTACCACGTGATCTACCTTCGTGAGGTAATCTATGAACACGACGATATTTAGTTCTTGACGGTATTAACATAATTAATTACCTCCCTTGTTTTTCTTATTTAGGATTTCTCCCTTGTAGATCCATACTTTTACACCGATTTTTCCAAAAGTTGTATCAGCTTCACTTGTAGCATAATCTACATCTGCTCTTAGTGTGTGTAGAGGAATAGTTCCTTCTGTATATCCTTCACTACGAGCCATATCAGCTCCACCTAAACGGCCAGATACTGATGTTTTAATTCCCTTAGCTCCAGCTTTCATAGCATTTCTAATTGCACGCTTTTGAGCCATACGGAATGATGCTCTATTAGTAATTTGATTAGCAATTGAATCAGCTACTAATTGAGCGTTTAAATCTGCTTTCTTAATATCAACGATTGAAATTTGAACATTTTCATCAGCTATTTTAGAAAGTTGTTTCTTTAATTTTTCTATTTCTTCTCCACCGTGACCAATCATAACACCTGGTTTAGAAGTATGAATTACAACTTCTGTTCTCTTAGCTGTTCTTTCTATTTCAACTTTAGCAATACCAGCATTAGTTAAGTTCTTTTCTAAATATTTACGAATCTTAATATCTTTATCTAAATATTTAGCAAAATCAGCTTTATTACTATACCATTTTGCTTCCCAATCTTTATTGATACCAAGTCTTAGTCCATTAGGATTTACCTTTTGTCCCATACTGTAACCTCCTTATTAATTTCTTGTAGCCACCACTATATTAATGTGACTAGTTCTATGATTTCTGTGTCCTATATGTGAACGTGAATCAAAAAAGTGACGTTTCATAACAGGACCGGCATCTACTCTTGCTTCTTTAACATATAGTGCATCTAATTCATCACCATTGTTATTTACAGCATTAGCAATAGCAGAATCTAATACTTTTTTAGTTAACTTTGCTGATTTATTATTAACATTTTCTAATATGGTTAATGCTTCTGCTACATTTTTACCACGTATCATGTCTACTACTAAACGAGCTCTGATAGGTGATACTCTTAATCCTTTAGCAATTGCTTTTGCTTCCATAATTTACCCTCCTAGTCATTATTTCTATTTCTTATCTGAACCATGTCCACCAAATTTACGTGTTAATGCAAATTCACCTAATTTATGTCCAACCATATCTTCAGTAACATAAACTGGAATAAATTCTTTTCCATTATGTACTGCGAATGTGTGTCCAATAAAATCAGGATAAATAGTGGAACGGCGTGACCAAGTTTTAATGACTTCTTTTTTTCCGTTTTTATTTAATTCTTGAACCTTTTTTAATAATCTATCGAAAACGTAAGGTCCTTTTTTTAAACTTCTTGCCATTTTTTAATCATCCTTTCCTATTAACTATTGCGACGACGTACTATGAACTTGTCAGATTGTTTTTTCTTACGTGTCTTTAATCCAAGTGCTGGTTTACCCCAAGGAGTTACTGGTGCTTTACGTCCTACTGGAGCACGTCCTTCACCACCACCATGTGGGTGATCATTTGGATTCATAACTGATCCACGAACTGTAGGTCTGATACCCATCAAACGTTTACGACCAGCTTTTCCTACTTTAACAAGTGAAGAGTCCTCGTTTCCAACAACTCCTACTGTTGCCATACATGTTCCTAATACTTTTCTTTGTTCACCACTTGATAAACGAATCATTACATAATTTGCTTCACGACCTAAGATTTGAGCAGATGAACCAGCAGATCTTGCTAATTCTCCACCTTTTCCAGGACGTAATTCAATATTATGAACCATTGTACCAACTGGAATATTCATAATTGGTAATGCATTACCAACTTTGATATCAGCGTTTTCTCCAGCTTCAATCTTTGCTCCAACTTCTAATCCTTTAGGAGCAATAATATATCTTTTTTCTCCATCTGCATAATTGATTAATGCAATATTTGCAGTTCTGTTTGGATCATATTCAATTGTTGCTACTGTTCCAGGAACGTTTAATTTATTTCTTTTGAAATCAATGATACGATATCTTCTTTTTACTCCGCCACCTTGATGACGAACAGTTATCTTACCTTGATTATTACGTCCACCATTTTTCTTCATGGTAACTGTAAGTGTCTTTTCAGGAGTGCTAGTAGTTATTTCTTCATTTACTAATGCACTCATTTTTCTACGTCCTGGTGTAGTAGGTTTATAATTTCTGATTGCCATAATTTATTTCCTCCTTCTAACCAAGATCAATTGTTTGTCCTTCTGCAAGGGTAACAATCGCTTTCTTTGTACGATTAGTTAATCCAGTATAACGACCAACTCTTCTTTTCTTTGGTTTAACATTAATAGTTCTGATTCCAGTAACTTTAACATTAAATATCTTTTCAATAGCTTCTTTAATTTCTAATTTATTAGCTCTAGGATCACATTTGAATGTATATTTTCCTTCGCTTCTTGCTATTTCTGATTTTTCAGTAATAACTGGTGCTTTAAGTATTTCTAAATATTTAGTATCTTTCATTATTTAAGCACCTCCTCAACAGATTTTAAGGCTTCTTCTGTAATAACCATTACATCAGTACCTACGATATCTAAAACATTAAGTTCATCTGCTAAGATTAATACTAAGTTTTGTAAGTTTCTTGATGCTAAGATTAAATTATCATCAAATTCATTTACTACTAATAATACTTTCTTATCAGCTACTTTTAATGCTTCTAACACATTTAACATTTCTTTTGTCTTAGGAGTTTTAACTTCTAACTTCTCTAAAACAACTAATTCTTTATTTGCTACTTTATCACTTAATGCTGACTTAATAGCAATTTGTCTTTCTTTACGATTTTGTTTTTTGCTGTAATCTCTTGGTACTGGAGTTCCATATCTTCCTCCACCTACCCATTGAACAGCTCTAATTGAACCTTGACGAGCACGTCCTGTTCCTTTTTGTCTCCATGGTTTTCTACCACCGCCAGATACTTCTGAACGATTTTTAGTCTTGTGTGTTCCTTGTCTTAATGATGCCATTGATAAAATGATTGCATCGTTTAAAACATTTTTATTTACTTTTATTCCAAAAATTTCTTCATTTAAGTTAATGTCCTTTACTTTTTCACCTTTAAGATTTAAAAGTTCTACTTTTTTCATTTACGATTCCTCCTTTCATCACTTATATAAGTTTTTCTTTCTTTATTATATATATCGTGATGATTATTCTTCAGTTGTTTCTTCTTCAGTAGTTGCTTCTTCTTCAGCAGCTTCTTCTACTGCTGCTTCTTCTGCTACTTCTTCAGTAGTTTCTTCTACAGTCTCTTCAGCTGGAACTTCTACTTCTTCAACAACATAAGTTATTAAATCAGCAGCTTCATTCTTATCTCCAGGTCTCTTAACTGCAGTACGAATCATAACTAATGATTTCTTTGGTCCAGGAACATTACCTTTAACTAAAATTACATTGTTTTCTGTATCTACTTGAATAATTTCAAGATTTTGAACTGTTCTTTGAACATTACCCATATGTCCAGGCATTTTCTTACCTTTAAGTACGTGCATTGGTAGCATTGTACCTAATGATCCAACACCTCTATGGTATTGAGAACCATGACCCATAGGTCCACGAGACTGATTGTGTCTTTTAATAACACCTTGGAACCCTTTACCTTTACTGGTTCCTGTAACATCAACAATTTCCCCTGCTTCGAAAATGTCTACACCAACTGTTTGACCTAAAGTGTAATCATTAACGTTTACTCCTCTAATTTCTCTTAAGAAGCGCTTAGGTGTTGTGTTAGCTTTCTTTGCATGACCAACTTCAGCTTTAGTACTAACTTTTTCTCTCTTAGTGTCAGTTCCTAATTGAATTGCATCATATCCATCTTTTTCTACTGTTTTAATTTGAGTAACCACATTTGGTTCAACTTCAATAACAGTAACCGGAATTAGTTTACCTTCTTTAGTAAACACTTGAGTCATTCCGACTTTTTTACCTAAGATTCCTTTCATTATTTTTTCCTCCATTATTTAGTTTTTATGTCGATATCTACACCACTTGGTAAATCTAAGTGCGCTAACGCATCAATAGTTTCCTTACTTGGATTTTTGATATCGATAAGTCTTTTGTGTGTACGCATTTCGAATTGCTCACGAGAATCTTTATATTTATGTACAGCTCTTAAAATTGTAAACTTTTCGATTTCTGTTGGTAGTGGTACTGGACCAGAAATATTTCCACCAGATCTCTTAACAGTTTCAACGATTTTCTTTGCTGCATTATCTAAAATTCTGTGATCGTATCCTTTAATTCTAATACGAATCTTTTCTGTTGACATTCAATATCCTCCCTTCGCCTATATCTAGTATAGACTTGCTCCGAGCGAATAACCCGATATCCAATTGGCAACACCACCTGGAGTATCGGCAACCTCGCACATCTAAGCAGTCACACGTAATTAATTATAACAAGTAATATCAACAAATGCAAGAGTTTTTTTTCTTAAATTTTCAATAAAAAAAATCAAAACCATATAGTTTTGACTTTACTATTTATATATTTATTCTTGTTGTGCCTATAATCGCCGAGCTCTTTCGGCACTCTCGGATATTTTTCTTCGAAAAATTCCTCGTCTCACAAGCATAGCTTGTTCGGATTCTAGATTACTAGATGCCTGTGGCTTACACCACCGGCCCGCCGGGCTGGCCAGGCTCAACTAACTGGCATAATTATTTACCATCGCAGCTGGACGCACCATCATCATCCATGTAAATGTCAATATGAAATGTCACAAAAATTTCAAAGTAAAAATGTCACAATTTTGTATTTAGATGAGATAGATAATCTCATCTTTTTTGTATTTAAATTTATTCCAATTGCCTCTTTGTGACAGGTACCCAGAACTTTTTCTCTTAATACTTAGTAATTATAAAAATTAGTTTTTATAATTACTAATATTAGTTTTAAAAATAGCTTCTGCCTATCACAAAGAGTTTTCTCGGCATAAAATTAAATACTATTCATTATATTCATTTGTTCTTGAGTCTGATTCTACTATTTTATCTTTTATTCTATATGAATTACCCGTTATTCGTATTATATGGGAATAATGTAGTAATCTATCTAAAACTGCACTTGCTAAAGTATTATCACTAAACACTTCTCCCCATCTTGAAAATGGCATATTAGTTGTTACTATTGTTGATTTATTCATATATCTTTTGGTTATTAGTTGAAAAAATAGATTTGAACCTTGATGATCTACTGGTAAATATCCTATTTCATCTATTATTAGTACTTTGTATTGTGCTAGATGCTGTAATTGTTTATCTAATCTATTTTCTTTTTGTGCTTTATTTAGTTTAAGCATTAAATTATGGCAAGTTATAAAATATACGCTTTTTCTATGTTTTGCTGCTTCTATCCCTAATGCTACTGCTAAATGGGTTTTCCCAACTCCAGGGTTTCCTATAAACACTATATTTTCATGATTTTCCACAAAACTTAAATTACTTAATTCTCTTATTTGATTTTCACTTACTGATGGTTGGAATGAAAAATCATAATCATTTAATGTTTTTCTAAAAGGAAAATTTGATGATTTTATTATTCCTTCTGCTGCTTTTTCATCTTTATACTTTATTTCTTCTTTTAATAAATAATTAAGTGAATCTGTTAATGGTGGAGGTGTTTTACTTATTTTATGAATATAATCTGGAAGTATCTCTCTAATTCTTTCTAATTCTAATATATTTAAACTTTTATTTAATTCTTCTATCATTTTTTATCTTCTCCTTTATCTATATAAATTCCATCTAATGAATATAGGTTTTTATTTATATATTCTTCTATTTCAGCTTCTGTTTTTGTATTAAAACTACTATGCTTTAATATATCTATATAATCTTCTTTCTTATAGTTATATCTCCACTTTGAATTTTTTTGATACGTATATATGAGATTTTTGTTATAATATAAGTGGATAACGTTATCCTCTTCTAATACAGTTATTTGTTTTCCAACATACTGTATTGGTACTGAATATTTAAGGCCATGATATGTAATCATTGATTCATGAGAAACTTTATATGTCTTTTGTGGGAGACAATAGTTTTCTAAGATTTCATAATTCACGGGTCTTAAATATTCTTTTTCTTTTTCAAATAATATTCTTGGTATTTCATTTGTAGCTTGAGATTTCTCTTCATAATTTAATTCATACTTTAATTGATCTACAATTAAACTTAGTTCTTCTTTATCTTTAAATTCATGATTATATGCTTTTAATCGATTCATTACTTTCGCCAGCGTTTCAACTTTTCCCTTAGTTTGTGGTCGATATGGTCTACAAGTTACAATTTTAAATCCAGCATCTTTAGAAAATTGTATCGCTTTTGAATTAATTACTACATCTGTGTAAGTACTTTTTACATGATCAACAATTGTTTTCATATTATCAAACAATATTTCTTCAGTTGTACCTCCAAAATATCTAAATGCATTTGATAAACATCTAAATAATGTTTGTTGTGTTTGATCAAAGGTAAGTTCAATATATTTATATCTTGAATTACCAAGTACAATTAGAAATATACTTATGATATATTCATTACCTCTAGTATCATATAATTTCATTTTTTCTTTCCAATCAACTTGTGATTGGTATCCTTTAATTGTTTCAAATCTTATTGTTAAATTAGAAATAATACTTTTCTTCTTAGAAGAAACATATTTATTTACTATTCCATATTTGCCAGAATATCCATATTTATTTTTTAATAGGAAATAAATACCAGTAGATGGAATATTGTTATCTTCTAATTTTTCATCAATAATATTCTTATATTGATCAAGTTTAGAAGTATAAATTCTCTTCTTTTTTTCTTTTTTATATTTTTCAGGATGTAATCTTCTATCTATTGTTCTCCAACAACACCCATATTGTCTTGCGGTTTCACTTATATTCACTTTTTCTCCTCCTAAGATAATTTTTTCTACTGTAATATCTCTTCTCATACTTATATCAACTCCTTCTTATTATGAGATAATACAAGTATAACAAAAAGAGCCATAAACACCTTAAAGTTATGACTTTTTAACTTTAAAATATTTATGACTTTCTATTTTACAATTTATACGTCCTACTGCGGTGGTGGAATATCATAATACCGAGTAGTTGAGCCTGGCCAGCCCGGCGGGCCGGTGGTGTAAGCCACTGGCATCTAGTAATCTAGAATC
>ERZ842401.6007-NODE-6007-length-13166-cov-14.180002_pt1 | contig 13166 bp, 13 predicted proteins | sample MGYA00521270_ERZ842401 | MGnify/ENA primary metagenome ERZ842401 (study PRJEB31892, sample SAMEA3878208) | bioreactor metagenome | biome: Moose rumen | place: Sweden | collected 2011-10 | study: EMG produced TPA metagenomics assembly of the PRJEB12797 data set... | reverse complement strand
GCCGAAAGTACTTGTCTGGAGACGGACTGGGAGGATAGGGCGTTGCCAGTTAATGCTGAAGGCTTCCGCGTGACGGAAGTCTTTTTTTGTGCTATACTAAGCTTGTTGTTATTTTATCATACAAATTAAATTTAGGAAGGGGATTTATCTATGCTTGAAGAATTTAAAAAATTCATTATGAGGGGCAATGTCTTGGATATGGCCGTCGGTATCATTATCGGTGCGGCTTTCGGTAAGATTGTTACCTCTTTTGTCAATGACATTTTAATGCCGCCGATTGGACTCATTATGGGGCAAGTGGATTTCTCCAATTTGTTTATCAATCTGTCGGCTACGCCTGCTGCTACCTTGGCAGAGGCTAAGGCTGCGGGATTGCCGATTATCGCATATGGTTCTTTCCTGAATTCGGTTATCGACTTTCTGATTGTGGCCTTTGCCATCTTTATGCTGATTAAACAGGTAAATCGCATTGTGCCGAAGAAGGAAGAACCTGCCAAAGAACCGCGGCTTTGCCCGTATTGCAAGACGGAAATTCCTGATGAGGCTACCAAATGCCCTCATTGTACATCTGCATTGTAAGGTATATAAAGTTCAATGGAGCTATACGATATTATTCTTATCGTATGGCTCTTTTCTATTTTCCACAACTTTATCCACAGGCAAGTACAGAGAAAGGCAGATATTATAAGAGGTTTTTCAGTATTTTTTCATAAAAATGTACACTTATCCACAATATCCACAAGGAAAACTGTGCACAATGTGGATAAGTGTAAGATTTCGGCTTGAAGGGAAATTGAAATCTTTCTGACTATTGTGGATAACTTGCCAGCAGGTAAATGAGCAGGATTTGCAATATATTTTAATCTGATTTTAATCTAATCTGTTTATAATAGCAGTCTATCGAAGACAAAAAGGAGGTTTTTAGAATATATGGCAATGACAAAAGGAAAGCAGTTGTGGTTAACGGTTTTTTTGGGCTTGATGACGGCGATGGCACCGCTGGCAACGGATATGTATTTGCCGGCACTGCCGACAATGCAGGGAGAATTGAACATTTCGGCTTCATTAGCGCAAATGACTCTGACCATGACCATGATTGGCATGGCCTTGGGACAAATTTTTGCGGGACCGGTAAGTGACCGCTATGGGCGTAAGCGGCCATTGGTTTTGGGCATGATGGTGTTTACCTTATCCACTGTGGGCTGCGTATGGGCCGAAAATATTGTTGTTTTTTTGTTTTTTCGTTTTGTGATGGGCTTTGCAGGAGCCAGTGGTATTGTGATAGCCAAGGCTATCGCTCGGGACTTATGTGAGGGGCCGGAATTGACCCGCTTTTTTGCCATGCTGATGATGGTCAATGGTCTGGCACCAATTATTGCTCCGGTATTGGGCGGACAGATTTTGCTTGTTACCTCATGGCGCGGTGTATTTGTGGTATTGGTGGGCGTAGGGATTGTCCAGCTTTTGGCCACATTGGCCTATCAGGAAACCCTGCCTGAGAAAGAGCGCAAGCAAGGCGTGCTGGCTTCTTTTGCAACCTTTCCGCAGCTTTTTCGTAATCGTTATTTTATGGGGAACTGTTTGGTACAGTGTTTTGTTTTCGGTTCTTTTTTTGCGTATCTGGCGGGGTCGTCTTTTGTCTTTCAAAATATATTTAAGGTATCGCCGCAGATGTACAGCCTGATTTTTGGTGGCATGGGTGCAGGGCTGCTGGTCGCGGGAATGCTTCCTGCGCGGCTTGCCGGAAGGGTTGCTGATGTGAAAATGCTTCATGTATCCATTTTGATTTCCTTGGCAGGCTCTGTGCTGCTTTTAGGCGGTTTTTATGGGAAACTGGGAATGGCTGTGATTGTGTCCTTGCTTTTTATGACGATTGTGCCGTTATCGGTAGTGGGGGCAGCAAGTTTTTCCCTCGCCTTGTCCAAACAGGGAAAGAATGCGGGCAGTGCCAGCGCCCTGATTGGCTTTTTCTCTATGATTCTTGGGGGATGCATGATGCCTCTGGTGGGAATTGCCGGAGAAAACACGGCTATGCCCATGTGTATAATCATGTTGTTCGGCTATATTTTTGGCTATGCTGCTTATAAATTTATGATAGAACCGGAGCATAGGGGATAAGATTAAGGGGCTGCTGCACATCACCTTACGTGCAGCAGTCCCGCGCAACTAAAAAGCTATTTGATGGGAAAGGGAATCGAGGATCAGTTTAACTTGAAGTCGTAATGTCTGGAATAATCCTCCTGAATGTTCAAACGGAGTGGCCGCTTCATACATCTGGGTATATTTCACGCGCTCCATCAGGCGGGTCACTTCTCGTCCGCGAGCATCCAGTGAATCCCCCATGTGCCATAGCCGCCGTAAATGTCCATGTTCTTCAGCAGTTCCACGCCATGAGCGGCGGATTTCGCGTGATCAAGAACGTAGCGGACGACGGCCAGAGCATGAAGGCGCGGTTTGCCGTAATTGGTGGAGAGCAGGGTGGCAAAGTCCAGATCTATGACAGGAACGACGTTGCTGTTCATGGCCACGCCGTTTTCATTGATGCCGTCAAACGTCATGTTTGGCAAGGCGAGCAGCCTGGCTTCCGAAATCCGGTCAACTTCATTGGATTTCAGCGTGAGATCTGCGGCCATTTCTCTGGGCTTGGACACTGTAAAAAAATGCTTTTTCATGTTATGATAAATTGGATAAGATATAGAATAGGTTCGCTGTAAAAAAACGGCTTATAGGAAATCCGGGAGGAACTTTACATGAAATATAAGATGATTGCTTTGGATTTGGACGGTACGCTCAATAATGATGAGAAGGTCATTACGCCGCGTACCCGTGAGGCATTGTTGGCAGTGCAGAAGCAGGGGGTGATTGTCGCTCTGGTGTCCGGGCGGCAGGCTCCGGGATTGCAGAGAGAAGCAGATGCTTTGGAACTGGAAAAATATCATGGCCTGCGTATTTCCTATAATGGGGGACGGATTCAGGACGCCACAACGGGAGAAATCCTCTTTGACAGTGCCATCGACAACGAAACGGCGGTGGCTTTCCTGCGACATCTGGAGCAGTGGCCGGAATTATCACCCATTGTTGATGATGGGGAATACATCTATACCACGGATGCGAGCCGACATAAGGTTATGGATGAGAGCCGCAATAACAATTTGCAGGTCAAAATCGTGGATAATATCGCCGATGCCGTGGACTTTGCGCCGGTAAAGATTCTGACCGCAGCACCGAATGAAATCCTCGTGCCGCATCTTGCTGATATCCGCAGGGGCTTTGAAGATAAGCTGTCCTTCGTGCAGTCGGCTCCGTGGTTCTATGAGGGGACGGTAAAGGGCGTAAGCAAGAACAGCGCCTTAGACCAGGCCTGCAAGCGTCTGGGCATTGCACCTGCCGAGGTCATGGCCTTTGGTGATGCGCAGAACGATATGAGCATGCTCGACTTTGCCGGTTACGGCGTGGCCATGGGCAACGCCTGCGACGAACTCAAGGCTATGGCCGATGAGATTACGGCGACCAATAATGAAGACGGTATTGCCGTGACGCTGGCGAAACACTTTAATATCGAATAACAAAGGCGAATCGCCGACTCAAAATAGTCGGCGATTTTTCGATATGGACTTTATAGGGTAAAAACACGGACAATGGCTCTGGTGAGGATTATCGAGGAGGATTAACATGGCAGAGAACAAAGACTTACTTAATGTGCTGTGGAGCGGAGCGGACGAGCTGCGAGGCAAGATGGATGCAAATGAGTATAAAACTTACCTGTTAGGGCTGGTATTCTATAAATACCTGTCGGACAAGTATTTGGTAACGGCTTATGACCTCTTAGCTGGTGAGCAGCCGGAAAGTCTTGAGGAAGCCCAGCAAGCCTATGAAACAGCTCTTGCGAAGATGAAGGCCGCAAACCCTGCTAAAGCACAGGGCTACTTAGATTCGATCAAAAATACCCTCCACTATACCCTTGAACCTGGTATGACCTTCGTGAGCATGATGAGGGACATCAACAATAACGCCTTCAGCCGTGAGAAACTGCAAGAGGCCTTTAACAAGATTCAGGCAGCTGATGCGCTGTTTAATAACCTCTTTTCTGACGTAGACCTCTACTCAAACCGCCTGGGCACCGGCGACCAGAAGCAGAGTGATACCATAGCCAACGTAATCAAAGTATTGAATGATGCCGACCTTATCCACTCGGAGGGGGATGTACTGGGCAATGCCTACGAATACCTTATTGGTCAGTTCGCATCAGAAACCGGCAAAAAGGCCGGGGAATTCTATACGCCCCACGGCCCGGCACAGATTCTCTGCCGCATTGCCATGATGGGGCAGGAGGACAAGAAAGGCTTGCAGGTATATGATCCCTGCATGGGTTCCGGCTCCCTGCTCCTCAGCTGCCTTCACTATTCCCGGCATCCAAAGTTCATCAAGTTCTACGGTCAGGAGCTGATGTCTTCAACTTATAACCTCGCGCGTATGAATATGTTCCTGCATGGCATAGACCCGGACAATCAGGTTCTTAGAAACGGCGATACGCTGGATGCAGACTGGCCTACCGACCAAGTGACAGAGTTTGATGTAGTCACCATGAATCCCCCCTACTCTGCCAAGTGGTCTGCTGCCGAGGGCTTCAAACAGGACGAACGCTTCATGGACTATGGCGGCAAGCTGCCGCCGAAATCCAAGGCGGACTATGCTTTCCTCCTGCATGGGTTTTATCATCTGGAACCGACTGGTACAATGGCCATTGTCCTGCCGCATGGTGTTTTGTTCCGCGGGGCAGGTGAGGGGACAATCCGTCAGATACTCTTGGAAAACGGCTCGATATACTCCGTCATTGGTCTTCCTGCCAATATGTTCTATAATACATCTATCCCGACCTGCATTATTGTCCTCAAAAAGCACAGAGAAGGCCGTGATGTGCTCTTTATTGATGCTTCTAAGCTCTACCAGAAGGAAAAGAAGCAGAATGTAATGACCGAGGAACATATAGGTAAGGTGCTGGAGCTGTACAAGAACCGCCAGACCGTAGAAAGAATAGCAACCCTTGCCAGCTTCGAGGACATCAAAGCCAACGACTTCAACCTCAATATTCCCCGTTATGTGGACACCAGCGAGCCGGAGCCGGAGATTGACCTTAATGCGTTGTCTGATAGCATCAAGGCCAACAATGACAGCATCAAACAGGGCAAGGAAGAACTTCTCGCTATGATGAACAATCTTACCTTCAATAAGCCTGAAACGGAGCAGGCTGTGGCAAAATTCATCAAGGTTATGCAGGAGGTCTGACATGGGCAAGGTGACTTTGGAAAATCAGGAAAACTTCCTATCTGATGCTGTAGCCATTGTAGAAAAGGGCAGACAAACTGCTTATGCGTCAGTTAATCAGGCAATGGTAGCGACCTACTGGCAACTGGGAAGACATATAGTGGAGAACGAGCAAGGTGGTGCTGAACGGGCAGAGTATGGCAGAGAGCTGATTGCCAAGTTAGCAGCAGAACTGACTGCAAAATTTGGTAAAGGATACACGGCGCGCAACTTGAGAAATTTTCGTCAATTTTATTTGATTTTTCCCCAACAAGAGATTTGGCACACGCGTGTGCCAAATCTGACCTGGTCACATTTCCGTCACTTACTGCGTGTGGAAAATGATGTCGCAAGAGAATGGTATCTAAAGGAAGCGGCGCAAGAACAATGGAGCGTAAGAACCCTTGACCGCAATATCAGTTCTCAATATTATGAACGACTGTTGTTATCACAGCGCAAGGAACCTGTCATACAGGAAATGCAGGAGAAAACCGCCAATCTTCAGCAGGATAAAATGGAATTCATCAAGAATCCTGTGGTGGCAGAGTTTTTGGGGCTGACACCAAATGCAGATTTTACCGAAAGCGAACTGGAAGGGGCTATAATAATGCACCTGTCCAAGTTTTTGATGGAGCTGGGCAAGGGTTACGCCTTTGTAGCAAGACAGCAGCATATCAGAACGGATGCTGGCAATGATTATTTTATTGACCTCGTGTTCTACAATTACATCTTGAAATGTTTTGTTCTCATTGACCTCAAGACTACGAAGATTTCTTATCAAGACGTAGGGCAAATGGATATGTATTTGCAAATATATGACAATGAGCGCAAACAGCCGGATGATAACCCTACGATAGGGATTATTCTCTGCTCGGAAACAGATGGAGATGTGGCCAGATATTCGACAATGGCCAAAAATGACCAACTCTATGCCGCTAAATACAAATTGTGTTTGCCTACGCAGGAAGAACTAAAGAGGGAAATCGAACGGCAAAAAGAGATTTTTCGGTTGGAAAAAGGCGGTAGCGGTGATGTGTGAAATGAAAGAACCTGTTATTCGATTCAAAGGGTATACTGATGAGTGGGAACAGCGGAAATTGGGGGAGTTAGTCAATATAGGTGATATTGACCATAGAATGCCTAAAACAGTTGAGTGTGGTATTCCTTATTTAATGACAGGTGATTTTTGTGGTATCAATGAGCTGAATTTTGATGGTGTAAAACATATATCAGAAGAAGATTATGAACAGTTATCTCGAAAAATTAAGCCTGAAAAAAATGATATATTATTTGCACGGTATGCTTCAGTAGGTGCTGTTAGATATGTTGATTTTACGGACAAGTTCCTTATATCTTATTCATGTGCTATTATCAAGCATGGAGATAAGATTGATTCAAAGTATCTCTATCATTATCTGACAAGCGATATAGCTCAACGGCAAATAGCGCTAGAGATTAACACAGGGTCACAGGCTAATATTGGCATTGACTCTATGAAAAATAACATATTAGTCCAGATGCCATGTGTTGATGAACAACGTACAGTTGCAAGTTATTTAGATAGTCTTGATAACCTTATCACCCTTCATCAGCGTAAGTGTGACGATTTGCAGGAAGTCAAGAAATATATGCTGCAAAAATTGTTCCCTCAAAATGGAGCAAAAATCCCGGAGATTAGATTCGCAGGATTTATCGGCGAATGGGAACAGCGGAAATTGAGGGAATTTGCAAGCAAGGTTACAACGAAAAATGCAGGAATGCAATATACTGAAACGCTGACCAACTCAGCCGAGCAGGGGATTATCAGTCAAAGGGATTACTTTGACCATGATGTTTCCAATATGGATAATATTGATGGTTATTATATCGTTGAGAACAATGATTTTGTATATAACCCTAGAATTTCTACATCTGCACCAGTTGGCCCTGTAAATCGTAACAAACTGGGCAGAACAGGTGTAATGTCACCACTCTACACAGTTTTCAAGACACATGATGTCGATGAATCTTACTTGGAGTGGTTCTTTAAGAGCAGTCATTGGCATCAGTTCATGTATTTCAATGGCGACACAGGAGCACGGTCTGATAGATTCGCTATCAAGGACGCAGTGTTCTTCGACATGCCCATACCTACACCAGACATTGAGGAACAACGTAAAGTGGGGAGTTTCCTAACGGAGATGGACAACCTTATCGCTCATGAACAAAGCCGCTGTGATGACTTGAAAGAAGTCAAGAAATTCATGTTGCAAAATATGTTCCCACGACGCGAAGCTAGTCCCATGGGGGAGGGCTGAAAATGAATGAGATAGAAAAAGCATCGCAGGATATTTACGGCGAAATACGGCATAGTATCATTCATGTAAGGCAAAATATACAAAAGGCCGTCAATGTCGGCATGGTGCAGGTGTACTGGGAAATCGGCCAGAGGCTGGATGAAGCTTGTGACGGCCAGAGAGCAGAATATGGGAAGGGCTTAGTCAAGGCTCTTTCCGAACGCCTGACCGCAGAGTTTGGTAAAGGCTTTTCCGTGCAAGGGTTATGGAATATGCGGCAGTTTTATCAGAGCTTCCCAATTCTCTCCGCACTGCGGAGAGAATTGAGCTGGACGCACTACCGTATGCTGATGAGGGTGAATGACCCAAAAGCACGGGAGTATTATGCAGCTGAATGTGCTGCTGCCGGATGGAGCAGCCGAGAATTGGAACGGCAAATTACTACCTTTGCCTATCAGCGCACAGTAAGCAATCATCAGGGGCAGGAAAAATTGCCTATGAAAGCAGAAAACACGCTTGCGCCGTACAAAGATTTTATCCGTGATCCTTATGTATTGGAGTTCTTGGAGCTAAAGCCACCGGCAGAGTTTTACGAACGAGGCATCGAGCAGGGAATTATCGAGCACTTACAAAAATTCCTACTGGAACTTGGCCGGGGATTTTCTTTCGTGGCACGGCAGAAGCATATAGAAATAGACGGTGACCATTTCTATATTGACCTTGTTTTCTACAACTATATCCTCAAGTGCTTTGTCCTCATTGATTTGAAGCTGGGCAAGGTCAGGCATCAGGATATAGGTCAGATGCAGATGTATGTGAACTATTACAAGGCCAATATGCGCAATGAAGGTGACAACGAGCCTATCGGTATCGTGCTTTGTGCAGAGAAGAATGAAGCTGTGGTAAAATACACCATGGGAAATGACAACAGCACCAATATTTATGCGTCAAAATATATGCCCTATATGCCAACCGAAGAAGAACTGAGAAACGAATTACGCTTGCAGGAGCTTCCGGCTCCGAAAGATGAGTAAAGCAAATGCAAAAAATGGGGCTGTTGCACTAAGCAATTTCACTACGATACCTAGTTAAGAAAATTTATCTTCAATACTAGATATTGTGGCAAAAACGCTTACGTGCAACAGCTCCATGCTCATTTAGCTGCGCTGCCATTCGTAATTATCAAAAGCTGGGGTTTCCATTTCACGAATAAAAATAGATATATTCAATATTTTTTCGTTTTTGTAGTCGGTTTCCATAAAATATCCGTTCTCAGAAATGAATATTTCATCCCAATCATCAAATTTTAGTGACGGGTCTAGGGCAAGAGCTTTTTTGAAGGGGATAGATGTGGTTATGCCGTTAGGGAATGAACCTTTGTATTTGGGAAGAAAAACAATTTTGAATAACCTGTCATTTGAGGCAAAGTATAACCGCATTATATCTTCAATATCTATAATTATCCATGGGTCAGGGTCTTCTTCGGCACCATCATCAGTAAGCGACCATTTTTCCAATTTATAAGGTGTATCAGTCTCTTTCAAATAGGTTATCACATTAGCTATTTTAGTGTAGAGTTTTATTTCTTCAGTACCCTCATAGGGAATGATGGGAGATTTTATGTCTATCATGATTTTTCTTTCTCCTTTTAAATATTAACGTTGCTTTTTCATTACCATCTGTTTTATAATCTTTTCTTTTTCCGTCAACGACTTTGATGATGCCACTATCCTTAGTACTTATTTTTACGTAAGGTGAATTTCCGTGCCTACCGCCACCGGGAGAAACTTGTACTTGTGATATATTCTTTTGTTTGCTTCCGTTATTGATTTCTATAATTTTAGCATTTGAATCCTTTTTCTTCGACCTACGTATGGTGGTTTCATAGCCGTTGTCTTCAAGCATTTTCTGTATTTCGTAGACATTTTTCTTCATGAAATGTTCGCGGAAATTCCTTATGCTGCTAATTGATATGTGTCCTGTGGATGTAAAAGGGCTTGTGCGTACATATTTCTTCGGCAGGCTTTGCATATTTTTGGCACCTTGGGTGCCGGAAAAAAGTCCGCTCTCAGGTTTGCTCATGGAAAAGCACCTCCTGATAATATTCAGCTGTCTCACTTTTGAAGCAGTGAATGCGTACATTTTTCAGCAAGCTACGAATTTCAGGATGATTTACTTCCCCATAGATAAGAATATCATCAGGTTGGAGAATTTCAAGCATTTTTTTCAGACCATTTATAAATAATGCTCTGTTTTCACAGCAACGTAGCTTACTGGCAGAGGCACCGATGGCAACTATACTATGGTGTGGAATGCCATCAAACGTGTAGGAGAATGTTTCCGATGTTCCCCATCTAACGTTATTTATTACAGTGACACCCTTTGTGGTCAACCAATACCCCAAAGCACGCATCCTGTATGTATTGTAGATTTTTACGGGTATGGGAAAATCAGCATAGGTAGAAAAATCAGGGGTGATAGCTCCGGCAAAATGTCGTATAATATTAAGGGATTCTTTGTATTTGTACCAAATGCTGGATTCAACGCCGTCAAAACGAATATCGTCATTATAGAAATGAACGAACTTGTTAATGAAGAATTGTGCATGACCATTCTTTATATGATTGTTATAGATGGTTTTGGCTTTGGAATAGGAAATCAATCCTTCGGGGATGGATTTTGCTGTCGTTGGACAGAATGGAATATCGTTAAGGGAAAAGGACGCTCCTTTTACCATAAAAGCATTCCAAACATCCACACAGCCTTTGCGGACATTCTTTTCATTCATGTTTTGTTCACTCCTTGTCTGTTTGAGATACGAGTTGCAACTCATGTTGGTTTTAGTGTAGTATAGGGAGTGAGACTTGTCGTTGTCATAAGGTTGTCATGGGGTTGTCATGGAGGATATATATGAAATTTAAGGAATATATTGGACTTATTAAACGATTGTTAAGAGATAATGTGTCAAATTCTGATGTGCTAGATTTATTGTTTAGATATGTAATAGATAAGTATAGAATACAGAATAAAAATGGAGAGCCATATGCCTTTGATGATAAGGGGAATGTAAGCAGAATAATTAACGGAGAGAGGAATGTTCCCAAGGAACTTACTTCACATTTTAATGATAATGAAATTCTTATTAAAATAGCTGATTACTGGGAGACAACATTAGTTAAACAGTTGAATGATGATGCTTTGTTTATATATAGAGAAATACGAAACATTTTAGATAATGACTTTTATATACATCCATCGACTAAAAGAATATATTATTATCTTTTGGCAAAAAAACAGTTTAGTGTGTTATTGGTCAATATGCTAATAGAATCTGTTTGCACAGAAAAAGATGTGACATTAAAAGTTGAGAAGAATGATAATATATCTGATGTAACTATTTGTCTCAATAGTATAGATAAAGATAATAACGTATCAAATGATATAAAGCTTATTAAATTTGAAGATGTTACGGGAGTTCACTCGTCTGACAAGATAGAAGATATAAAAAGAAGAATTTGTGAAATAAAGGGAATAACAAATAAAGAGCCTGATGAAGGAAGTAAGAATCGTTATGAAATGTTGCGAAGGGAATTATCCATAAATGAAGATAAAATAGTTGTTTCTGATACAAACCAGAGATTGATATCCGATTTTGCAAAAGAGCACAATATAGAATTAGGTTATAGCTTTTTCGATTTATGGGGACTGAGAATTTTCAGAGGTAACCAGCGGATAAAAACTGCTACAAGAACAGGTACAGATTCTGAAAAAAGGAAATGCAAACTTATCGAAGAATTATGCAATAAAATCAAAGAATATAATAAAATAACACACTTAGATGTTATTTTCGGTAGTACCTATGGTATAAAACTCGCTATAACAAATTTAGGAAATAGAGGCGATAGCAAAGTAAGAGTAGGATTATTCATACCTAAAAAAGATGTGTTTACCAATGAAGATATAATAAGAAGTAATGAATGGATATTAGAGACTGTAAGAAGTAGCTGGAATTTAGACCGTCTGTTGACTATTGAAAGAAATACGGATTATATGGACTATACAGAAGCATGCTGGCTTACAAAATTAAATGAATACAAAATTGCAAGAACAGGTAATTACTGGAATGACTACATTATCAATCCACTATATGTAGATTCAAAGAATGACGATATGTATTTTGAATTAGAATTTGAAAAAATAATGCAGAATACAACCATAGCATTTCCAAAAGCTATATTGCTTAAAAATAAGCCTAATCAAATCAGGTATACCATTGTATCGAATAATATGCCCAATAAGGTAGACCAATTTGTGGAAGTAGTGTAAGATAATCTTTTGAAAGAAGGAGCCTAATAATGGCAGAATTAGAATCTGTAATAGAGAAAAAACTCATAGAACAACTGGTTATGGGCGAATCTCAATGGGCATATCGCCCGGACTTAAATAACGAGGAAAAGCTCTGGGCAAATTTCCGCTATATCCTGGAGCAGAACAATAAGGATAAGCTCGATGATAAAGGCCTCACGGATGCGGAGTTTGCACAGGTCAAAAATCAGGTGTCCCATGCGTCTTTCTATGATGCCGGTAAGTGGCTGTCTGGGGAGAACGGCAGGGTTTATGTTCATGTTCAGCGTGGGAATGTCCAGCTGCATCTGCTGGTGGTAAATCATGAGCAGATAGCCGGTGGCAAATCGGTTTATGAAGTTATCAACCAGTATCAGGCGTTCAAGAATCCTGACGAAGACATGAGCCGTGACCGCCGTTTTGATGTGTCTTTGCTGATAAATGGCCTCCCCATGATACATATTGAGCTAAAAAATAAGGCGCACTCCTACATGGACGGTTTTCGGCAGATTAAGAAATATATCGGTGAGGGCAAATTTCAGGGCATTTTTTCCAACGTGCAGATGTTCGTGGTTAGCAATAGCGTAGATACACGCTATTTTGCCGCTGCCAGAGATACGGAGCTGAACAGCAAATTCCTCACCGGCTGGCTGGATAAGGAAAATAATCCCGTGGGTGACTATCTGGAATTTGCCAAGGCTGTACTGAAAATCCCCGAAGCCCATGAAATGGTGTCCAAGTATACGGTACTGGATAATGATAAACAAAGACTGCTTCTGCTGCGCCCTTATCAGGTTCATGCCATTGAGGAAATGCGTAGAGCCTCTAAAAAAGGCGTATCCGGCTATATCTGGCATACAACAGGCTCCGGCAAGACCATGACCTCATACAAGGCTACACGTAATCTATTGATGGATATTCCCAGCATTGACAAGACCATTTTCCTCATAGACCGCAAAGACCTTGACGACCAGACCAGCATGGCCTTCCAGTCCTATGCAGAGAATGATACCATTGATGTGAAGGACACAGATAATGTGGGCGACCTCTTGAGGAAGCTGGGCAACGGTAACCGGGAAATGCTTGTTACCACTCGGCAGAAAATGCAGATTGTCATTAAGCGGCTGGAAAATCAGCAGGACACTCCACGGTATAAGAAGATAAGGGGACTGCGGATTGCTTTCGTAGTGGATGAGTGCCATCGTGCTGTCAGTCCGGAAACCAAGCGTGATTTGGAAAGAT
>ERZ842401.6006-NODE-6006-length-13172-cov-5.749409_pt1 | contig 13172 bp, 9 predicted proteins | sample MGYA00521270_ERZ842401 | MGnify/ENA primary metagenome ERZ842401 (study PRJEB31892, sample SAMEA3878208) | bioreactor metagenome | biome: Moose rumen | place: Sweden | collected 2011-10 | study: EMG produced TPA metagenomics assembly of the PRJEB12797 data set... | reverse complement strand
ACCCGCGACCTCTTTAGCAGGGATTAGCACTATAATGCAGAAGGCCTAACACCATGGAAAACCCACTCATCTTTACCACCGAACGCACGATTTCATCTGCGTTTATCGACTCCAGCGTAAAGCTAGGCATTGCGCAAGCGGTGCTCCTTATTCAAGACAATCTGACAGAGTGCTTTAATGCGCTTGGCTGTGACGGCATCGTTTATCGCGAAAAGCACAACGCATTCTGGGTGTTCACCAAGACTAAAGTACATTTTGTGCGCCGTCCCGCTTGGCGAGACAGCGTTACCGCGCGTACCTTTCCTGTCAACAACGCCGGAATGCGCACGCATGTAAACACGGTACTTTCAGCCGCCGACGGCTCCCTTCTCATCACCGCAAATCAGGAAGCCTGCGTGCTTTCACTCGAAAATCACCGCCCGCTAAAGCTTACGTCGCTCCCCTACCCGACAGCAGGCTTTCCGGAAGCGGCGTTCACCGCGCCCTTGAACGCTTCCCGCAAGGCTTTTCCGAAGCGGATTTTCAATTTGAGCAAAACATTCGCTCGCAACACATCGACATGTCGCGCCACATGAACAACATTGAGTACATAAAGCTTGCATTAAGCACATTTAGCGACGACTGGCTGCAAACGCACGAAATACAAGACCTTGAAGTACACTACACAGGCGAAAGCAAGGAAGGACAGACGTTGCGCGTGTTCCGAAAGTGCGACACCAACACAACATTTGTGCAGCTACAGGAAAGCGGCCGAAGCGTGTTTGAGCTAAAAGCAGTGTTTAGCTAAGGCTCAAAATCGCCAAAAATTGCCTACGGTAAGGAGAATGCACATGCCCATTACACATAAAAAAAACGGTTTCCACCCGAGTGTCACTTTTGTCGCGATTATCGGCGCGATTGTCATATCTGCCACGCTCGTTTTTACGACGATTTGGATTGGTCGGAAGACTTCACAGGACACGAATCACGCCGTCAACGCGGTGAGCGAATTCTACCTGCACGAGCTTACCGACAGGCGCGAGCAGGTCGTTTCGGCGACGCTCAACACGGCGTTCAAGCAGATTCACAGCGCGGTCGAAATCATGGAAGAAAAAGACCTTGACAGCGTTCAGTCGCTCCGAAATTATCTGCTTCGGGTCAAGACTATCTGCGACTGGGAAGTGTTCGCCCTTGTAGACGAAAACGACACGATTTACCGCTCGCTCACCACCGAGCATGAGGTGAGCAACTATCCCTTCCTTGATGTGGCGATTACGAAGCCCACCGTCTTTACCACGGATGTCGATTCTTCAAATCCGAAAATCTTTTTGGCAAGTCCGCTTACGGGCGTAAGTTTTCAGGGGATTCCGCTCAAACTCTGCTTTATGCAGCTCGACTTGCAGCAGATGCTTTCGGGAATCTCGCTCCAGTCGCTCAACAACAACACCACTTACTGTAACCTCTACTACAAAAACGGCGCGGCTCTGACCGATGTGGTGCTCGGCGGTCTGAGCAAGGACGCGAATCTGCTTGACGCGCTTGAATCGGCGCACTTTGATGGAAAGCGCAACCTTTCCGATGTAAAGCGGGATTTTGCCGAGTCGAACAGGGGGCTGGTAACATTCACTTACAGTGGCATAAAAGAGTCGATGTATTACATTCCCGTCACGAACACGGACTGGATTCTCACCTACCTTATCCGCGAAGACAAAATCAACGAGCAGGTTAGCCTCATTTCCACGCGGCTTTTGCGCTACAGTTTCCTGCAGATTGTCATAACGGTTGTGATTGTGGTCAGCATATTCCTCATCCTGCTTAGATTACGCGGTCACAATCTTTCAATTGAAAAGGAGCGGGAAGTCGCGCTCGCGCAGAACAAGGCGAAGAGCGATTTCCTCTCGAACATGAGCCACGACATCCGCACGCCGATGAACGCAATCATCGGTTTTACGAACCTTGCCCTCCAAAATCAGGGCGACAAAGAAAAAATCTCGGAGTACCTTTCAAAAATTCAGGTTTCCTCAAAGCACCTGCTCTCGCTCATAAACGATGTGCTGGAGATGAGCCGAATCGAAAGCGGAAAAATCGAGCTTGAAGAGCAGCCGTGCAACCTCGCCGACATCCTGCACGACTTGAACACGATTATCATCGCGCAGGTCGAGGGAAAACAGCAGGAATTGCACATGGACGCGCTCAATGTGACCGACGAGAACATTTTCTGCGACCGCTTGCGACTGAACCAAGTGCTGCTCAATTTGCTTTCAAACGCGGTCAAATATACCCCGAACGGCGGAAAAGTCTCGGTCAGAATCTCGCAGTGCAACACGAGCAAAACGCCCGAAGGCTGGGGAACATACCAAATCCGCGTGAAGGACAACGGAATCGGCATGTCGCGCGAATTCGCCGCCCGCGTGTTCGAGGCATTCGAGCGCGAGCGGACGAGTACGGTGAGCGGCATTCAGGGAACGGGCTTGGGCATGGCGATTACCAAAAAAATCGTCGATTTGATGGGCGGCACGATTTCCGTTGAGACCGAGCAGGGCAAAGGAAGCGAATTCATCGTGAATGTGAATTTCCGCTTGCAGGGCGAAAAGGCAAAGCCGCAAAAAATCGTCGAACTGAACAATATCCGTGCGCTCGTCGTTGACGATGACTTTGACACCTGCGACAGCACCACAAAAATGCTCGCTTCCCTCGGTCTTCGCGCCGAATGGACTTTGAGCGGAAAAGAGGCGGTGTTGCGGGCAAAACAGGCGCGGGAAATGAACGACCCCTACGGCGTGTTCATCATCGACTGGCGGCTTGGCGATTTGAACGGAATCGAAGTCACGCGCCGAATCTCTGCCGATGACGGAAAGGGAACGCCGATTTTGCTTATGACGGCATACGACTGGCCTGCAATCAAAGACGAGGCTGAAAGCGCGGGCGTGAATGCGTTCTGCAACAAGCCGCTTTTTATGAGCGAACTCTACCGCTCGCTACAGCGCGTGCTTGGAAAGGCGGAAAGTGACGAAAAAGCCGAATCAGAGCAGAAAGAAGAAGCGATTTCTTTTGAAGGCAAGCGGCTTTTGCTTGTTGACGATGTGGAAGTGAACCGAGAGATTGCCGCCGCCATCCTTGAAATGCACAATTTCGTGGTTGAACAGGCAGTTGACGGCGAACAGGCGGTCGAAAAGGTGGAACAGGCGGAATCTGGCTACTATGATGCCGTGCTCATGGACATTCAGATGCCAAAAATGAATGGCTACGAGGCAACGGCGGCAATCCGTGCGCTCACCGACACAGAAAAGGCTTCTGTTCCGATTATCGCGATGACGGCGAACGCCTTTGACGAAGACCGAAAGCACGCGCTCGCCGCTGGCATGAACGCGCACATCGCAAAGCCGATTGACGAAGCGAAAGTGGTCGCCGTTCTTGCCGAAATCTTGAAGAAGTAGTTTTATTTAATTGTGTACAAAATGCCGTCCGTGCGCCCGAAGACTTCCGGCTCGTACATACATTCTGCGTTTACCGGCGGTGTGGGGAATACGCCTCGTCTGATCGCGCGGAATTTGAATTCGGCCGTGGTTTTTCCCTTGCCGAAGGAATCCCAGAAATACTGAATCTCCGAGTTGTAAATTGCCTGATTGCTCATGTAGTGGTCGCCCCCGTAGAAGTAGCCGGAGTAATCATCGTAGTCGTCAGAATAGCCGCCGCGCCCGCTTGCCGAGCTTGCTGAATCGGGGCTTGTCACGAAAGTCGCGTCCAAGATTTCAGCCCCGCTTGGAACGGGTGCACGGAGCGCGATAAACGAGCGGTCGTAGCTTGAAGAGAGCGTGAGGCGAACTTTGTAGGTCTTGCCGTTTTCAAGCTCAATGAGCGGGCTTTCTCCGTTCGGCCCCAGTTCTTCGCCCGTCGTGTTGTCAAAGAGCTGCATTGTGATTCCCAAGCCTCCGTCGCGGGCGGTCTGCAATTCTTCGGGGAGCGCGTAGCGAAGGCTTGCCGTGTAGTAGAGCGAGCCTTTTCCCTTCTTGGTGAATTCAAGCGGAATCTCCGTGTCCTTTTTGACTTTTGCGATTTTTTCGTCTGCGAACGGAACGGTAACAGTGACAGGCTTTGCGCCCGCTCCTTTGAATTCGCCCTTTGCAAATTCTGCTTTGTTGAAGAGAGCCGTTGCGTTCAGGTTCGTTTTGTCAAGATTGTTCGTTTTGATGACCGCATAAATCGCTTCAAGAACGCGAGCCGTCGTTGCCGTGTTCTTCCAGTAACCTGCTCGCTGATTTTCCAAAAGCGAGAAGATAAGGCGCGTGTTCATCGCATCGTCTTTGTCGAGCTGCGTGAAAAGCTGCAAGGTGAGCGCGAGATTTTCCGCCGTGTCGCCATAGTAGGCAAACGCCCAGTGCGGTGCGTTCGGATTCGTAAGGTCAACGCCACGGGTGGTCGGCTTCATGTGCCGTCGTAAGATTTTTGCCGCTTCTTTTGCAAGCGCAGAATCTTTTCCGCCGTTTTCGAGGGAAGCAAGAGCTGAAAGGGCGAGGGCGGCGGAATCCTGTGATTCTCGGCGGATGATTTTTGCGAGGTTTGCTTCTGGAACGCTCTTTCCGTTCAGCGCGAGAACATAATAGCTGTAGGCGCGGCTGTAGTCGCTGTAGAAAAGCGAGATTTTTTCGTATTCACTCGCTGTCGCAATGACCAAATCCGCTTTCTTTTCCATAGATTCGCATTCTCGCTGAATGTATGCGCAGAGCCGGTCGATGTCGATTCCCAAATCGCTTGCCTTGTAGCCCCGTTTGAGCGCGAGCGCGTAGATGTGCGCGATTCTCTGCGAGACAAAGAGGTCAGAACGGTACGAAGTTTCCCAGTAGCCGAAGCCGCCGTCATCGTGCTGGGCGTTTTTCCAGTGGGCGAAGAACGAGCGGACGAATTTCTTGATGTTCGTGACTTCGCTCTTCATGTTGAACACATCGATGTAATCCTCAAAAATCACGAGCGGAAGCACACGAGAAGACTGCTGTTCAAGGCAGCCGTAGGGATATTCAAAGAGATACTGCACCGCGTCTCCCAAAAGACCGAGCCGTGTCGCGTCAAGCGTAACCGAAAGCGAGCCTTGCGCGTCCTCAGCGAACGAAGGAATCACCACGCGCTCGCTTGCAGAATCTTCTTTTTCTGAAAGCTGACCCGTGGTGGTGACGGTCTCGAAGATGTATGGCTTTTCGATTTTAAGCGGCGTTACGAGCCGTTCGTTCAAGACATCGCTCTTAATCGTGAATTCAAGCGTGACCGTTCCTGCTTTTTGGGCGGCAAGGTCAAAGTACACGGTCGCGTTCGCACCGCTCGGCACTTTGATTGTATGCTCTGATTTTCCGTCAACGAATGCTTTTCCTTGCAAGGGCGTGAGTCCGCTTTCATCTTCTGACTTTTCGCGGTCGATTTCGCGAATTGCAAGCGAGACGGTGACATCGTGCGCCTTGTCGTCAAGGTTCGTGAGAAGCACGCCGAGTTCCGTTGTGTCTCGCTCACGGAGTTGTCGGGGAAGCACCTGCTGAACATTAATCGGGTTCTGTACGGCGATTTCATCTTCCTGCAAGGCGAGCAATTCGCCGTTCACGCCGAACACAGTAAGCCGGTAGGTCGTGAGCGTGTCGGGGAGCTTGAACAGGGCAGTAACGCGCCCGTTCTCATCGGTTTTCAGCATGGGCATGAACGCCGCCGTCGGATTGAAGTCGCTCCGTTCGTTCATTTTTTCGTCTTCGTCACTGTCGCCGCCTTTCAGGTTCTTCACTTCGTAGGTCACGGGATCCATGAGATACTCGCGGCTGTCTCCGCCTTTCACCCGAAGCGGGAAGTGGCGCGTGTTATAATAGAAGGCAATCGGGTCGGGAACATGGTAGTTGATTAAGTCAAGCACGCCACGGTCAACCGCCATAAGCGTAAGCTCCGCGTTTGCGAGCGGTTTTCCGCCCTTTGTTGCAATCAGCGTGACTTCCGCTTCTTCGCCCGGTCGGTACGATGGCTTTTTGCTTTCCATTTTGACCGAGAATGATTTTATCCGCGGGTTCACAAAAACAGTCGCCGCCCCGTAAAATCCTTTCGGCTTGTCCAAATCGCGCGTACCGTACTCGTGGCTTGGTTCCCCCTGCCGCACTGAATACGAAGAAATTGAGACATAGAAAACAGGGACATAATTTCGGGCCACGGGAATGTCAATCACATGAATAGAGCCGTCCAAATGCCGCACTTCCTCGGTGAAAATGCCCTCGCGCTCAACGGTAATCAAGTAATTTCCTTCGGGGAGCGTGCTTTCAAGGAGAATGTGCGCCGTTTCGCCCGGATTGTACATATTTTTGTCGGGAGTGAGTCGGAGAGAAGTCGCATCGTCTTGATACCACGAGACGCGCCCGCTTCCCGTAACGAAGAATTCGTATTCGGTGATGATTTCGCGCCCCTGTTTGTCGGTGGTGGAAACTTGAATCGTGTGATAGCCCGGTTCCTGCGGCGTGACCGTGATTTTTCCGTCGGCAGAAAGGGAAACGCTTTCTTCGCTTTCGGTCACATCGGTCTTTTCGTAGCGGCTGTAAATGTCGTCGATTCCCTGTTGCTGCACAAGATTCCATTCTTCGCGCGTGAGCTTGACGGCGAGTTTTTTGCCGCTCCCCGACAAGCTTTCAGCCGTCTTTGCGTTCGCAATTTTTGAGCCGTCGGGGAGAGCGAGCTTGTAAGTGAAGGTGAGTTTTTCGCCTTTCCGCGCGAATGAGCCTTGCGTTTCGGGTTTTGACAGCCCCACATAGAATGAAGCCGGGTGAACGACCGTTGCCCCCGAAGCCGAGACGAGCTGATTTGACACATCGGTGACATCCGCGCTCACTCGGTAGCGGTAGGGCGCACCCTTGATTGAATTTCCGCTCGTTTCGCATGAAAGCGTTGCGCTTCCGTTCGCGTCAAGCACGCCTTCGTCCTCGCGGATATGATTTCTTCCCTCAGAGGAATTTTTAGGTCCGAAAGTGTACTGCGTGAATTCGCTCTCACTGCTCGTAAAATACCACGGCTCGCGGAACCAGTTCGTTTCGTATTGTGCGCTTGAAAGTGCGCCGCCCGCGAGATAGCTTGCCGAAACCTGCGCCTGGATTTTTTCGCCTGCGATTACGGGCGTTTTCGGCATGGAAACCGCGTTCTGGAATTTGAGCCGCTCGAAGAACGCCACATTGATTTGCATTTCTTCGTCTGTGTTTGTGCCGTTTCCGCGCGTGTAGGTGATTTTGTAGATTCCAGGCTCTATGTCCTCTGGAATTTGGAACGAGCCGTAGAATCCGCCTGATTCGCTTGTTGTTCCCGTGAGCGTGCCGTATTCTTTTGCGTTTCGCCAGCTGTCTTCTTTGAGCGTGACGACATAATTTCCCTGATAGGGAATGAAACTTCCCAAAACTTGGTCGCGGTCGATTCCGCGGAATGAGACGGTTTCGCCTGGTTTGTAAAGCCCGCGGTCACTGAACATGAAGATTCGTTTTTCCGCGGTGATTTTGTTCGGAACGCTTGAATATGAGTACACACCGCTTCGCCACGGTGAATGGTCGTCGGGGCGGAACATCACTTTGTCGCCGTCCTTTTCGACATAAATCAACGGTGAATCCCAGTAGTAGCCTGAAATCACGGATGCGACATTTTCGCTCGTGAGATTGATGACCGCCATGCCGTTTTTGTCGGTCTGTGCCGACGGTGCGCGCGCCTTTACGCTTTCGGGAGAATATGAATTGTCGCTGTCGTATTTTATCGCATACACGCTTGCGCCCTCGACTGCCTTTCCGTCCGAAAGATTCGTGACAAGCGCGATGACTTTGTTCATGCCGTATCGCACGGTAACGCCGAGATTCGTGACTTGGACGCTCGTTGCGTTCGTTGTCCAGAAATAAGTGCTGTCGTCCCATTTCGTGGGCTTTCGCGGAAGTTTGATTGCCGAGTAGAATTCGACCCAGCCCTTTCCGTTCACGAGCTTGTCCTCAAGGTTCACGATTTCAAAGAGCCGTTCGTCGCGCGGGGTAGTGGAAAGCGTGGTGCGGATTTTAGAGCTTGCCTCATCGTTTACGAGACCGTAGATTTTTTCGGCTTTGAGCACATCAAATGGCGTGTCCGTTTTGTCGAGCGTGTACGCGCCTTCATCGATGTTCTGATACTCAAAGACCATGCGGTGTGGGAACTGACTTTCAAGGATTTTCGTTCCCGAATCAGTGAAGACAGCCTTGCTTTCAGCTCCTGGCACTTCGATTTCAATCGTGATGTTGCTGTCGCCGTGAATCGAAAGGTTTCTTCCATATATATCTTGCAGATAGCGGGAAATCTCAATCGTGTATTTTGAATGGAAGCTAACGGGAAGCCCGAATACTTTTACCGTGCCGCCCGAAACTTCGATGTTTTCCGTTGTGACGGGCATTTTCTCGCCCTTGTCATTTTTTGCCGAGAGTGCGCCCAAAACCGTTTTTTCCGCGACGGGATGAGAGAAATAGAGCCGCACGGGATTCGTGTATTTTCCGTACGAAGAGCCTTCGTTTTTGTATTCGTAGGTGAACGGCGAGAGCGTGTTGAAAGAAGCGGTCGTTTTGTTGGATTTTCCGTTGAGGTTTTGCTCTACCGCAAATTCGACTTTTGCGTTAAACGGAATGTCTTGTGCCCACTCGTAAGTAACGGTGTCAATCATCTCCTGTTTTACGCTGAAATTCGCCATTTTTACTGTTTTAAGGGCAGATTTTGGCGCGTCTTTTTGGAAGAATGCGATTTCTGAAATCTTTTTGATTTCCTCTGCGTTCACGGGATAGTTGAACTGAACGCGGAATTCCTTTGCGTATTCGGGCGGAACTTCATTTTTGTCGACCCATTTGTTTTTTGAATATCCCGGGGCTGACCAGATGATTTTTAAAGGCGCGGCTTCGGTTGAAAAGCTCGTCTCTCCCGAAAGTGATTTTCCGCTCAGGGATTTTGCGTCTTTGTTCACGCGGATTGTGTAGACTTGCAGGGGATTTACGGCTTCGGTAGTGTCAAAAGAAAGAAGGCTCGTTCCGTTCCAGCGGAAAATTCCCTCAATTTTTGGCTCAATCGTCACAAAATCGCTCGCATTCGCTTCCTGCCCGAGAGAAGAAAGCGCGACCACTGGCTCTGAGAAAAGCACATAAAAGGAAGGATAGCGCACTTCTGCCGGAATTGCGCCCTGCGGTCCCCAGTCGCTCACGGTAAACGGCTCGTCTTTTTTTGCGGATTTTTTGCCCTTTGAATCCTCTTCGCTCATCTTTGTGATTTCGGGGATTTTAAAATCTGATTTTTTGGTGTTGTAGCTCGTTTTGTAGTCGGAAAGTTTTCGCAAGCCCGGAACAATGTTCTCAGCCTTGCCGCCGCCCGCCTTTGGTGAAGAAAGACTCAGCTTTCCCGCCACGCTCTCAGGCTCTGGCTCGTAGGGCGTGTAATCGGGCGTGAAAAAGTTCCCCGCCGTAAAAACGCGTTCTCCCGTCGCCTCATCAATCGTAGAAAGCGGCGGAAGCTCCGTAATTTCGATTTTGTGTGATTTCTTTTCATTACAAGAAAATAACGCAAAAATAAACAGTGAAGAAAAAACGAATCGTGAAAAACTTTTCATATAATAGCCTCACAAAAATTTATGAGACTATTATACGCTATTTTACGGAAATGATAAACAGATTACTTATTCAAGCACTTGTGCACGAGAGCGGCAAGCGCGCCACCGACGAGCGGAGCAAGAATGAACACCCATACGCAAGAAAGAGCCTCACCGCCGACCAAAATGGCAGGACCAAGCGAGCGGGCAGGGTTTACTGAAGTGCCCGTGAGCGGAATGCCGAAGAGATGAACCATAACGAGCGTGAGACCAATCACGATTCCTGCGACAGAGCCGTTTTCTTCTTTAGAAGTGACTCCCAAAATTGCGAACACGAACACGAAAGTCAAAATCACTTCGGCAAGGAACGAAACGCCTGCGCCCAAGTGAATGTTGTTCGTGCCCAAGCCTGAGTCGACGCCCACGAAAACAGCCAAAACAGCCGCACCTGCAAGTGCTCCCAAAATCTGTGAGATGACATAGCCGCAGAAATCCTTTACGCTCAATTTTCCTGCGATGAGGAAGCCGATTGAAACTGCTGGGTTGATGTGGCAGCCTGAGACATTTCCGACCGAGTACGCCATTGCCACGATAACGAGACCGAAGGCAAGAGCCGTGAGCAAATGTCCGACATTTCCCGCCGCACAGCCAGAGACAACCGCCGCGCCGCACGCGAACAAAACAAGGACAAATGTGCCGATGAATTCAGCGACATACTTTTTGATAGATTCCATGATGAATCTCCTTTTAGAAAAAAATTACGCCTCACATGGAGACACAGGTAAGTATAACGCAAAAAAAATTATTTTTCTAATAACTCGGGGTGCTTTTCGGCGATGTGCCGCGCCCAGTACAAAAAAGGCGTGTCCAAAATCGATGTGACCAAGAAAATCGCGTAGCCGAAAATGAGAATCTGAATGATAACATCACGCGGATATACGCCACCGAACGCGAGCAGGTTGAATACGACCACATTGATAAGCTGGCTTACCATCGTAGAGCCGTTGTTTCGAAGCCACAAAAATGCCTTTTTGTTCCCGAATTTCTTTTCGCTCCAGCTCCAGATGTGATGATACGCCCACACATCATACAGCTCGCACACTGCATAAGCGAACAAACTTGCAAGCATAACGCGCGGAGTGTTTGCAAAAACCGTGCGGATTGGGGAAGCCATTGTGTCAACTTCGGCGGGAATGTATAAAAACCAACTCTGTGAAATTAAAATGAAGGTGATGTTTGCAGCAATACCGATTTTGACGCACCTGTTCGCTTCTTTTTTGCCGTAAATCTCGCTCATAATGTCCGTCGCAAGGAAAGACGAGGCGAAAATCACATTGCCGAGCGTGGTGTCCATGCCGTACGCGTGAACCAAAATCAGAACCTCAATGTTCGCCGCGATTGTGCAAATGACCGTCCAAGCAAAAATCCCGTTCTTCCCGAACAATCGGAAAAACGCCACAAGTCCGCCAAAAAAAGCGAACACCGAAAGAGCTAGAATAATTTCATTCTGAAACTGCATGTAAGAACTCCTAGTTTTGTTTTGAGTCAGGATGGATTTCGAACTGACTTGGGGAATATACTATCGGGAGCAGAAAATTTAGTCAACTGTCTCCACGCGCCACTCGTGCGCGGTCTCGCCGAGAATCTCTGAGAGAGTAGGCATTATCTCTTTCATCTGAACATCGAGCTGGTAGGGGAAGTTTACGATAAACATGCCGCTTCCGTAGAGCGAGGAAAGCCCCGTCATGTCCTCTTTGCGCTTGATTTCCATTTGTATGTCTAAAATCTTCGGCTCGGTCGCTTCCACGCTCGCGGCGATTCGCTCTTTCATCATGGAGATTTCCGCGCTTCGGTGCGCAACGAGCGGATACCAGAGCGCGATGATTCCCGCGCTCCATTTTTTGTGCACGCGTGAAATCACCTCGCCGCAGTTCTCAAAATCGCTCGCGTCCTCAAAGCTCGGGTCAACTACGGCAAGCCCGCGCTTGATTTTGGGCGGCGTTATGGCAGAAAGCAGCTCGTAGCCGTCTCGCTTGTGAAGGGCTGGCTCAAAAAACGCCGTTCCGCTTTCTTTGCACGAGATTCTTCTATTATAAAAGCACTCTCGCAGTTCCTCAAATGCCGTCGGGTGCAGCTCGCACAGAATCTGCTCATCGCCTTGTCGCAAAAACGCGTTCTCAATCAAAGGCGAGCCAGGATATTCCCCGCGCGCGTAATAATCTGATAAGATGCCTAGAAATTTATCCACAGATGTGCACAGATTAGCCCCGATTTCAGATGAATATAATCTGTGAAAATCTGCGTGAATCTGTGGATAAAAAACACTCCCTGTTTTGCTTTCATATCCGCGTTCATCTGCGTTCATCCGCGTCAAAATTTTCTCAATACCTGTGCTCGCTTCCCCTGTTTTTTGGGCGCGTTCATCGTGCAGACTGTAGATTCCACTCCCTGCGTGCGTGTCAATCACGCAGAACGGCTTTTCTTTTTTGCGCAAGTGCTCCAAAATCAGCGAAATCGTGAGATGCTTTAGAATGTCGGCGTGGTTTCCTGCATGGTAGGCGTGAATGTATGAGAGCATGGAATGATTATAGCAGAAAGAGGGGAGAAACGCAAAAAAAATACTTGCATTGCTTATTATTATGTGTATAATTATATGTAAGAGGTGCGCAGAATGATGATGGCGAGGGCAACTGCCTTTGAACGAAATGAAATTGTCTCAGCTACTCAGCTTGTCCGTCGGTTTTCAAGTTTTATGACTGAACTTAAAAATTCCACGCTTCGTAAAATCGCGGTCATTCGCAATAACGAAATGGAAGCTGTTGTTCTCCCTGTTGCGGAATATGAGCGGCTTGTCGCGCTTTCAAAAATCAATTCTCAAAAATCCATAAAAGATTACTTCGGCTCAATCTCAAACGAAGAGGCGGCGCAAATGGAAAAAGCCGTGAGCGAGTGCCGTAAGGTTGATTTGAATGAATGGTAAACTTGTTGACACAAATATAATAATCCGTTTTTTCAAAGGCGAGTCGGAGCTTTTTCCTCTTTTTGATAACTGCGAATCGCTCTTTGTCTCTGCTGTTTCTGTTGGTGAGCTTATGTACGGAGCCGCGCTTTCCAGAAAATCTGATTTTAACCGCGAGTGCTATTTCGGTTTGTGCGAGCAGTTAAAAATTCTGTATGTCGATAGTGAAATCGCGCAGATGTACGGAAAAGTCAAGGCGGAGCTAAAGGCAAAAGGTCGCCCCATTCCCGAAAATGACATTTGGATTGCCGCGACTGCTTTGGCGGCGAACCTTTCCCTTGTCACCGCCGATTCCGATTTTGAGCATGTGAACGGTCTTGCGCTAGAAAAGGTATAACACAAAAAAAACTCCCGCAGTGTGAAGTGCACTACGGGAGTTTGCCTTCTGAATGGCGATGAAGAATTTCAGCATGAAAAGCAGGGGTTATTCGTCAAATAATGCCTCAATTAAATGACGGATTGTAAAATCTCCCCAATCATTGAAATTTGCAATTTTTGTTTTATTCGCTATATGGGTCTAATACCCCGACCCTTGGGTCGCCGGAATGGTATAATATGAGGTATGGACGAGCATATATACAAAGCGCATAACAAGAC
>ERZ842401.6005-NODE-6005-length-13173-cov-6.239671_pt1 | contig 13173 bp, 12 predicted proteins | sample MGYA00521270_ERZ842401 | MGnify/ENA primary metagenome ERZ842401 (study PRJEB31892, sample SAMEA3878208) | bioreactor metagenome | biome: Moose rumen | place: Sweden | collected 2011-10 | study: EMG produced TPA metagenomics assembly of the PRJEB12797 data set... | reverse complement strand
TTTTTATCTTGGAAATAATTTGATGTTTCAATTAGCTATAAAGTGCTGTTTTACACTTTATCTGTGTTTCAGTCTTCAGCATAAAATTCTTTGCTTCAAACTTCTCATCAATATGCAGCGCCTCATATTCCAACGGCACCAGCTGTACCGAATCATCTACATTAGCAAGGGCATCCAGCACGATCCGGATATCTTCTTCGAGATCGACTGCATTCACAGATTCCTTTGCTTTATAATTTCGGGCCAATATCTTTTTGAGATCATAAATACTCTGGTATTCTTCCGCTGTTGGATCTGACAAATAGTCTTCTGCACAATGATCACATAGCGCAATCAAGTTGTCCGTCTGCTCCAGGTCTTTCGGTCTCGGGTAAACAGCAGATAATTCTGCAGATTTATCTTTTGCAAGCCCTTCAGGGAATATATGTGTAATCACATATCTCTTGATAGGCTTATTTTTTACTGTATCAACAAGTTTCTTATGGCAGATCGGACACTCATAATTGGCTTCAGCAATTAATGGTGCATCCTCAAATCCAACGAAATCGTCACCCGGCTTATTAGGCCGGTTTACAACATACAGAAATACCTCTCCAAGGAATCTGCCTTCCTGTCCCTTATTGTAAAAATCCAATAGCTCATCCCGTTTTTTATCGCCAATTTCCTTATCGTCATTGATGACCTTCACCAGCTGATTCAGCACATCATCCTTACGGAAGGGATTCATATCCTTCAGCACCTTATTCTCATAGTACTCGCGTGCTGCCTGCGCCAGTTCCGGAACCAACGATGCCTGCTTTATTCCATCCGGGACAGGTCTCTGTCTGCTTACCAGAAGACTGATCTTTTTATCACTCAGATCTTCCCTGTATATATCAAACCTTTCATCGTCCGGTTGGTTCAGTGCTTCCAGAAGGAATGTGCCTGCGGCAAATTGTGTGTCGTGTTCTTTCAACCCAATCTGCATGACTTGGATAAAGGTTGAAATATTCAATTCTCTCATCATTATCCTCCTTCCTATCATGCAGAGAAAAAGAGTGGGAAAACAACGGCAAAACGGTGGCAAATACTTTTCAGGGCATATTTTCTAAAATGATTATGTGCTTTAGGGGAACACAACCATCCGAAATACTGCAGATTTCAACAGGTTTACTCCCTGAAGGGTATAAAAAGCCTTATATAGTATAGCACAGCGTAGCTTAAAAATCTATCTCTTTTCCGATTTTTTTAAGCAAACGCATAAAGTTTTGAGAAAGGCGATATTTTTTTAAGCAATATTTCCGGGGAATCGCCTCCCTTAGCTAAGGAGGACCTCATCGGCTCCGGAAATACAACAAGTAACAGACCAGCCTCATGAGGTAGCTGGCCATTCAGACAAACAGGAGGAAACTCTGATGAATGGCCAAATGAGACTACAACTTAACAGATGCCATGCGGATTTCCTCCGCGCCAATCCAAGGAGGAAATCAACATGGCAAGAAAAGCAGATTACAGTAACACTCACAAGTACAGCAACCGTAAATCCTTTGACGGAAATCCCGTCCCGGACGGCAAGGTCTTAGTCCCCTTCCTTAAAGAGAAGTTCGGCTTGCAGAAAGGCGACTACATCCAGGACAACTTCACCACCATGCATCTCGGAGAGTTTTCCTTCGAGATCGGATTTATGGCCATCAACGAAGGCCATTACGCCTCCTACATGAAGGACTTTTGGGATGAGCTGAACAAAGACATGGAGATGCGTCGCGAGGGGCGTTGCATCATCGGAAAGAACCCTGATGGTTCAGACAAGCTTTGCCCTTACACCAGACGCTGTAAGGGTTGCCCGAACAAGGGACTTTTGGAACGCTACAATCCGAAGCGTGTGGAGATCCTGTCTCTCGATTACGAATATGACGGCGAAACCTTTGACATCGAAGATACCACACAGCCGTCAGTCGAAGATCAGGTTCTGGACAAGCTCTGCCCGGAACCTACCGAAGAGGAACTGAAGATTAAGCTTCTGGCTCATTTCGACAAGGAGAATCCCCGCTACGCCAAGATCATCCGTCTGAGCCTGCAGGGAATGTCCATTGATGACATCTGCATCGAGATCAATCTGAAGTCCAGCCGTGGCCGTCAGGAGATCAACAATGCCCATGATGCCGTCTGCGAATACCTGAGACTTCGCCACTGTAAGAAAAATCGCAAATAATCCAAGACAGAGAAAGAGCGGTAACATCCATCATCGGGTGCTACCGCTCTGCTTTTAATGCTTATAGACTGGCTTCCTGCCGTTTAATTGAAATTCATCATGGGACTTGATATCCCTGATCGCCTTCCGAAGTGTTCCGCACCGGGAATGGCTGTGATACGGGTGATTGATATGATGCTTATGATAGACCAGACAGAGGTTCCGATCCTCCAGCTCAACATTATGGATGTACCAGACATGCCGGGTGTTGTTGCTGATTAGTGTTACATCAAAAGCATCCGCCACAATCACCGTAAAATACTTCCTGTCGATCGACTGCAGTTCTTCCGTGGTAAACATGGTCACCACCTCGCTCCCGGCTCCGCTACCATCTGAGCCCTTATTTTGACTTTCTCCGCCTCGTAACGCTTCTGTAAGGCTTTCATCTCCCTCTCCATGAACTGAGCCTCTGCCTCCTTCACAGCAGCCCTCTCGGCGTCCTGGGTGATGATGATCTTGCCATCTTCGCAGGTGACGGAGATATAATCCCCGATATCAAAACCCGCTTCCTTAAGCCACAGACCTTTCAGCATGATCGTCGGCGTCTCACGATACTTATAGCCGCTCTGTCCGTAAACCTTTACACTTCTCTTCTTTGCCATTATGATTTCCTCCGTTTCTCAGATTGTCGTTGATTGCCAGTTACCATTCCAAGATCACTGGATCCAGATCATAGGCACCACCTCCCCTCGGCGAGGTCTCAGAGACAAGCTCTGAGACTGTCACGGCGCTCGTCAAATGCTCGTGCAAGCACGGCACTTTCCTCGCTGCTCGCGCAAAAAATAAGCTGCCAATGCTTTTACACATCAGCAGCTTTCGCTTTTAGTTCGGTGTTTTATTTTCAGTTCTGATTCTTCTTAGAATCCTTGATACGGTAGTAGTCCTCCAGATCCACATCGATCCTTACTTTCGTATCAGGTTTTCGGTTGCTCAAGAGGCACACCGTCTCGTCTGTTATTTCTTTGTCCCAACCAACAAGATTCTCTTTAGTCAGATTGTCTGCATATTCTTTAAGTGCATCTTCACCAAATGCAATAGTAGTAAACTCCTTATCATTATAGTACACAGGGAATGCAAAGGATATGCTCTTTAGGAATCTTCCATTTTCCTTTGGCTGCTCATATATTTGCACTTCTTCAATAAACGACTGGATGAATTTCTTTTTTTCTAGATCAGTGAAGTTGTCATAAAGCTTATCAAATTGTATTAGCACTTTGTAGATTGTATCCGCTGAAAGTCTCTCTTTCAAAAGATTATCAATTCGCTTGTTCACAGTTTCTATCTTCTCTTCTATATCCCCCATCTGATCATAGAGTGAGTCTAGTCGATCCTGCATATCCTGATACTTTCTGTCATAGTGCTTATCCGTAATATCAAGTGCATCTATCTGTGCAGCAAGCTTATTTTTTGCGCCTATACACTGCTGAAGACTTTTTCTGTAGCTTTCACGCTCCGTTTTCAGCTCGCTTGCATCTACATTGGCTCCAATCTTATCTTTCAATGCCGCTCTAAATTTCGGATTATTTACCATTTTCTTAACTGTCTCTTCCACAGCAGCGTTTACCTTATCCTGCCCCCACTGCCTGTGATAGTAACAATGGTGTCCATCCAATTTGATTCTATGTTTGCAAGCATAATAGAAAAAGTCCTTGTAATATGACCCGTCACTCTTCTTTTTACGGTTGACGTTTGCATACATGGAGCCACCACATACAGGGCATTTTAGAATACCCGAAAGGATATGCTCATGTTCAAGGCTATGCGTCTTCTCATGCTTGAAGCCAGTGCGTTCACGCTTTTCTTTTGCAAGCATGAAATCTTCCTCCGATATAATGGCATCATGTTCACCATCATATATAGGAAATTCCTCCTGCTTCACTACATGAAACTCATTTCTTGTTCCCTGAATCTTCTCCGTAGCCCTGCGCCCATATGCAAGTTTCCCCATATATACAGGATTATCAAGAACACCTTTTATAAATGATGGTGCAAATGTTGTAAGTGTATTATTCTGCCTCTGTTTCTTTTTATATCCATGATTGTTAAGATACTCAGCAACGCCATTGGCACCCATATCCGTATGTATGTATTTATCAAAAATGAGACGTATCATCTCTGCTTCATCTTCTGCAATGGCAAGACTACCATCAACTAGCTTATATCCATATGGAGCAAATCCACCATTCCACTTGCCTTCCCTGGCTTTTTGTCTTCTGCCTTCCATTGTCTGAACCAAAATATTTTCTCGCTCAAGTTCAGCAACCGCAGACAAAATAGAAATCATAAGTTTTCCAGACTCTTTTGCGCTGTTAATTCCATCCTCAACACAAATGAGATTTACTCCAAAATCCTGCATTAACTGTAAAGAATTAAGAACATCAGCAGCATTCCTTCCAAATCTTGAAAGCTTGAATACAAGTACATAGCTTACATCATCCTTGCAATCTTCGATGTCTTGAAGCATTCTTACAAACTCAGGTCTTCCATTTATGTTTTTGCCTGAGTGACCTTCATCAGAATACTCACCTACTATTTCCATTTCTTCATAGTCTGCATAACGTTTGAGTTTTTCTTTCTGAGCATCCAGACTATAGCCATCAACCTGCATAGCAGTGGAAACTCTGGTATAGATATAACATTTTATTTTCTTACTTTTTGCCATACATGTATCCTTTCGAAATTATAAATTGCTCTTGACAATCCCCAGTTATCCCATTAACATATGAATCAAGAAATGGGTTTTTTACTGAGTAAGGTCTTCGGACTGGAAAAGGTCGCTCGTTTCTTTTTTTATGTTCATAATGTCGTATAAGTATTTCTTACCATCCTTATCATGTCTTAAAATCATTGCCACATGAAAAACATTGTATCTTTCAACTTCCCCATCACCTGCAAATACCGGTAATGCAAATCGCGATTCATATTTATACCAGCCGTACTTTGCATCCTTTTTATGCTTTGCCTTTGAATTATCTGTATGTTCCATGTTAGTAGCAGTGATTATAAGCTCAGGTAAACCCTGAGCTGCATTGGCTTTTGCTTTTTCATTAGCACCTTTTAGAATATGTGTATATTCCGAATGAGCATACTCATCAGGTAAATCTGTACCGATATACACTACCTCATTTGTCTCTGCAATCGTGTAGAACTCGCCCACATACTGTCTGAGGTATTCTTCAACATCAATCCATTTTATTCCACGTTTTCCACGAAAAATGATGTCATTGATCATTACAACATTATGTCCTAGTGCATCCTTGATAACTGAAACATTTCTTGAATTACTTTCTTTTTCCAACTTTAACATTACTCTCTTTCTTTTCTTCTTTACCGATACCATTCATTTGCTTAAGCCCATCATAATAAGCCTTATATCTGTATGCTGTGCGACGACTGATTGCTCCCTGATCTACAATCTCCATAATAGTAAGGCCGTTCTCATATAGCTCCACAAAGTCGTTATATGACTTCATCCAATGCTCATCATGCTTCTGTCTGCCGGCAAACTTTTTGCTCTTATAGAATGCAAGTTCTTCCCTAAGCTTTTCATTCTCTTCTTCAAGTTCCGATATTCTTTTCAAAGCATCTTCAAGTGTCATAGCAATAATATCCTCCTTTGTGCCAACATTCTTATGGCACAATTATAATATTGCATGATTGCGGTGTCAATTTACACTTGGCACTTATGCAGCACTCTTTTTATTTAACAGCCGGGAGCCATGGAGTATTCCTGACTTTTTGGAATATAACTCCATCAGTTTATAGTGACTTATTCTTGGCGCGAATTCTATTAGATAAGTGATATCAGCAACTGTTACAACATAGTCAAATTGATATCCCTTGTCCGGCACTAACACTGCATCCGCATATTTTTCAATAAGGCCAGCAAGAAGGTCTACGCATCTTAAGAATGCTGCATTTTGTTTCGGATCTTCAAAATATTTTAATTCGTTTGTTTTTCCCATAATCTTCTCCAATTCTATCAAAAAAGCTTCATAAGGCTTATCTAGGCACTAGACAGGCACATAAAAAAACCTATGTACCCCTTGTCCTTACTGGACTTAGGCACATAGGCACATGATTTGTAATTCCATTTCGATTTTTTGTTTTTCCATAAAAAGTAAGGTATCAACTAAAAATGTGATGCCTATGCGCCTTTCTTCATATCAAAAGGCACATCCTTAAGCACATGGTTTGCATACAACCCTTTGTATCCTCTAGCTGTTCTTCCATCTATGGCTGCGTTTTTAAGGTATTCTATTCCAAGCTTCGGAGCTCTCTGCTTCACATCCCTTGCAAAAGAATTCTCTGTCCTTGGCTTTACAGAATTTCTTTCAGCCCAAATTTCGTAGGCTTCATACAGATCTTTTGTGGAACAGATAGCCTCTTTATCAAAGGTTATATAGCCTTCAGAAGAAAAGAAATCCATGATACTGTCCTCTTCCATACGCATTTCTGCCTGATTCTGGACTGTACGATCACTTATAGTAAAGTTAAAGCCGTTGGAAACAAGCCTCTTAAGACCTTCAAGGCACCACAGGGCAATTCCTTCTGTTTCCTCTGCCAGTTTTTCCGAAAGGCTTCTGTCATCAACCCTTGTGGCAGGCTTTTCCTTAACCCTTATCGCAATCTGTCTGCGGTAAAATCCGTCAGATTTATCATGGAGTGCGCTAAGAGTGCCATTTCCAAAGACCATAATCCTGACATAAAGATATCCCTCATAACTCTGCTGTCCTTTACGCTCTAATTCCATCTTATCTTCCATAGTCACCACAGACTTTATAATGCCTGTATCACTAAGAGCTTCCATCTTCATGTCATCATCAACCATCAGAAGCATCCCCTCCTGACTTGCAAGGGCAAACCTGTTATTGGAAAGTGTGGTCACACTACAAACTGTCATGTTGTCTCCAAGAAGATTCCTGCACACGAAGCCAATCCTCGATTTTCCCTCACCACCACTTCCTATCAGCATTAACATGGCCTGAGCTTTAGTGGTTGGTATAAAGGTATATCCCATGAACTCCTGCAACGTGGGAATATCCTCAGGATACAGAAGTTCATCAAGAAACTGTAACCACCTTGTCGGCTTCTTTGCATCAGGATTATATTTAACAGGAAGTCTGTTTGAACAGAACTCCTTATCAGAAACAAATCCGCCCTCAAGAAAGAAAGTACCATTTTTAAAATGAACCCTGTCTATGTGCTTGGGGAGCTCTTCACAGTAGGCCTCGTACTTCAAACCTTCAAGAATCTGACTCGCTTTCTTAGCGATAGCAGTTTCAATATAAGGTTTTATGACTTCCACTATTTCTTTTTTCAGCTTGTACTCATCCACAAGACCATCAATGTCATAGAACAGGCCGCCCACAAACTTAAGCGGATGCTTTTGGATGAACCACTCGCAGAACTCTACTTCATTTATTTTCTTTTTTTCAGGGTCATACCATGTCGGGGTATCCTCAGAGGCAGAAGCTTCTGTTAGGAGTTTTGCTACCTCAAATACTTTTTTCTTCATTTCTGGATCTAAATTGTTTAAGTCGTCTATCAATTTCAATTACCTTCCTTCCGTAATCTGCAATTAAAAAAGCCCTGTCAGAAATATCTCCTGTGAGTAAAATATCAAGCATATACTCAACATGATCTGTTTCTTTCAGAGCTTCACAAAAATAAGGATGCCATTCACTATTTTCATCCTTGGGCTCATATTCAGTTTTCCATTTTTTCAAGAGATGCAGGTAGTCAGACAGAACACGAAAAACATATTTTTCCGATTCCTCAAATTTGAGGAGCAGGGACTTTTCATGAGCGACCTTTTTCGCAGGTGCATGATAGCTTTCATCGTAGCTAAAATGAAAGTCATCACAGATTTTTATTGCTGCATCCTTAAGCCCCAGTCCAAAATACTTTGAAACAAAATCTACTGCATCACCTTTTTCACCACATCCAAAACAGTAGTATCTGGTATCAACTTTCATGCTAGGATGCTTATCGCTATGGAATGGACAACAGCACATCCCATAGCGGTTCACCCTGATACCGTAATACTCAAAGACCTGTCTTGCTGTGACATTCTCTCTTACAGTATCAAACACACTCAACGGCTTATCTCACCTCTGTTCTTTTTAGGAAGATGGATGGTATTTGCATCCCTTTCCTTAATCTCTGCCTTGTACTTGTCAAGAAGTGCAAGTGTACTAGGTCTTGTTTCCTCCATGATCTCCTCAATAAACTTATCCTTCATCTCATGCAATTTGAATGCCTTTCTGACTCTGTTTATGATCCTGTCACGGAAAATACCAAGATTTTTCTGCAAGACTTCCATCTGATGAAACGCATAGTCTCTGAGAGATTTATCTGCCGTTCTCTCAGGAGCCATAAGCCATTTTTTGTGACCCTCTATCTCTGCAAGATCTTCTTCTCTGACCTTGTCAGTAATTTCATCAACGAGGGTTTCACAGGCTTTATCATATGCAACCTCGGAAACTTCTTTGAGAAGTCCTTCAACATCTTCAATCTTTAGTTCCAGATTTTTATTCTCCTGAATGAGTCTTTCGTTTTCAGCCTGAAGTTTCTCTCCTATCTCCTGCCATGTGTCAATGGTGTCGTAAAGATCCTTGATGTCAGCGTTCAACTTTTCTATGATGTACTCCTGTTTTTCAAGATATTTCTTTCCACCATAGATAGGTTCATCTTCAACCTCAAGCCCAAATTTTTTGCAGCTCTCCAAAAATATTTTTCTGCATTCTGCATCAAAGCTCATCTTCCTATTGTTGTACTTGCCGGATTTCTTTTCAGGATCAGGAAGTTCAAAACCCATTTCCTTAAGTGCATCTTCCTGCTTGGGCTGACGTTCTCCATATTTGTTTACAACATCAAAGACATGTCTTTCGTGAATGTGAGGAGTACCTTCATCAAGATGAAGAGCCCAGTCAAGGATGTGCATGTGCTTGCCATATCTTTCCTGAAGCTGATTTAAAAAATCAAAAGTCACTTTTGCAAGAACATCATAATCAACATGCTTATCTATGTTTCCAATCTGATAAATAGTTTCCTCAGGGCAAGTCTTTGTACTCTCCCTTAGATCATCCGTTGTCCTGTTCCTCTCCCTATGTCTGGCGGCAGTGTTCCTTGCATTCTGACCTTCAACATAATCTTTGTAGACAAGATCATAAAAACCTTTCTCCACCTCGGTAAATGAAAGTGTCTCCTCAGTTCTTTCATCATGACGGACTACCTTCCTTGTGATGCAATCCCAATATAGATTGTTCTTGGTAAGCTCCTTCTTAATCTCCTCTGCCTTATCAAGATCAAACTCTCTGTCATTGTGCTTTGGATTGTAAGCTCCATGTGATCCTGCTCTGCCATTATGGCGTGATACTCGCATAAAAATAATTCTCCTTTGCTCTAAAAAATGTTGTTAACTGTTTCAGTTTTTTCAAAAACTTTGTCCGCGGAAGTGCCATTTTCAAAGCCATAAAACTGGCTGCGGTGACAAAAAATACCCAGTACGGTGTGTCGCAAGCAACTCACCTACCTGGGCGGGATTTCACCCTCGACCCGACAAAGGAGCTCCGCTCCCTTGACCCACGGTTGTGAAAATGTGTGCACTCATTTTCACAAGCAAAGAGAATGCTTCTCTCTGCACTCTTGCTCCAGAGCAAAGAAAAAGAGATTATCTCTCCACGGGATAATCTCCTTTTCTTCGTTCTGGTGTTTTTGCAAAATTCCTCTGCGGAATTTTGGCAAAAAGAAAAGCACCTTAGATTTTTCTCTAAAGTGCTTTCTGACATTTATTCCTGCAATAGTCTTACGTTATTTATCGTAACTGAATTTCCATTAGTGTGTCCTGCTATTCCTGCATAAATCAAAATTTCAAGATTATTCACATCTGTTGGTGAAGTAAATGTCCACTCATATGAATTTGTTTTCTCACAATACTTTATATCCCACATAGAACAATCATATATTGTTTGAGTAGCTTCATCATATAGCTTTAATGATATTCCATCGACATTTCCCTGATTCACACTAACTGAATCACAAGATAGGGTATATCGCTTTCCTGCTTCAATAGTATTGTAAATCGGCACATAGCCATATGCACTGTCATCAGCTGCAACAATTTCTACTAAATCATTTTGATATATTTGACCAACCACTTCTTCATTGGTATCTTCCGTTATTCCCGAATTAAAGAAAACATCGGCACTAACTCCACCGCCATTCAGATTCATTATTACTATATCAGGTTTTGATTCTTCGATATACTCGTATAATGTACCGGCAGTATAATGACGCAAATCAATAACATCCACTTCACTAAAAACAGTTGAAAAATACGTCTGTAGTGGCAAAACAAAACTGTCCTTTATTATTAGTACTTTTTTATCAACTGGTGCAATTGCATTTCTGTGCTGAACTAATGGATAATCACCACCGACATATACACAATATGCGTTTTTCATGAAGTAGTCTCTTTCAAGAATGTATTCTTCACGAATATTGGCATCATAATAGTCTCCATAGTAAAACTCATCTTTATAGATATTTAAGAATGACATTTCCGTATCAAATTTTGGTGTGAGCCAAATAAGGTCATCTACCCCGCCAAAATAAGAACCAGTTCTTTTTCCTCTTGAACCCAAAAACCAATTTTCTTTTCTATTGATTTCCCAATTTTCTAAGTTCTGATAATAACCGTTTATGTTATCATTTGGATATTCAGATTGTAAATAATCCGATATTATCTGGAATGCTTTAAATGCTCCTAATGGATTCCAATGATGATCCGTTTTGTAGAAATACTGATCAATATGTTCAGCACTATCAGTAATATAAGGTCTCAAATCAATGTATGGTACTTTGCCATCAATTTGATTCAAAAAAGCATCGCAGTTATCATCTATTGAATTCGGCAACCCATATGGCAATAGATCAGAGTTCGTTTTAAAAGGAGACTGAACATAAAGGAAATCAATTCCTTCCCCCTCAAGCTTTTCTTTTAATTCTATAGTTTTCTGAGCATTACTACTTGTATCATATGGCTCACCTATAGATGTCAGACTTCCGTTTTTGAGTTTTACAATATCATTGCATTTTCTTCCACCGCTTACCTTTGTATATAGCCCATTCAAATTTATATATTCATATTTTTCTTCGAGTTTTTCTTTATAGTTTAAAACAATATCATCCTTTGCCTGTACGAATGTATATTCTTTACTGAAGTATTTTTGTAGAGGTTCTATGGCAATCATTCTATTCACATACGCAAAATGTAACCAAGCTATAACCAAAAAGGCAGTAATGACATATCTATAATATTTTTTTGTTTCCATACTGCTTATCTCCTAAAAGTTAAAGTATATAAATGGATTATGAGCCGAGATAACTAGATATGATATACCTATTACAAGCATGACTATGTTACAAATATAAATACCAGCATCCACAACACGGTACGCAATCAAGTTTTTGCTTTGCAAAGTTTTTGTTACATTCTTAATAGCTGGCACGGAGCAAATCAATCCAGCAATAATATATATTCCATATTCTCTTAACCAGAAAATATCTGTTTTAGCTATAAATCCACCATTTCTTAATCCAACCATATCCAGCACATACCACCAAGCTGCATGCAAATGTTCTGCTCTAAATATTACCCATCCGACCATAACTGCAATCATAGTAAATATCTGATATATAGTTCGAATTGCTTTCTTGTCTTTTATCTTAGTAGGTATTTCAAATAGTTTCTCAATGGATATCAGCACACCATACATGATACCCCAAAGAATAAAGGTCTTGTTTGCACCATGCCATATACCTGTCATCAGCCAAACAAACATCAGATTAAAAACAAGTCTAAACTTGCTTGATACTCTTGAACCGCCAAGCGGAAAATACAGATAGTCTTTAAACCATTGTCCTAATGACATATGCCATCTGCGCCAAAATTCTGTAATAGTTTTAGACGTATATGGATAATCAAAATTCTTGGGCAATTCAAATCCCATAATCTTTCCTAACCCTATTGCCATATCTGAGTATCCACTAAAGTCAAAATAAATTTGTAAGGTATAACACATAGCTCCCATCCATGCCATAAATACTGTTCGTCCAGTATCCATGTTAAATGACTGATCTGCTACTATCGCCACCATATTAGCCAGCATCATCTTCTTATTAAAGCCAATAAGAAATCTGAATGCACCCTCAGAAAAATTATCCAAAGTCACTCTTCTTTCCAACAGCTGGTCTTTAATATCACCATACCTAACAATAGGTCCAGCAATTAACTGTGGAAATAATGCAATATATAATCCAACATTTATTATGTTTGTCTGTGCCTTTTCACCCCTGTAGACATCCACAACATAACTTAATGCCTGAAAAGTATAAAAGGATATTCCAATCGGTAGTACATATTCCGTTACAACAATGTCACTATTAAACTGATGAAGAATTGATGTAGTAAAATTCATATATTTATAAACAAAGAGAATCCCTAAGTTCATGAATACATCAATTCCTAAAACCAACCTCTGTGTAGCACGATTCTCCTTATTTTCATCAATTTTTAATGCTAGCAAATAGTTTATGAAGATTGACCCCATCATAATAAGAACAAAAAAGGGTTCTCCCCAAGCGTAAAAGAATAAACTTGCAACAAATAACCAAACGTTTTGTATTTTCCTTGGCAATATCATGTTTACCAAAACAACTACCGGCAAGAAAAAGAGCAAAAACTCTAAACTTGTAAATAACATGCTTTTTCCCTCTAAAAGGTGTACCTTTTTGGATTTTTTATTTTTTTAGCACACCGTTTGATATTATAGCACAACTGCGTGTATTTATGCGCTTTTTCTCAATCTTTGTGATAGTGAAAAAATCAAATAATATCCTGTCTCAAAAGGTACACCTTCTTGGATTTTTTCAGTCAT
>ERZ842401.6004-NODE-6004-length-13174-cov-4.098102_pt1 | contig 13174 bp, 14 predicted proteins | sample MGYA00521270_ERZ842401 | MGnify/ENA primary metagenome ERZ842401 (study PRJEB31892, sample SAMEA3878208) | bioreactor metagenome | biome: Moose rumen | place: Sweden | collected 2011-10 | study: EMG produced TPA metagenomics assembly of the PRJEB12797 data set... | reverse complement strand
CCGGAAAACGTCTCAACGGCGGAGGAGCAGGAGGAGCAGTAAATACCCCTTCTGTGGGTGATGGGCGCGTCTACTACTCTGCATGGGACGGCTCGGTTCACGCAGTCCAGCTTGACGGCGTTATCCCGCTCTGGGACGCTAAGGCAGGCGAACCGGTTACTACAGCTCCAGTGATCGCTGATGGACTCGTCGTTGTCGGGACAGCTTCAGGAAAAATAGTTGCTCTCGGCCAGTCTGACGGCGCAAAACTCTGGGAGTATGACTCTCAGGAAGGACAGCTCCGGCTCTCAGTAAGCAGCGGCAGGGTGTCAGCAGGAACAGAGAACGGCAGGACTCTTGTGCTTGAGGCCAAGACAGGAAAACTTATCAGTGAGGATAAATAATAATCATGACAAGAATAATTATCGCAATATTAGCAGCAACACTATTCATTACACCTTCTTACGCAGAATCCCCCTGGCTGAACTCGAACATCAAGGGCGCGGTTACTGAGAAATATTCTCCTGCGCTGAAGGACGATTTCTACGTTCACGTTAATCACGAGTGGCTCTCTACGGCACAGCTCAGGCCCGGATATTCCCGTAACAGTGCGTTCAACGAGCTTCAGGACATCATAGACGCACGCCTCAAAGCAATAATGACTGACCCGTCACTGACAGGACATGACGCAGACCTCGTGAAGACGCTTTATGCCCTGTGGCTCGACTGGCCTTCACGCAACGAAGCAGGACTCTCTGAGCTTAAGGGACTCGTTCAGAACCTCATGAAGATTGACAGCATAGATGAACTCAGCAGATACTTCATGACAGAAGAGAGCTTTTACCATGATGTAGCAGTCTCTGATTTCGGACTTGGCCGGGACAACAAGGACTCCGAATCCTACAATCTTGAGCTGGGGACGGGCAGCCTATCTCTTGGGGATTCTGCGGAGTACCGAAACATGACACCAAACGGCGAGCGCACAAAGAAAATGCATGATGCGATAGTTACGTATATGCTCCGTAGGCTCGGCTACACTGAGGAAGAAGCAGTGAAGTATCTCGCTCAGGCGTTCGAGTTCGAGAAGGCTATTGCTCAACACATGATGACTCACGAAGAGATATATTCCCCAGACGCTATAGACAAGATGTATAACCCCCTGACGATGGACGAGTTACGCGAGAAATCCCCTGTCTATCCTTTTGCGGACATTCTGGAGGCACACAGCGCATATTCTGACTTGATGAACTTGGAGCAGCCCGAATGGTTAGACGCTCTCAACAAGTTATACACTCCTGAGAATTTTGCGAACATCAAGGCGTATCTTCTCTGCAAACTCGTAGGAGGGTACATCACCATCACCGACGAGCCTGCTTACCGTGAGTATCAGAAGTTATCGCGTGAACGTTACGGCACGACAGGTAACAAGCCGGATGATGAGATAGCAGTAGATTTTGTGCACGGGAGACTCTCAGGGCCGGTGTCGAGGCTGTACATAGCAAAGAATGTTCCAGAGAGTGCAAAGCGTGAGGTTGAGGAGATTATCCGCGACGCAGTGAAGTACTATAAGGCAATGCTTGAGGGTGAAGAATGGCTCTCGGAGTCGACAAGGGCTAAGGCTGTGGAGAAGCTCGATACTATGAGGCTGAACGCGGCATATCCCGATAAATGGGTTGATGACTCGGAGCTGGAGATTGACCCTAACGGCACTCTTATTGACGCACTCAACGCGTTAAAGAAGTTCAGTGTGCAGAAGTATTTTTACGACAGGCTCAACACTAAGGTAGACCATGATTTATGGATAAGTGATGTAGTAGTCGTGAACTCCTATTACCGGCCAAGTGAGAACTCAATAAACATTATTGCAGGGATTCTAGGAGGGGATTTTTACGCGCCTGATATGAGCTATGAAGAGAAGCTCGGAGGTATTGGCATGGTGATAGGGCATGAAGTATCTCACGCGTTCGACACTAACGGAGCGCAGTTCGACAAGACCGGCAATGTAGCGAAGTGGTGGACTGATGAGGACTACAAACTCTTTCAGGCACGTGCAGACAGGCTCATCAAGTACTTTGACGCAATGACGGTAACTCCTGAGGGCGAAAAGTATAACGGGAATCTTGTGCAGACGGAGTCTATTGCGGACATGGCAGGCATTAAGGCAATGTTAGGCATAGCAGAAGGACATGAAGGCTTCAACTATGATTTGTTCTTCAGAAATTACGCGCGCATCTGGAAACTGATAAATACTCGTGAACGTAACGATATGATTCTGAAGGTTGATGTGCATGCTCTGCCCTACTTGAGGGTGAACGCAATAGTTCAGCAGTACGAGAAGTTCTACAGCTATTACGGCATCAAGAAGGGAGACGGAATGTATTTAGCTCCTGAAGAGAGAGTAGCAGTGTGGTAGAGACAGCAAGCCCCCCAGAAAAGTATGGGGGGTAATTTTTTGCCTTAACGTATGGCTATTGCAGGTGAATATACTCTGTTTGGGTTGAGCCAAGCAGACACAGAAATTCTCCGCTCATCATTCACAGCACATATCTCTTCACCGTCAACGTCAGAAAACTCCGCTATCATGTCATCATCACACGGCTCTGAACTGTTCGCCAGCCACACTAACTCAGCTCCAACAGGTACATCATCACTCAGACTAACCTCGAAGCTATACATGCCTGCTTCATCAACGCTTACCGTCCCCAGTTCAGCAATAACGACGTAATCATCATCAATGACTTCATGGGGTAACATGTTCGTAGTTCTTGCCGATGCCGCAGAGGAGTCAGCAATCTTCAGCTTAAGTTTCTTGGAGGTAGTCTTGACGGAGTTAGCAGCAGTAAGTTTGACCTTGAACGTCCCTGCAGTTGTCGGAGCACCGATAATTTTTCCGTCAGTCAGCACGAGTCCAGAAGACTCTCCGCAGTCCACGTTATGGGCTTTGACCCCGTCGCAGTCAGTTCTGCAGAGTAATACGTGTTCACAGTCCCGTCCGGAAGAGAATCCGCAATCTCAGGAGCTACACCCTTGACAGTCATGCGGAGTTCCTTCACGGTCTCGCCAGCTACATTTTGGGCAGTGATAGTAATTTTTCTGTCGGTGCATATCTCCGTCGGAGTGCCTGTGATCGTGCCAGCACCAGCATTGAACGTCAGCCCTTCAGGAAGATAGCCGGTCAGCATTAACGTTATGGGCTTAGTGCCTGAGACTTTCACGTTTGCTTTGTAGGGTTTGCCGTCCGTGCCTGCCTTGAGACTAGATGTAGTTATCTTTGGGAGGTCAGCAGTAACATTCAGCGAGAACATCCTCACGTAATCTCCTGCAGGGTTGCTCAGGGAGACTCTGAAAGCGTAAGTGCCTGGCATAGTAGCTTTGCCGGAAATCTTCCCTTTTGCGCTGTCAAATGTCAGTCCGTCCGGTAAGCTGCCCTCAAGAGTCCACGTTAAAGGCTTTGTCCCCTTCTTCTTGATGGATGCGTTGTAATTCTTGCCGGCTTTTGCGTCCTTGAGTGAAGAGTGAATTATCTCCGGAAGCTCATACTTGCTGAACTTGAAGATTCTCGACGATGTGCCGTACTCATTCGTTGCTGTAACAGTAATTTTCTTGCTGCCGTTCTTGGGCATTATCCCTGAGAGCAGGCCTGATTCGGAGAGTGTGAGGCCTTTGGGGAGCTTTGAGCCTTTTGCGAGCGACCATTTGACCGGCGGAGTCCCTGAAGCTGTGAACTGCACAACATAATTTGCGCCTATAGTTGCCGGATCTAGTTCTTCTGTCAGTATCACCGGTTTCGTTTTTGGTAGAGCCTCAGCAATTTTCAGAGTGAGTTCTCTAGAGTCAATGCCTGCTGAGTTCTGAGCTTAAACGGTGAAAGAGTAAGTGCCTGCTGCTGAAGGAGTGCCGGAGATTTTGCCCTCGTCGCTGAATGATAAGCCGTTGGGGAGGTCTCCGCTTGTGAGTGCCCATATCATCGGCCTTGCACCTGAAGCCTTGACTGTTGCACCGTAGCCGACTTCTGCAGTACCGTCAATGAGCACGTAGGTAGTGATTGACGGAGCGGAGAGTATCTGTGATTCAGTTATCCTGACCGAGTAGGACGCAGAAGCAGAGCCAGCAGAGTTTTGGGCTTGAAGGGTGAACGTATATTCTCCTGTCTGCGTAGGAATGCCCTGAAGAGTGCCTGATGATGACAGTTCGAGGCCGTCGGGGGAGAGTCCCTGAAGTCAGAGTCCATGTGATGGGGTGAGTGCCTGTAGCGTAGAGTTCTGCGAGGTAGCTTATGCCTGAGACACCGTTCGGGAGTGTTGAGGACATGATGACGGGAGCTGTTGATGACGAGCTGCTGCTTGATGCGGTGATGGGGACGTTGACTAACATAACAATATCTCCTGAGCCTGTGGAGTATTCGTAGTCTATTTCTGCTGGGAGGAGGGCGAACTCAGCTGTGCCGTCAGAAAAATTGCTGTCGATGAGCGAGCCTTCGGAGGTGTAGCCGTGAACCGAGTCAGCAATTACGCCGGAGATGAGGGCTTCTGGCATGATGGAGCTGAATGCGAACTTGTAGGGGTATGTGCCTGAGCCGAAAGCTATGGGTTTTTCTGGGAGTTTTTGCGGTGAACAATTGACGGAGGTTAGGGAGGTGTTGTTAGAGAGGTCGAGGGCGGCTAGCTGATTGCTGCTACAGTAAAGGTATTGAAGAGCTGTGCAGTCTGTGAGGTCGAGTGAGGTTATATTATTATCGCTTATCTGAAGTCGAGTTAGAGATATACAGCCGCTGAGGTCTATTGTGTTTATCATGGTACGTCTATCCCCGTTATAGCCATTAACAAAACGCTCCAGTTTTTTACAGTTCCTTGCTATGAATGTTCTTAGTTCCACTAAAACTGAATTATTAATTCTTGTCAGTGCTGTATTACTTATGTTGAGTAGCTGTAATGTGTAGTACATATCATCTATTACTAACTGTCTTAAAGAAGGTGAATTGCTGACATCCAGCCGTGTCAAATAATTGCTTCTGCAGTCAAGAGACACCAGAGCTGTATTCTTGCTGAGGTCTATATTTGTTACCCTGTTATGGTAGAAGCTCAAGTCCTCCAATGCAGTAAAGTACTCTATGCCGTTAAGTCTGGTAATTTCCTTACCTTGGACATTAATAGCAGTAACAGAACTAATCTCCGCATCACTGAGCGTGCCGTCAGAATCAGCGTCAAAATTTTCACTCACATATTTACGGAATATAGTATCTGGAAAGTTTGTGGAAGTTATTGCTACAGAAGCATACGCACTAGAACATAGAACTAACAAAGCGCAAAGAGTGCCGATAGCCGATAGCCGATAGCCGATAGCCGATAGCCGATAGCCGATAGCCGAAAAATTTTACTGACTTGCATTGAATATGTCAATCCTTTCTTGGGAATAGTTACTAACCTTATCGGAGCAATTTTCCTCCAAAATTATATGTCATCAGCCAGAAATCACAACTACAATAAATGCTGTGCTAATATTTACACGAGGTGATAGACATGATTATTACTATAGGCCGTGAGTTTGGTTCAGGAGGAAGAGAATTAGGCAGGTACTTGGCCGAAATTCTGGGTTATGCTTACTACGACAGAGAGATTATCGCCGAGATCGCCAAGCGCACATCTCTCTCCGAGAAATACATTCAGCACATCACTGAACAAAAGCCCGTAATCCCCTTCCCGATTCACACGGGCCGGACATTCTGGGCAGTCATTCCCGACTACAGCCAGTCAGTACAGCAGGAACAGCACAAAGTTATTCTGGAGATAGCGGACAAATCCGACTGCGTTATCGTCGGCAGAGGAGCAGACTACATACTCAGAGAGGCAAAACCTTTCCGGCTGTTCGTGTATTCGGACATGGAGAGCAAGATTGCCCGCTGCAGGAAGAATGACTCCGCAGACTACGAGTCCGGAGAAGCCCTCACTGATAAGGAACTCGCCAAGCGCATTGAGCAGATAAACAAGGGACGAGCGGACTACTACGAGTTCTACACCGGGCAGAAGTGGGGAGACAAAGCGTATTACGACCTGTGCATAAACACTACAGGCAGGGACATCAAGCATCTTGCTGAAATCGTCTCCAAATTCTGCTGAGGGTACGGCGTGAGCATGAACGGTTATGCATTGGGAGCGCAGGCCGTTCATGTTTTGTTTTCCATCTGCTATAATTCATTCATCCTTAACATTTCATCAATTTTTAGGAGGAGTCTCATGTTCAGCGGCGAGGAGTTCATCACCGTCAAGGGCGTAATCCTCTCACGTGAAGACAGCGGAGAAAATTTTTTGTGGTCTACACTCTTTCTTGAGGGTGAAGGCATAGTCAGTTTAACCTCCAAAAACTTTATGGGCGATTCAGAACCCTTTTCGTGGGGGTATTTCGACCTCCAGAAGAAGAAACTCAGCGCAAAATACTTCATCTATGATACTGACATTAAGGACAATATGCTTGATATACGTCGCGGACGAGAACCTATCCTTACAGCCATGAACTGGACGAAGACGCTCATAAAATACCTCCTGCCCGGACACCCTGACGACGAATTACTCACAAATCTTTACTGGAGCATGAAGATGCTTGCTGTTCCGTCTGTTCCTCCTGAAGCTGTGAACTGGAGGTTTCTCTGGCTCTGGCTAACGGAATGGGGACTCGCTCCCGAACTTGAGGCTTTTCACGCGCAAAAAGAGTTCAGGCCCGAAGAAGTATCATTGCTCTCACAAATTGCCGCTCTCACTCCCAAAGGAGTAGCAGAATTATTCTCAGGAAAACTCAGCCCAAATATACGCGGTAAAATGTTTCATGTAGCTTCACGGCTCGCTATGAACTTCCTCAACGAAACTTGATATGTACGTGTGAACTACCCCCGTTTATGCCTACGGCGTGCAAGCGACAGAAGCTGGGGCTTCCTAATTCTTCGAGACTGCAACACAAATCTTGCAATTCATGTTGTCTTACATTCTCTCCAAAGGCGTTTATTCCCTGCGTCCCACAGGTATCTTTCTTACTTAGCAATATTATGTTTCGTGCAGCGTGGATATCTCGGTCTTCTTGATACCCGCATGGGCATTCATATACTCTGTCTGAAAGTGTTATATTTTTCTTCAGCTTACTGCATTCAGGACAATATTTCGTCGTCGGGGCTGAGAGCAGCAGTACTGTTACACGCTCATTCTTTATCAGCTTAGCTTTCACTAGTCCTAACACTGAATGCTGCACTGTACGGCCGAACAACCCTTTATGCCAGCCAGATATATTCTCGTCCTGCATGTAGACTTTCTCATGTTCCAAAAGCTCATGCATAATCTTGTTCGCGGTATCCTTTTTACGGCTTGATAACTTCTGATATGCTTTGCGCAATAACTTCACGGCCTTGTATCGGTTGCTTGAACCCTTCTTCCGCCGTGCTATTAATCTCTGGCACTTCTTCAGGTGTTCACTTTCTTCAACAAATACATTTATTTTTCTGCCATCTGATACTGTTATTGAGGTCTTAATTCCCATATCTATGCCAATTTCTGGTTTATACTTTTTCTGTTCACATCCCTTTGGCTGATAGGTCGTTATTGCTAAATAGTACCCGTCCGGCAAGTTCAACAGTTTTGCGTTTGCTAACTCAATACCGGGAATGTTCCAGAACTGATTTGCTCCGATTATGCGTATACCCTTCTTAAAGCCCTGTATTCGGATATGCCTTGCGTCATAGAATTTGTACGTTTTCCATGCCTGCTGAAGATTAATTGACACATATTCGGACTTGTATTTCAGACTGCCAGTCTTCCGGTCATGTTCCCTTAGTGAGGCTAGAGACTTCATATTATGTTTTATGCCTTGAATTACTGACTGCCTCATCTGCGAGCCTAAGTATTCCAACTCATGAGTTACAGGATTGTGGTCTTTATCGAGGCAGTGAACAGTTCTGGTTTTGGTGTCGTATTCGTTAATATCATGGGCTTTCATGAAGGTTAATGCATCGTTGTACAGCCATTTAGCTTCAACGAATAGCATTTTTAGGTGAAGCAACTGCTGACTGTTGAGATGAGAGACATCTATTTTCACACGGTACACCTTGCAAGCCTGAGTTTTACGTTTTTCTCTGGTCAGTCTGCCTTGTTCTCGTATACGGTTATTCTTAGCTAGTCTCTCTTCTTCGGTCATGGGGAAATTATACTACGAGGCAATTCCTAGCCGACAAGCCGGAACATCTCTCACCTAAAGAGGAGGGAGTCTTCTTGCCAGTTTTTAGGTAAAATATGCCAGTCCTTCAGCATAACAGGACATCATCACAACTTCACACGGAGGCATCATGACACTCAAAGATATACTTCACTCAATCACTCCCCTGAACTCTCAGGCAATGTCTGAGGCACAAAGATTACTCGACGGAAAAGTTAAGCCTTTAGGGAGTCTCGGCACTCTTGAGGAAATAGCTGTGCACTTGGCCGGAATCACAGGACATACACATAACACACTCACTCACAAAGTAATATGTTTATTCGGCTCGGATCACGGAGTCTATTCTGAAGGAGTGTGCTCATCACCTCAGGACTTCACGCGCGGACTAATGCACGTCTACGCAGACTCTCAGGACGGAGGCATAAACATTCTTGCTCGTCAGGCAGGTGCAGAGTTACGCATCTATGACTTAGGCGTTAAGGGACTCGCTCCTCACAAGAACATCATCACCCGCAAATTCCTTCCCGACGGCACACGCAACATCAGGCATGAACGCGCAATGTCTCCCGAAATAGCAGAGAGCGTCATAGTCTGGGGAACTGAACTAGTACGGGACATGAAGTCAGAAGGCGTTGACGTTATCGGCACTGGAGAAGTCGGCATGGGCAACACTACTCCTGCATGTGCGTGCATCATGGCAGCGACAGGCTCACACAGTCCTTCACTCGTAGGCAGAGGTGCAGGACTCGACGACGAGGCATTTTCCAGAAAGCAGAGGGTGATTCTCGACTCGCTGGCACTTCACGCAGATGAACTCACAGATCCGGTAAACATACTCTCATGCGTCGGAGGACTCGACATCGCCGCAATGACGGGGATATTTCTCGGAGGAGCTGCCTATCACGTGCCCGTAATCATTGACGGGGTAATCTCCATTGCCGGAGCGTTATTAGCCTCGCAGTTGTCGCCGCTAGCACGCGAATACATGTTCGCCTCACACGAGTCCCCAGAGCCTGCGTATACTCATGCTGCGAAGTTCATGGGGCTTGCTCCCTCACTCAAGCTCGGAATGCGTCTAGGTGAAGGTACAGGATGCGCGGTATTCATGCAGATAATTGATGACGCTTTAGCTATAATTAACGGCATGGGAGATTTTTCCCGTCTCACGAAAGGAGATTAATCATCATGAAAGATATTCTAGTTGTAGACTGCCAGTACGACTTCATTGACGGAACATTAGCCTGCGCACACTCAGAGGAGGCCGTGAAGAACATAATCACGTTCATCAACGCTAACCCCAGCGCAAAAGTCTTCTACTCAGCGGACAACCACAGCCCTAAACATTGCAGCTACATTCCCAACGGCGGGACTTGGCCGGTACATTGTCAGGCAGGGACTCACGGAGCAGAACTTCACGAGGCATTCTCGCGCGAGATAACGAATCCCTCACAGCGTCCGAACAAAGACAACACGTACTACAAGGGAGAGAATGATTCTCTTGAGGAATATTCTGCGTTCGAGGCCAAGAACAAGGCAGGCCAAGAGTTAGGGCAGGTCATCGGCCAAGACGTATTAGTCTGCGGAATTGCGAGCGAGTTTTGCGTTCGTGAGAGCGTGTTAGCCCTGAAGGAGTCAGGCCGTAAGGTGGAAGTGCCTGTAGAAATGCTTGCGTGGGTTGACGAGGCAGGACACAGGAAGAATATTGCGGAGCTTGCCGAAATGGGAGTCAAAGTAGCCTGATGATAAGCACCGTAATCTTCGACATAGGCAACGTATTAGTAGACTTTGACTGGGACGGGTTCATTCACCGGATGTTTCCTGGCAGGGAAGAACTCATCACGGAACTTGATGAAGCAGTCTGGGGCAGCGGAAGATGGGACAGGCTCGACGCTGGAGACCCTCCCGAAGAAGTATTCGCTAACATCATTGCTCACGACCCAAAGCATGAACAGGAACTCCGAAAAGTGTTCGCTAACGTCGGCGACACCCTCAAGAAGAGACCGGCGACTCCGTTATGGATTGCTGACCTGAAGGCTAGGGGCTATAGGGTGCTGTACCTGTCGAACTATTCGCGCTACGTTATGGGGCTGAATCCTGACGTGCTGGACTTTCTGCCGTTGATGGACGGAGGAGTATTTTCGTGCGACGTGAGGCTCATCAAGCCCGACAGGAGAATCTATGAGTGCTTGGCCGGGAAATACTCACTTAATCCTAGCGAGTGTGTATTTATTGACGACATAGAGCGTAATGTGAAGGCAGGACGTGATTTCGGCTTTCACGCGATACAGTTCGGGACGCTGGAACAGGCACAGCATGACCTGAACGCATTACTCAAGAAGGAGGAATAATTGATGAAGTCTTTACGCTGGAACTACTACATTAATGGAGCAATCTTAATCATTCTTGGAGTCCTGACTCTGAGATACCCTCTTGAAGCAATTATGTCTGTGGGAGTGTTTATAGGTATAGGTCTTCTTGTGTCTGGGCTGAATTACTTTAGCGCGTTCTACTTTTTTGGGCTGAAGAGGTTTATTCTGCTTGGGCTTCTGGATTTTGTGATAGGAGTGTACATGATAGTGCAGCCAGGAATTACGGCGTTCATCATTCCGTTTGTGATGGCGGCGTGGCTTCTGACGACGGGATTATCTCGCATAGGGTTATCGCTGTGGCTCGGAGGGGCAAAGATTCGTGGCTGGTGGTGGATGCTGATTAACGGCATAGTGTTAATTCTGCTGGCCGGACTTATGTGTGCGTCGCCATTGACGAGCGCGTTATCTGTGATGATGATACTTGCGGGAACGTTAATTGCGTCTGGTATCTTGTCAGTGATTGAGGGCTGCGTAATGTGCAGGTAAGCAATACTTTTCCCCGGCGGGTAAGTGTCTGCCGGGTTTCTTTTTTCTGCGTTGACTGTTCCCAAGTTTTCAATTATCATCTACGCATATCCAATTTTTCAGAATAAAAGGCAGGTAGATATTATGAGATTTTCTATCAAGAGTGCTGTGTGTTTTTTCATGGTCGTGTGCGTGTTTTTGCTTATGGGGGGGGATTAGCTTCTCGTATGCGGACGAGACTCCCTCAGCGGAAGCATTAGGTGAGAGCACAGAAAGTCAAGGCATATTCAGCAAAACGGTCAATTCAGTAGTAAATCTTTTCTCAACTTTCTTCAACTGGTCGACAAACAAATATGGTGAGGTCAAGGGACGTATTTTAGCGTGGGGTCTTCCCGGAGTGATTCTGCTTTGGGTCATAAAGAAAATCGTTGACGTGCTCAAGGATAAGTATGTAGTCTCGCCGGGCAAGAAAGCTATCAATAAAATCGCGAGGGATAATTTCGGAACATATGTGTTCAACAAGAAACGAGACTTGACCATGTGGGACATCGTAAGCATAACCTCATCCTATGGCTTCTCTGCATCAAGAAAATATCAGGAGAAAGACGGCCATGAAGTCTATACGTCTTGGGAATACCCCGGCTTCACATGGCACAGCGTTTATTTTTGTGATGACGGCGTGCGCACTGAGGAAGGAATATGGAACACTAAGTATGATTTCTTGAGCTATAAGGACTTGAGGAACGATGAGGATATAACAATGAGTTATCTGAAGAGTAGGTTTAGCGGATTTCACGATGAGCTTTGCAACACGTTAATGGAACTGCGAGAGGCTTAGAATTTTTATTGCGCGTTATAATATTCCACTTGTAAGGCAATCTAATTTTTCAGGAGGTAATCCTCACAATGGAATTTGGCAAAATAGAAGCCCTCTTAGGCAGTGAAGCAGAGTCGTTATTGACCCACAAGTGCGAAACAATCCCCCAGTCCATGCTCTCACTTCCCGGCCCGGACTTCGTTGACAGAGTCGTCAGTATCTCCGACCGTCCCATTCCCGTAATGAGAGCAATGCAGACTCTCTTCTCTCACGGCAGACTCGCTAACACCGGCTACATCTCCATCCTGCCAGTAGATCAGGGCATCGAGCACTCAGCAGGAGCATCCTTCGGCCCGAACCCAATATACTTTGACCCTGAGAACATCATCAAGCTCGCAATGGAGGCAGGCTGTAACGCTGTAGCTACCACTCTCGGAGTACTCGGAGCAACAGCACGAAAATACGCTCACAAGATTCCGTTCGTCCTCAAGCTGAATCACAATGAGCTGCTAACTTATCCCAACCAGTATGACCAAGTACTTTTTGCGTCAGTGAAGCAAGCGTATAACTTGGGAGCTGTGGCCGTCGGAGCAACGATTTACTTCGGCAGTCCGGAGTCCACGAGACAGATTCAGGAGATCTCAAAGGCTTTCCATGAGGCACACAAAAAGGGAATGGCAACAATATTATGGTGTTACCTGCGCAACTCAGCGTTCAAGGTCAAGAAGGACGACAAAGTTATTGACTACCACGCAAGCGCAGACCTCACAGGCCAGGCAAATCATCTCGGAGTAACGATTGAGGCGGACATCATCAAGCAGAAATTACCTGAGAACAACGGCGGCTACCTCGCTATGGGCAAAGGTTACGGCAAGACCTCACACGAAATGTACGACAAGCTCACGACCGAGCACCCTATAGACCTTGCGCGCTATCAGGTGGCAAATTGCTACATGGGACGTGCAGGACTCATCAATTCAGGGGGAGCATCAGGAGGAGCAAGCGATCTCAGCGAGGCAGTACGTACAGCAGTCATCAACAAGAGAGCCGGAGGAATGGGCTTGATTCTTGGGCGTAAGGCTTTCCAGCGTCCCATGAGTGAGGGTGTAGAGATAATCAACGCAGTGCAGGATGTGTACCTGTGCAAGGAAGTAACTGTAGCGTAGAGCTGATACTACGTGCCTCCCGTGAAATTGTGCGGGAGGTATTTTTGTGTCTTTGTGAAGAAGTATATCTATGCACGAAAAATCCCCCCAGCCTTTCACTGAGGGGATAATTTGCTGTCTCTGCCTGCTTACTCTGCTTTGTAGTCCTTCGTCAAGACTATAGCTACCTGCTTTGCGTCCTCGTA
>ERZ842401.6003-NODE-6003-length-13176-cov-3.737977_pt1 | contig 13176 bp, 11 predicted proteins | sample MGYA00521270_ERZ842401 | MGnify/ENA primary metagenome ERZ842401 (study PRJEB31892, sample SAMEA3878208) | bioreactor metagenome | biome: Moose rumen | place: Sweden | collected 2011-10 | study: EMG produced TPA metagenomics assembly of the PRJEB12797 data set... | reverse complement strand
GCATTTTCGTCAAGTGTCGGATTTACTCAATTGAAAAAAATTGGCATTTTCGTCAAGTGTCGGATTTACTCAATTGAAAAAAATTGGCATTTTCGTCAGCGGGACCTCACCCCCAGCCCCTCTCCTAAAAGGCGAGGGGGGTGTCCTTTCTTGATTTTGGTTAACTTGTATTGTATGCTTTTTGTGTGTTTGGTGTAAAAAAATGCGAAGGTTTATAATCGCTAAAAAAAGTGTGCTATTTGTAAATTAATACTGTAGCGTAGGCGGCTATGCCTTCTTCTCGTCCTGTGTAGCCAAGTTTTTCGGTTGTGGTGGCTTTAACTGATACATCTTCTTCTGGTATTTGTAGAACATCGGCTATTGTTTTTTGCATTTGTTCTATAAATGGTTTTACTTTTGGTTTTTGTAGGCATATAGTGCTATCGATGTTAGAAATTTTATATCCATCGGCGGCAATTATTTCGGCGGTGCGTTTAAGCAATATTTTGCTATCTATTCCTTTAAATTCTTGGCTTGTATCAGGAAACCAATAGCCGATGTCGCGTTTTGCTGCTGCTCCAAGAAGTGCATCGCAAATAGCATGTAGAAGACAATCGGCATCGCTATGGCCTACCGCTCCTTTGGTGTGTGGTATTTTTATTCCGCCGATAAAAAACGGAAGTCCGTCGGCGAGTTGATGTACGTCGAAACCAAATCCTGTGCGTATTTTCATAAATATTATAGTTTTACTTGATTGTATTTTTTATTTGCTTTTATTTTTTCTATTTCTCCATCAGCAAGTTCGTTTCCACTTATATCTATGATTGTAAGCATTGGTAACGTTGAAAAAAATTCTGGGAATGTTTTTAGTACGTTTTTGGCTATGTGGAGTTCTTTCAGGCTTTGGAGATTGGCTGTAGATTGTGGAAATTGTGATATGTTATTATCGTTTAGGTTGAGTGTATGGAGATTTTCGAGGTTTCCTATTTTTGAGGGTAACACGCTTATTTTGTTGTTTTGTGCATCAAATATTTCAAGTTTTTGTAATTTGCAAAATCCTTCCGATAATGTAGTTATGTTGTTAAACGATATGTCAAGTTCTTTTAAATTGATTAATCCTTGAATTTCTGGCAATTTTGTTATATTGTTGTCGGAAATAGATAGTCGATTTAGAAAAGTTAAATTGCCAATATTTTTTGGAAGTTGGGTTAAATTGTTGCGCGACAAATCAAGTTCTAACAGCATTTTTATATCGCATATCGATGTTGGAATTTCTTTTATTTGGTTGTTGCTTAAATCGAGCATTTGTAAAAATGCCATTTTGCCGATGTTTTTGGGTAATGAAGTTAATTCGTTGCCCGAAACGTTTAGATATGGCAATTGTTGCAACTTACAAATTTCGTCTGGCAATGTTTGTAATTTGTTTTTGTGAATGTCGAAAATCATCATTGCTTGCAAGGAGCTAATCTCTGCGGGAAGGTTTTTTATTTGGTTTTTCGACAGGTCAAAACTTTGTAGTTCTACAAGTTGGCCAATTGATTGTGGTATGTTTGTTAATTTGTTTTTTGGTAGTGTAAGGTTGAGAAGTTTTTTAAGATTGCCGATGTTTGTTGGTAAACTTTCCAATTGGTTTTCGCCAGCGGTGAGGTTGGTGAGGTTTTCAAGTTCGCAAATTTGTTGTGGCAATTGTTTAATGTTGTTGCTTTCGATGTCAAGCATTAGGAGATTTTTTAATTCTCCAATTTGTTGAGGAAGATATTCGAGTTGGTTGTTGTTTAGCGAAAGATATTGAAGATTAGTTAGTTGCGCTATTTCTTCGGGCAAAGATTTAAGTTGGTTTTCGTGAAGGTCTAACACTTGAAGATTAGGAAATTGGAGTATTTCCATAGGAAAATCTTCTAAGGCTTGTGTTGCAAGATTAAGTTTAATAACTTGCATGGGGTTTTGTAATGCTTCTTCTACCGATTTATATTCGTATGCGTCAGGAAGATACTCGTCGGCGAGCAAACCATTTTGGTCGAGATATTGCGGCAATATATTTCCTTGTGCGTCAAACCATTTGTTGTTTTGTGCCAATGCGCAAAAGTTGGCAACTATAGCCAAGATTATGGTTGTTGTTATATTTTTTATGAGTGTTTTCATAGTTTTTATTTGAATTACTATTTTGCAAATTTAACGTTTATTTTTGCCAATTTATGTTTTGTTTTGCAAAAAATAATTAAAATAATTGGCTTTTGCATTAATTTATATAGTGTTTATTTATATTTTAGTGCGTCGCATAAATTCTGAGCAAACCACCGCTGTTGCTGTTGACACGTTGAGCGATTCTGGAGCATTGTCTTGTGTAGAAAAATGCGGTATAAGTAGCCTTCGAGTTATAAGTTTTTCGGTTTCTGGTAATATACCGTGTCCTTCGTTGCCCAAAACAATAATTCCATGGGCGGATAATTTTGCAGTGTAAATGTTTTCTCCGTTTAAAAAAGTACCGTAAACTGGTAATTCATTTTGGATAAATTGGTTAAGAATTTTGTCGAGTGGTTGGTAAAATGTGTTAACTCTAAATGCCGATCCCATTGAGGCTTGTATGGTTTTTGAGTTGTAAATGTCGGTGCAATCGGGGCTGCATATAACATTTTCGATTCCAAACCAGTTGGCAATTCTCAATATTGTGCCGAGGTTGCCAGGGTCGCGAACGCTATCAAGTGCAAGATATAATTTTTGTTTTGTTATTACTAAATTTTTTTGTTCTGGAATGTGTACTATGGCAACCACAGGTGGCGGGGTTTCCATTACAGAGATTTTTTTTAATTCGTCGTGAGATGCTTGAGTAATTTTTACACCTTCAAATAGGCGAGAATTGGTTTCTATCCAGTTTTCGAGGGCAAAAATTTCTTGAATTTTAAGATTGCTACGCAATAGTTCGCCAACGCTTTTTACGCCTTCAACAGTAAAAAGTCCTTCTTGATGGCGATATTTTTTTATTTGTAACGAATTTATCTGTTTTATGCGATTTTTTGCTATCATATAAATTTTTATTTTTGCGGCGAAAAATAAATTTCAGCCTTGAAAAATTATAATTGGTTAATATTATTGGTGTTTTTTTTGACGGTTTACGGTTGTAGCCCCAAAAAATACTTTGCAAAGGACGATACACTCTTGACATCGGTAAAAATTGAATGCGACGACAAGACTATTGATGTTGCCGAGCCAGAGGATTATTTGCGACAAAAACCTGTACGCACCATTCTTGGTCTTGCTCTGCATGCGCGGCTTTACAATAGCGTAAACCCTGAAAAAAACGAAATTCGCAAGGCAAAATTACAAAAAGAATTGGATGAAAAAAATAATTTGCGTAGTCAGAAGTTTGAAGAAAAAGTTGGCGACCTTAATTATTATGTAAGAAAACATACGGTGCTTGGTAAACGTAAAATTTCGCAGGGCGACACTGCCAAGGCAGAAAGACATTTTCGTAAAGCTTATAAAAAAAATCTTAAACTTAAAGAGTTTACAAAAAAAGGCTTTAAAGAAAAAAATAAGATTTTTTCGTTTCCTGTTTTTTTACAAAAAATAGGCGAAGAGCCAGTTAAATATAAGGAGTCGGCAACGCTTAAGTCTCTCGAACAAATAAAGCAGTATATGCGCAACGAGGGTTTTTATGAGGCAGAAGTTACTTTTACAGAAAAAATTTCGCATCGTAATGTTAAATTAACCTACAATATTCATGCTGGTAAACCTATAAAAATAGCTCGTGTGCATTATAAAATAGACGAGGATACCTTGATGTCCAATGTTTTTGCCGATACGTCTGAATGTTTGTTGAAGGTGGGCAAAAATCTTGAACTCGAATTGTTTCAAAACGAACGTGAGCGTATTGCCAATTGTTTGAAAAACAGAGGTTATTATTATTTTGCTAAGGATTATGTATCATACGAGGTGGATACAATAGGCAAAGACCATAGTGCCGCTATAACAATAGAAATTTCACCAGTAATTTTGGATAATGGGCGTATAATTCAGCATCGTCGTTTTTATGTTTCGCAAGTAAAAGTGTTTCCAAACCATGATTCGCAGGCTGCACTCACCGATAGGGAAGAATATTTCACTGGTCTTGACACCTTATGTTATATGCCACACGATACTACGCAAGGCGGAATTTATTTTTTAAGAAAAAATGGACAAGCTGTAAAACCGTGGGTGGTTAATAACGAAATTTTTGTACGTCCAAAATCAATGTATTCGCTTAAAGCCCAAAACGATACATATAAACATTTATCGGCTTTTAATGTTTACAAAGTTATAAACGTAGAATATGAGCCAGCTGCATCACGCGATTCTATAAATTGTAATATATATTTGAGCAACAATCAATTGCAAGCTTATATACTTGAACTCGAAAGTACCAACTCTTCGGGAAATCTTGGTGCGGGGGCAAGTTTTACTTACAAGCATAATAATATTTTTAGGGGTGCAGAAACGTTTGATATGAAATTTACTGCCGCTTTTGAAAGCCAAAACAACCTTAGTTCTGAGCAGATGAAAATGCATCTTAATACACAAGAATATGGTTTGGAATTGAGACTTTATTTTCCAAGGTTACTTTCGTTGGGTCTTTTTAAGCGATATATTCGAGAGCTTAACCCAAAAACTTATTTTACACTTGGGACATATTATCGTCAACGTCCCGATTATACACGTACAAATATTACAGCATCGGTTTATTATCAATGGCAAACAGGCAATTATTTTACACACACATTTACACCAGTGAGACTGAGTACAATACGCGTGTCAGATGCCGATTCGGCATTTATGGCATGGCTTGAACAACTTTACATTAAGGATAGTTATCAAGACCATTTTATTTTTGGAAGTGTTTATAGTCTTGGGTTTAACAACCAGTCGTCGGGCAACAGAAATTATTATTACTTAAAAACAACACTTAGTTCGGCTGGCAATCTGCTCAATTTGTTTTATAAAAAATTTGGAACGCCTGAAGCCGATGGTAGTTACATTGTACAACCGCTAAATATTAGATATGCCCAATTTGTTAAAACAGAAGTTGACTTTCGTCATTATGTAAAGGCAAATACGCAAACAACATTTGTAACACGGTTTTATTTTGGATTAGGATTTCCATACGGAAATAATAAACTTTTGCCATTTACCGAACAGTTTTTTTCGGGAGGTGCAAACAGCATTAGAGCATGGCAAATCCGTAGCGTTGGACCGGGTTCTTCTAATTCAAGCCTTAGTCAACGTTATCCAAATCAAACTGCCGACATGAAACTTGAGGGAAATTTTGAATGTAGGTTTAAGATTTTTTGGGTTTTAGAAGGAGCGTGGTTTGTTGATGCTGGAAATATTTGGTCTATTAACAAAGACGAGAGAAGAGAAGGTGGCGTTTTTGAATTTAAGAATTTTTATAACGAACTTGCCGTAGGCACAGGACTTGGTTTAAGGCTTGATTTTGATTTTTTTATTTTTCGACTCGATTTTGGCTTGAAAATGCACGATCCAGCTTTGCCCAAGGGCGATCGTTGGATTGTAAAAGACGACAAAATGTTTATGTTTAAAGGCAAAAATTGGGCATTCAACTTAGGTATTGGTTATCCGTTTTAATGTTAAATTTATTAAAGTTATGAAAAATTTTTATGTTACACCCAAGAAAAAACTCGGACAGCATTTTTTAACCGATGAGTCTGTTGCCGAGCGTATTGCATCTGCCGTAAATTATGGCAATGGTAGCAAATTTGTGGGCTTGGAAATAGGACCAGGAACTGGTGTGTTAACAAAATATCTGCTAAAAAATAGCCAGATGGATTTAAATGTAATAGAAATTGATAGAGAGTCTGTAGAATATTTAGCGGTTAATTATCCCGAATTGTATGGCAACAACAAAATAATTGGTGGCGATTTTCTTAGAATGGATTTAAACGAGTATCTGCCAGAATGTAAGGTAGTTTGTGGAAATTTTCCATACAATATTTCGTCGCAGATATTTTTTAAGATTCTTGAATACAAAGACAGCGTAAAACAAGTGGTATGTATGCTTCAGCGTGAGGTTGCTCAGCGTATTGCAAATGGACCAGGGACAAAGGAATATGGTATTTTGAGTGTTTTTTTGCAAGCTTATTACGATATTGAATATTTGTTTGGTGTAGATGAACATGTTTTCAATCCACCGCCAAAAGTTAAATCTGCAGTTATTCGCCTTAATCGCAATAAGGTAGAAACATTGGGATGCAACGAAAAACTTTTTCGCACAATAGTAAAACAGTCGTTTAATTTACGTAGAAAAATGTTGCGCAATAGTTTAGCACAATTTCTTAAAGGAAGCGATGCCGAACAACCTTACTTAACACTTAGACCAGAACAGCTTTCGGTTAATGATTTTATAAATCTAACCAATATTTTAGATAGTTAACAATGGCTAAAAATAACACAATAAAAAAAACAAGATATATGAAAAGTACAATTTTATCGGTCGGAATGTTGTCGGCCATGTTGTTTTATTCAGCCTGTACGTCTGCCCCACAAAAAGAGGCAACAGAAACGGGTTGCGCAAATCCAGTAATGTGGACAGATGTCCCAGACCTTTCTATGGTGCGCGTTGGTATGGATTATTACCTTACAAGCACAACTATGCACATGAATCCCGGTGTGCCAGTTATGAAATCTAACGACCTTTCTAATTGGAAAATAGTTAGTTATTGTTACGACACTCTTGGTGTAATGGACGAAACTACACTTACCAATGGCAAAAATACATACGGTCGTGGGTCGTGGGCAAGTTGTATAAGGTATGTTAATAATCGTTTTGTGGTAAGTACGTTTGACCAAGTAACTGCAAAAACATATTTTTTCACCACAAACGACATAGAAAGCGGAAAGTGGGAACGTCATGAATTTAGACCTTCGCTTCACGACCATACTGTTGTTTTTGAAGATGATGGAAAAGTTTACATGATTAATGGCAACGGTAGGCTTTCTATTCAAGAAATAGAACCTGATTTTAGCGGTGTAAAACCCGGTACAGAAAGGGTACTTATCGAAAATGCAGGAAAACCAGCAGGCGACGACCTTATGCTCAACGCAGAAGGCTCACAGATGTTTAAAATTAATGGAAAATATTATTTATTCAATATCGTGTGGCCGCGTGGAGGAATGCGTACCGTGGTTTGTCATCGTTCTGATAGCCTTTTCGGACCTTACGAAGGACGTGTTGTGCTTATGGATCAAGGCGTTGCTCAAGGTGGGCTTGTTGATACTCCCGATGGACATTGGTTTGCTTATCTATTTGGTGATAGAGGTGCTGTTGGACGTATTCCATATTGGGTACCCGTGGAATGGAAAGATGGTTGGCCCGTGCTTGGAGTTGATGGTAAAGTGCCAGACACTCTAAACTTACCAAAGAGCAAAGGACTTATTCCGGGTATTGTGGATAGCGACGATTTTGAGGATTCTAAAATTAAACTTGTTTGGCAATGGAATCACAATCCAGTTAACGAACTCTGGTCGCTTACAGAACGTAGCGGTTTCTTGCGCTTAAAAACAGGTAGGATTGATACAATTTTTACACAAAGTCGCAATATGTTGACACAACGTACATTTGGACCAATGTGTAAAGGTTCTGTTTGCGTTGATGTTACCAATCTTAAAGATGGCGATGTAGCTGGTTTGGGATTGTTGGCAGGAAAATTTGGATATGTTGGCGTTAAGGTTAGCGATGAAAAAAAATACATTGTTATGACCGATAATCAAAGTTCAGAGAATGGTCAGCCAGAAATACAGCATGATGTAGAAACTATAGAATGTCAAACCAACGTGGTTTATTTCAAAGCTGAATGTAATTTTAAAGACCAAAAAGACGAAGCAGAATTTTTCTATTCTTTTGACCAAAAAGAATGGAAAAAAATTGGCGAAACCTTAAAAATGGTGTACCGTCTTGACCATTTTATGGGGCAACGTTTTGCAGTTTTCAACTATTCAACAAAGCAATCGGGCGGATATGCCGATTTTGATTGGTTTAAAATAGAAGAATAGCAAAAAACATTTGTTTTATCACCAAACTTGGAAAAAAACAGTTTGGTGATAAAACTTTTTTATAAATTACATATTAACAACAGAAAATTATTCTATTTAAAAAAAATTTATTAAACATATAAACTCGAAAAATGAAATCGAGAATAATTTTTTTAGTCATCATTTTATTTTCTATTAGCCTAAATGCACAAAATCCTAAATACATTTTTCCTATGGATATTCCAATGATTTTGAGTGCATCGTTTGCCGAATTGCGTCCAAATCATTTTCATGCTGGGCTTGATATTTCTACATCGGGTGTAATTGGTGTAAATGTAAAATCGGTTGCAGACGGTTATGTTTCGCGTATAAAATTATCGCCGTATGGTTATGGACACGGATTATATGTTACACATTACGATGGTCATACAACGGTTTATGGGCATCTTAGCGAATATGCGCCAAAAATAGATTCAGTGGTAAGACGCGAACAATATCGGAATCATACTTTTGATGTTGATTATTATCCAGAAAAAGACGAAATTGTTGTAAAGAAAGGAGAAATAATTGCTCTGTCTGGCAATACAGGTGGGTCTGGTGGACCACATTTGCATTTTGAAGTTAGGGATACAGAAACCGATGCTGCCCTAAATCCGTTGGCATTTATAGGCGATGTTGCCGATAATCGTGCGCCAGAAGTTTACGGTATAAAAGTTTATCCACTTGACGATTCCGCACAAGTGGGAGGAAAATGTGATGCTAAATATTTTACACTCGCTGAAATTCAAAATAAAACTATTGAAGGCTATGGAAAATTGGGATTTGGAATTAATGCTAACGATTTTTTCACGGTTGGTGGGCGACCTTGCGGTGTGGTTGAAGTATCGCTCTTCGACAATGGCAGACTTATTTTTAAATCGCGCACCGACACTATACCTTTTGAATTGTCGAGGTATATCAATAGTTTTATAGACTATGCCGATTATCAACAAACAAAAAGATATATCCAAAAAAGTTTTATAGAGGACAACAATAGACTTAATATTTTCAACACTTCTGATAGTTTTTTTGTTAAACCACAAGAAATTCACAAAATGAAATATCAACTAAAAGATTTTGTGGGCAATGTAAAAACTGTTAATTTTACAATAAAAGGAAATTATAATCCTTTGTCAAAACCATTAAATTATGAAGGACAAGAAGTTTGTTGGGCAAAGGACACATTTTTTGAACATTTTGGAATGACGGTTTTGTTTAAGGCAGGAAGTTTTTATAAAAACGAGTTTATAAATTTGAAAAAAAATGACTCAACGGTTTTTAAACGTCCTGTTTATTCTGTTGGTACAAAGTATATTCCGTTGCAAAATGAAATGAAATTATCTTTGCCTGTGCCAGATGTATATAAACAACTATTGAAAACCAAAATAACAGAAAAACAAATGTTTATAGCACGAGTTGGCAAAAAAAATACCTTAGGCTATGTTGGTGGGCAACTGGATAGTCTTGGTAATTTGGTTGTAGAAACACGTTGGCTTGGAGATTTTGTGGTGGCTATCGACACCATTGCTCCTACGGTATCAAGCAAAAATTCTTCAACATTGCTTACAAATTCTTCTACAATAATGATTGGAGTTGCAGATAATTTTAGTGGTATAAGCAAATACAATTGTTTCATAGATGGCGAATGGACGGTTTTTGAGTTTGACTATAAAAATGCACGATTGATTGCTCCTGTAAAAAAACTTAACCTTGCATCGGGGTGGCATACGCTAACAGCCAAAGTAGGAGACCCATGCGAAAATGAAAAAGTTTTTGAGTGGAAATTTAGAATACGTTAAAAAAAAATTGCTATGCAAAAGTTAACTATTTCTTTTTCTGTTATTTTTCTCAACGTTAAAAAATTATATAAATTTGCAGCATATAAAAACTAAATTAAAATGTTACTTTATTCCGATTATTTGTTAAAAGACTGCAATTCTTTTAAAATAAACGCAAAGGCAGATTTTTTGATAGAAATTACATCTGCGTTAGACTTGGAAAATTTTGCACGGAAAAAGAAATTTTTCAACCTCAATAGAGTTGTTCTTGGTAATGGTACGAATATTCTCTTTACTTCTGATTTTAAAGGCGTTATATTAAAAAACAACACCAAAGGAATTGAAATAGTTTTTCAAAATGATGACCATGTTGAAATAAAAGTGGCATCTGGAGAAAATTTTGACGATTTTGTTGCATATTGTGTAAAAAATCGTTTTTGCGGTCTTGAAAATCTTTCGGGCATTCCTGGAAGCGTTGGTGGTGCTGCTGTTCAAAACATTGGTGCATACGGAGCTGAAGTTTCATCTGTTGTTAAAAATGTTGAATATTTTGATTTTGAATCGTTAGAAATAAAAAACATCGACAAAAAAGATTGTAATTTTGGCTATCGTAGCAGCGTTTTTAAAAATATTTTAGAAAATAAGACCTTTATAACATCTGTTACATTTGTTCTTAACAAAAAATTTAGTCCAAATATTGAATATGGAAATCTTGCCGAAATATTCAAAGATGTGCCGATAATTACACCAACGATGTTACGCCGTAGGATTATTGAAATGCGTAACGAAAAACTTCCCGATTTCAAAACTTTTGGTAATGCTGGAAGTTTTTTTAAAAATCCAGAATTGCCCAAGGCAAAGGCAGAATGTTTAAAATCTAAGTTTCCAGAACTAAAATTTTATCCATCTTCTAACGAAAAAAATGTAAAATTATCGGCAGGGCAACTAATTGATATTTGCGGATTTAAACAAACACCCGACCCAAAGGTAGGTGTTTGGGAAAATCAAGCCTTGGTTGTTGTAAATTATGGAAATGCAACTGGTAGGGATATTGTATCATTTGAAAAAAAAATAATCAAAGCAGTAAAAGAAAAATTTTCAATTGAACTTGAACCAGAAGTTTGCATTATATGAAGAAACAATTAGTTCAATATTTGATGATTTTTGTCGGCAGTTTTATTGTAGCTGCTGGCTTTATATTTTTTATTTCGCCGTATAAATTTACTCCTGGTGGGGTTTATGGTATTTCCATTATCCTACACCATCTTACCCAAGGAATGTTTCAAGCATTTCCAGATGGATTGCCAATAGGTACGATGTCTTTGTCGATGGACATACCATTAACCATAATTGGCACAAAAATTCTTGGATCAAGATTTGGGTTTAAAACTGTTTTAGGCTTTGTATCAACAGCTTTTTTTACCACCGTGCTTGAATATGCATGGGGTTATCGTCCACTTGTTGAAGACCAACCATTGCTTTCTGCCATTTTTGGCGGTGTGCTTGTTGGCATGGGCTGTGGCATAGTGTTTAAAGCCAAAGCAACTACTGGTGGTACTGATATGATTGCAATGATTTTGGCAAAATATACGCGTGCACCATTAGGAATGTTACAAATTTACGTAGATTCAGCCATTGTACTTATAAGTTTGGCAGCTTTTAAGGATTGGAGCATACCACTTTTTTCGTGGATAATAATATACATTACAGGAAGAGTGGTTGATATTGTTCTACAAGGACTTAGCGTAGAAAAGGCACTAATTATTATTTCTGATAAGCATGAGACTATTCGTAGTCATATAATTGAAAAACTCGATAGAGGTGGCACATACTTTTCTGGTCAAGGAATGTATGCCAATAGTCCAAAACATATAATTTTTACAGTTTTGTCAAGGCGTGAAGCAGAATTGCTTAAAGATTTTATCAGGGAAGTAGATCCATTAGCTTTTATCGCTATAATTGATGCCAACGAAATTCTTGGCGAGGGTTTTAAACAACTTAAACAAGAAAACTAAATTATGGATGTAAAAATAGAAAACTCGTGGAAAACGGCATTAGAATATGAATTTAATAAACCATATTTTAAGCAACTTACCGATTTTGTGCGCGGAGAATATGCCAGTACAACGGTTTATCCGCCAGCAAAACTTATTTTCAATGCTTTTAATCTTTGCCCACTGGAGCAAGTAAAAGTGGTTATTCTTGGTCAAGACCCTTACCACGAGCCAGGGCAAGCGCATGGTTTATGTTTTTCGGTAAACGATGGTGTACAATTTCCCCCAAGTTTGCTTAATATTTTTAAAGAAATAAGCGACGATCTCAATCAACCAGTGCCAACATCGGGAAATCTCGAACGTTGGGCGCGACAAGGAGTTTTTTTACTAAACGCCATTCTTACAGTGCGTGCTCATCAAGCAGCATCTCATAAAGATAAAGGTTGGGAAACTTTTACCGATAGAGTAATTAGTACAATATCGCAACAAAATAGTGGTGCAGTTTTTATGCTTTGGGGAAGTTATGCCCGTAGCAAGGCATCACTTATTGACAAAACACGCCATCTTGTACTCGAAACTGTTCATCCTTCGCCATTGTCGGCGTATAGGGGATTTTTTGGATGTAAGCATTTTTCTAAGGCTAACGAATGGTTGATAAGCCATGGAAAAACTCCAGTTGAATGGTAGAATTTTTTATTTCTAAAATTTTTCAAAAACTTTTCTTTATGTGCTATATTAAATAAAAAAAAATTGCTGTGGAAGATAGTTATGTTACCATAAAAACACAAGGAGAAGCCATTTTTAAAGATAAAGGTAGTAAATTTTTCGCATTTGCGCAACATGTTGGCAGTGAGGAAGAAGCCGATTTCGTAAGAAAAAATTTCAAAAAAAAATATTACGATGCCACACATGTTGTTTACGCATTTAGGTTGGGATATGATGGACAAAAGTTTAGAGCAGCCGACGACGGAGAGCCATCAGGAAGTTCTGGGGTGCCTGTGCTTAACAAAATGAAATCGGCTGGTATAACTGATGCTATCGTGGTGGTAGTTAGATATTTTGGCGGTACAAAACTTGGTATTCCAGGGCTTATTAACGCTTACGGCACAGCAGCAGAAATGGCTATAGAAAACGCGGAAAAGCAAATATGTCTTGTAACAAACACCATTTGTGTATCAACCACTTATGCCAAATTAAACTATGTAATGCGAATTGTAAAGGAATATGATCTTAAGGTTTTGGAAATGAATGGCTCCGAAAGTTGTAATTTAAAGATAGAGGTAAGAAAAAATATAACAGAAAGCGTTTAAATTTTAATATATTATTTGAGAAATATATTATCAAGAAAAAAAAAATTTACCTAA
>ERZ842401.6002-NODE-6002-length-13176-cov-5.120189_pt1 | contig 13176 bp, 12 predicted proteins | sample MGYA00521270_ERZ842401 | MGnify/ENA primary metagenome ERZ842401 (study PRJEB31892, sample SAMEA3878208) | bioreactor metagenome | biome: Moose rumen | place: Sweden | collected 2011-10 | study: EMG produced TPA metagenomics assembly of the PRJEB12797 data set... | reverse complement strand
ATATGAGCCTTGTGGGGCCAAGACCTATCGTGAAAAAGGAAATTGAACGCTATGGAGAATACTTCCGTGAATACGCCATGGTACTGCCCGGTATAACCGGCATGTGGCAAGCGAGCGGTAGAAGCGACACCACCTATGAAGAACGTGTGTCCATGGACACTTGGTATGTAAGAAACTGGTCGGTGTGGCTGGACATCATGTACTTAGCCAAAACCTTTACCGCAGTAATCTTCGGCAAAGGCGCATACTAAGCCTTCCCTATGGGGAAGGACGAGGTTACAAGTATCAATATTAGGAGAATATCTCAATGGAAAACAAACAACAGCAAGAAGACACCATAGATTTAGGGAAACTGGCCAGTATCGCCATAGAACATAAAAAAGAAATTGTTGCAATTATTGCAGGCTGTACAATTGCCGCCGCAGGCATATCTTTTGTCCTGCCAAAGCAGTATGAATCGACCACGTTAGTGCAGACAAGAAGTGCTGGTAAAGATATCAGCGGTGCCGCAGCTATGGCCTCCATGATGGGTATAAACATGGGCGGCAGCAGTTCGTCCGGTTCACCCATAAATTATATGGAACTTATGAAGTCGCGCCGTGTCCTCGAACCCATCATTGACGATATGGAATGGGAAGATGAAAAAAAGAAACCCGAAGCTGCGGACTTTGCCAAGAAGTATCTGGATATCAAGAATACCAAACAGACAAATCTGATAACTGTCACCGCAAAAGGCAAGACCCCGGAAGAAGCACAGAAAATCTCACAGGCTGTTGTCGATAATTTCCTGACCTTGCAGACGGATATGAATCAACAGACTCAAAGCCTGTTGGTGAAATTTCTGGAATCCCGCATCGAAGATGCCAAAAAAGATGCGGAAGAAGCCAGAACCAGATTCGCCCAATATCAGCAGGAGCACAAAGTCTATAGCCCGGATGAACAGGCAAAAGCTGCCGTGGCAAAAATGAATGCCTTCGATGAAGCACTGAGCGATATGCAGGTACAACAGAAAGCCAATCAGGCAAAACTGGAAGCCGTAGGTGCAAAACTGGGCGATATCCGTTCCAGCAGTAAGAATTACAACATCAATGATAACGAAATCATTATGGGGCTTCGCCAGCAGATTGTGGCTGAACAGATAAACCTGCTAGCTTTGCGGGAACGATATACCGACGAACATCCCGCGGTGATATCCTCGCAGGAAAAACTCAAAAAACTGAATCAAAGCCTGTCGAGTGAAGTGAATTCCATAGTCGCATCGAAATACACAACCCTGAATCCAACGCAGGCAAGCTTGATTGGCGAACAAGCCAATGCTGAAGTCAGCGTAGCGGTAGCCAAAGCCAGTGAAGAAGCAATTCAGGCACGTAAGGCAGAAAAAGAGAAAGAATTGGAAGGTTTCCCAAAAGACGTATTGGAATACCTGAATCTCCAACGAGATACTGGCATTAAGGAAAAGATTTATACCAATCTGATCAATCAGGCTGAAGAAAATAAACTGAAAGAAGCCATGGAAAGCATGGATATCCAAATTATCGATGCGGCAAATCTGCCGGATGAAGATAAGCCCAGTGCACCCCGAAAGAAACTGATTACAGCGATTGGTCTTGTTTTGGGCTGTATGTTGTCCTTTGGCTATAGTTTGATTTGTTACAAAAAGGAGGCGTAATGCTTGAAAGTTGCCGTAGTTTGTGACTGGTTGGTTGTTTACGCTGGTGCTGAACGGGTGGTAGAACAGATATTAAACATATATCCGGAGGCAGATTTGTTTTGTGTTGTGGATTTTTTGCCGGAAAATGAGCGAGGATTTATAAAAAATAAGCCAACACATACGACATTCATACAGAATTTGCCTGGAGCTTCAAAACATTACCGCAGCTATTTGCCGCTGATGCCAATTGCTATTGAGCAATTGGATGTGACTGGGTATGACTTAGTAATATCCAGTTCGCATTGTGTAGCAAAGGGAATTCTGACCGGCCCTAATCAGGTGCATATCTCTTATGTCCACAGTCCTATCCGCTATGCTTGGGATTTGACTCATCAATATATGGATGAGGCCGGGTTAAACCATGGCTTAAAAGGTATGATGGCGAAACTAATTTTACACTATATGCGCCTTTGGGACACACGGACAGCCAATGGAGTAGATTACTTTATTGCAAATTCAAAGTTTATAGCCAAACGCATAAAAAAGGTGTATGGACGTGAAGCTGATGTTATTTATCCGCCGGTGGATGTAGATGCCTTTGAATACTGTGAAGAAAAGGAAGATTATTATCTGACCGCATCTCGTTTGGTTCCCTACAAAAAAGTGAAATTGGTAGTAGAGGCTTTTAATGAAATGCCGGATAAAAAGCTGGTTGTAATAGGTGATGGTCCGGATTTTTCAAAAATAAAAACCATTGCAAAAGGAAATATTACCATTATGGGATATCAGCCTTTTTCCGTGTTAAAAGAAAAAATGCAGCATGCCAAGGCTTTTGTGTTTGCAGCTGAAGAGGATTTTGGTATAACACCGGTTGAGGCACAGGCTTGTGGAACGCCAGTTATTGCTTATGGCAAGGGCGGAGCATTAGAGACAATTAAAGAAAATGATACAGGAATATTCTTTGTAGAGCAAAACGCAGAAAGCATAATTGAAACAGTAATGAGATTTGAAAACATAGAATCTATTACAGCAAAATCATGTCGATTAAATGCGGAAAAATTCAGCATAGAAAACTTTGTGGGAAATATGAAGGAATATATTCAAAAATGTATAGATAAATAAAGGAGAAAATAAATTGCGCATAGGTGTAGATGTTCGCATGCTGAAATCTTCAGGAATTGGCAAGGTTATTGAAAATATTCTTATTAGAATGATACCTATGAAATCTGAATGGGAATTTTTTCTAATTGGAAAACGTGAAGAAATAAAAGATGTTCTTTTTGCAGATAAAGATAATGTGCATATTATAGAGTGTGACTGTCCAATTTATTCAATCAAAGAACAGCTTGTTATGCCATTGAAAATACCTGCCAATCTTGATTGTTTTTGGTCGCCACATTATAATGTGCCAGTTTTATATAGAGGAAAATTAATTGTTACTATTCATGATTTAGCTCATTTGGCTTTGAGTGATTTCAATAAAGCAATAATGAAACGTGCCTATGCAAATATCATGTTTAGACTTGCATCTTATAAAGCCAACAGAATAATCTGTGTATCAAATTTTACAAGATCTGAATTGATTAAATATATACCTTGCGTTGATCAGAATAAAATAGTGATTATTTATAATGCTGTTGATGAAAAATGGAGGAATATAAAAAAAGAAAAATCACCACATTCGCATCCGTATTTTGTATATGTTGGAAATATAAAACCTCATAAAAATTTGCATAGATTGATTGCTGCTTATAAGATGGTATCTGATGAAATAAAACAAGATTTGGTTTTAATTGGGAAAAGAGATGGATTTATTACAGGAGATAATAACATAAGTGAAGAGATAAAAGGATATGAAAATCGAGTTACGTTTACTGGCTATGTGCCTGACGAATTGCTTATGCAATACATAGTAAATGCGGATGCACTGATTTTTCCATCGTTGTATGAGGGGTTTGGATTACCTCCATTAGAGGCAATGGCAGCAGGTGTTCCGGTAATTGCATCAAATGTAGCTTCAATGCCGGAAGTGTGCAGTGAATATGTTGATTATATTAATCCTTATAATATAAATGACATTGCTAATAAACTTATGAGTTTTAATTCAGACTGCAAGAACATTGATATGGTTTTAAAAAAATATAATTGGAATGATAAAGCCATCGATATTATAAAATTGATAAGTGAGGTGGTTGAAGGAGGTAGATGAGTTGTTAAGCTTTATCAAAATTTTAATATATATGGCTATAATGACAACGTCATTTGATATATTTTTATCATGGCAATTAGGAGGAACTATAAGATTTTGCCAAGTTGTTATGATTGTTCCTTATATTTATTTTGTATTAGATGTTGTAAAAAAAAGATATATTATAATACCTAAAGCAATGGGGTGGCTTTGTTTATGGAATTTGTTTATATTGGCTTTTGTATTAAATACTGACATAATAGCAAGAAGCATTGGTTACTGGGTATGGTTAACCATGAATATAGTTAACATTTTATTGTTGGTTAATGTGTTTACAAAAAGATTTTTGATTATTTCATTGTTGCGTACCTATTGCCTATCTTTTGTAGTAGTTAGTATGTTTGGATTGTTCCAATTTGTATCAGCACCTATTTTGCATATGGATACTCCTTTAGTTGCGCAGTGGTGGATACCAGGAATATTAGCAAGAATCAACGGATTCTCTTACGAACCGTCATATTTTGTTACATATATCATTATGGGATGGTGTTTTCTATATATTCTGGTTAAGAAGAAAAATCAAGACTTGTTTAGCTTGAATTATATTAGGTTGATGTTTGGAATCGTGACGTTGGCTATAATATTAAGCGGTTCACGTATGGGCTTATTAGTGTTGCTGGCTGTTCAACTGTTTATATATTTATATATTAATGGTAAAGAATTAATACGAAATTTTTTAATGCTGAAAATTGATGTTACATTTATCAAGAGAATCATATTGACATTAGTGATTATATTATCTGTTGGATACGTATTTTCTAGCGATGATGTTTTTGATGAATATGCTTTTTTCCTTAGTGGTACAGGTATTGGAGCGACAGCGGCGCATTCAGTAGATGATCGTGTTGAGAGTATGGATAAAACTCTTCATGTATTTTATGAAAATCCTGTACTGGGAGTTAGTCTTGGTGGAGTTGCAGAAAAAATTACACAAAATGAAAATCAGATAGATAATTCAAAAGTAAGTGAAGGAGCAGTAGTAGCTCTTGAAATATTGGCGGCCTCTGGTATTGTTGGTATTATTCCTATTATTATATATTTTTATAAAATTATTAGAGAGTCATTAATAAAATTTTTTTATATTAATGATGATATAGGGCTGGGATTGTTAATAGGACTTTTAGCTGAAATTGTTATATTGCAAATGAATCAAAATATTCTAAGACCATATTTCTGGATGCACATAGCAGTTCTTTCTACTTATTTGAGAATTAAAAGCATGGAGGAAATAGAATGAGTAGAAATCTTACATTGGATAATCTTAAAGGAATACTAATCTTTTTTGTAGTTTTAGGTCATGTAATGTCTTTGGGAGGAGATGGGTATCAGAATAGTCTAATATTTAAAGTTTGCTACTCCTTCCATATGTTCATGTTCATGTTCATGTTCATCAGCGGCTACCTCATTGGACATAGAGAACATAGTACTGAATGGCTAAAAAAAAGATGTACAAGACTATTAGTGCCTTTTTCTATTTGGGGGATTTTTACATTATTTTTCTATAATGAAATAATATATATCAATGATTTTGCTAAATTGTTTACAGAACCTGTATTGTGGTATTTAACTGTTTTATATATGTGTGATATTGTTTTGGTATGCTCCGATAAAATATCATCATTTATGGCAAAAAAGTGGATTGATTACAAAATCTGTACAATAATCGTGTTTTCAGTGTTTTTTTTAGCAAGTAATATTGTTTGTGTACTAGGATTTGATGAATATCATTTTAAAATGATGACAATTTATTATCCGTTTTATTTTGCAGGGCAATATTTCTATAAGTTTCCTATTGAAATTTCATTAAATAAGTATATATTTATTGCTGCTTGGTATCCCTTGAGTATGTTATTTTATGGCTTTCAAGATAGAAGTGATGAAGGGGAGACGTTGGGATCACTCTTATCTTTTGTTGGCGTGGATACAACATTTATCGAATGGATTATGAATAATTTTAATGGTATAGGAGGAGTTATGTATAATCATTTTATAGTAGCTCCTTTGGGTTGTGTATTTATTTATCTTGTATCATTGGTAATCATGCGCGTAGATTCTCTAAAAAATCTATTTATATACATAGGGAGGTATACATTACAGATATATATATTGGCCGCATTCTTTCAAAAAGCGTATACAGGAAATATAATCATAGATTATGGGCTGTCGTTGTTTTTAGGAATAACAATTAGTATTGTAATAGGCATTTTTATTAGTAGATTTCATCTGCTAAATAGTTTACTATTTGGTTCTAGAGCACATTTTTGTTTATAAAATAATGATATGTTAAAAAGTACAGAGAGGAAAATAAAAGTGGATTTTAATGTTATTATTGAAGCACATGAACAGGCTGTGAAAGGATTAAAAGACAATTGTCTGACAGAGTTGGAAAAGATGGCAGAAATATGTCGTCAAGCTTTTATGAAAGGCCACAAAATATTAATTTGTGGTAATGGTGGTAGTGCAGCTGATAGCCAGCATATTGCTGCTGAATTTGTAGGCCGTTTTGTTAAAGAACGTCAAGGACTGCCTGCTATTGCCTTTACTACGGACACTTCAATCCTAACGGCTATTGGTAATGATTATGGTTATGATGAAGTCTTCCGTCGTCAAGTAGAGGCTTTGGGACGAGAAGGAGACGTACTGATTGGCATTTCTACTTCAGGTAATAGTGCCAATATTGTTAAGGCGTTTGAACAGGCCAAAAAGCAGAATGTAAAAACACTCGCATTGACTGGTCAAAGTGATAGTAAAATGAGTGCCTTGGCTGATGTTACGTTAAAAGTTCCTGCTCCAGTAACTGCTCGTGTACAGGAATGTCATATTATGGTTGGGCATATGATTTGCGAATATATCGATGAGGAGTATTAAGGTGGAAGTTGCAATAAAAAATCAGATAATAGATTTTTTACAAAACAAAGTACAAAACTGTCGCGTACTGGTTATTGGTGATGTGATGCTTGATCGCTACTTCTATGGTAATGTAACGCGAATTTCACCAGAAGCGCCAGTGCCAGTCAATTGTATAGAGAAGAAAAAAGATACTTTGGGTGGGGCGGCCAATGTTGCGCATAATTTAGCAAAGCTTGGTTGTCAGACCTATCTCGCAGGTGCCATTGGTGATGATCACCATGGCAAACTCTTGCTTAGAGAACTGAAAAAGCAGAGTATTCACACAGAAGGCATAATCGTAGGCCGCGATAAAACAACAACAAAAGTAAGAGTTTTGGGTGGTCATCAGCAGATGATGCGTCTCGATTTTGAGGAGACAGATAGTATTCAGGCAGATGCAGAAGAAAAATTAAGAGAGTTTGTAGACGATAGTTTTGCAAATGAAATAAAGGCTATTGTTATCTCGGATTACGGAAAGGGACTTTGTACTGAGGATATGTGTCAATATGCAATAGCTAAAGCCAAGGAACGATCAATACCTGTTCTTGTTGATCCAAAAGGAAATGAATGGGAGAAATATCGTGGCGCTAGCTACATTACACCAAATGTAAAAGAAACAGGTGTGGTATTGGGGAAGACCTTATCCAATGAGACAGATACGCTTCGAGAAGCTGCAAATATCATAAAAAAAATATATGCTGTTGAATCCGTTATGATAACGCGTTCGGAAAAAGGAATCAGCATATTTGGCAATGAAGAGGTAACTATTCCAACTGTAGCACAGGAGGTATTTGATGTGTCAGGTGCAGGGGATACAGTCATTGCTGGATTTTCTGCATGCATGAGTATGCAAATGCCAGAACGGTTTGCTGTAGAGTTTGCTAATTTTGCTGCAGGAATCGAAGTGGGAAAAGTGGGTACGTATGCGGTAAGCAAAGATGATATTATCGCAAAAATCAATGATTGAGCCGGGGTGATTAAAATATATCCTGTTGTTCGTAATCGCATATTGCGTTGTTATATGAGACTATATGATTTTATAGCGGCGCTAATGGTAAGTAGTGGCGAAGATAAAAAAGTTGATATTAAAAGAATTTTGCTAAGGAATCCTGCTGCTATGGGAGATACATGGTATACTCTTCGCTTAGCAAATGCAATAAAAAAGAAAAATCCTGATATGGAAATAGGTATGCTTGTCGGTAGTTGGTCAGCAGATATGGTTCGTGAGTGTGCAGATGTTTCTTACGTGCACGTTGAAGACCATCCAATTATGAATCGTCGACGTATAAGTATATGGAAAAAAATGTGTCAATGGTACAAAACTCGAAGACAAGCATTGAGGGAATTGAAAGCAATTGGTTATGATGCGGCTATCGATTGTTATTATTATTATCCTTCATGTGCATATTTATTCTATCAAGCTGGAGTATCATGCCGTGTAGGATATGATTCACGAGAAGGTAATTGCTTTTATACAAAACTTATACATTGGGATATATTTGATATTCATAATGTTGAATATCAAGCTGAACTTGTAAAAAGTCTAAGCTTGGATATTGATGACTTGACTTTATCAAGTGTTAACTTCAATCATTGTGATTGTTTATCTGATGAAAAAATATATATTGATAAGGAATATATAGTGATTGCTGTAGGTACTGGAGAACCTATTAGAGAATGGAAAAGAGAAAAATGGGCATCACTGATTGACAGAATCTATACATACAACTATACCATATATCTGGTTGGTGCAGGTTGCAGAGAAAAGGAACTCATAGATTATCTAACAACAAGAAAACGTCCTAATATAATCTCATTGTGTAATTTGCTGTCTGTTCCACAACTGTCAGAAGTAATAAAGAACGCAAAATTATTTATTGGCTTAGAGTCTTTTGCTGGACATATTGCAGCAACATATAAAATACCACAGATTTCTATAATGCATGGGAGTACTAATAAATATCATTGGCAACCATATTCCAACGACAATTGCTATGTGATTCGTAAAAAATTACCCTGTAATACGTGTTATTACCCATCTGTTTGTGCATATAATAATGCATGTATGGATATATCGGTTGATGAAGTGATAAAAGCCGTGGATGATTTATTAAAGAAAGATAGTGAAGATTGTATGTGATAATGTAGGGGGTATATGCAGTTGCTTGAGAGGTGCTTTTATAGATGATTAAAAAAGAAAATAAATTAGCTATATGCATTCCTACATATAATAGGGAAAGCAAATTAAAACAACTCTTGCAATGTATAGCAGAAGAATGCGAAAAACTTGGTATAGTGATATGTGTATCAGATAATGCATCAGATGATGATACAGAGAGAATGGTACATGAGTTTATGAATTGTTTTCCAAATATAAAGTATCACAAAAATAATACAAATGTTGGAGCGTTAGGAAATTTTAATTCTGCATTGTCTATAGTAGAGGCTGATTATAAATGGCTGATGGGCGATGATGATTTGATTGTCAAGAATCAGTTGCGTAATGTTTTGGATATTATACATAAGCATAATCCACAATTGTTAATAGTCAATGGTGGGTGCAAGTTAAGTAATGGAGATTTTAAGTGTAATGTTTCTAATATAAAATCACAGATATATGAAGATAATGATGAACTATTAGGCGATGTTGGATATTATATGTCTTGGATGAGTTGCTTGATTATTCGTAATGATTTTATTGAGAATTATACTAAATATAATTGGACTGCATTTTGGCATACGGCATCGTTGTTGACACAGTTTGGTCTGCGTGATGAAATACGTGTTTATTTTGAAAGCACCCCTGTTGTATATAGTAATAACTTTGAAAGTGGTGGGGATGATTATAGTAGTAAGGTTTTAGAATATTTCACGAATGATTGGTTCAATTTAAGTGTAAAGATACCAAATTATAACGAAGAATCAAGAGAAAAATTTCGTTACGGACACAGGAATAATGTACACGAGTTTAAATTGAAAGATTTTCTTTCATTAAGATTGAGAAGGGGATTTAATTACGGAATATATAAAAAAATTAAATCTAATCTAAAATATGCTTCCACACTGAGTAGATGGATAATTTTGATGATTGCTATCTTGCCGCCTATCATGCCAGATAGCATGTATCGTAAACTGAGAACATTAAAAAATAAAGTAATAAATTGCAAAGCAGGTGATAATGTTGTCACGAGAAAGAATTGAATGGATAGATTATCTTAAAGCAATAGGTATCATACTGGTGTCGTTTGGACACATTTTGGGGAGTTTGAGCAAAGATATATATACTAATAATTTGTTGCTTATATGTTACTCGATAGAATTGCCTATATTCTTCTTACTGTCTGGACTTCAGATTAAATTATTTAAAAAGAATGCATCTATAACACTGGTTGATTTTATCAAAAAACGATCTAAAAGAATTTTATGGCCATTTTTTACAATGAGCTTAGTGTATATTGGCTTAGACTTATTTATTGTTTTGTGCAAGCTGTTAATAATCAATGTTAACCAAATATCACTCGTGTATTATGATGTTATAGATACATTTACACTTTGGGGTGTAGGAGCATTATGGTTTTTACCTGTTTTGTTTTTTGTAGAAATAATTTGTTATATTCTTCTTTATGATTATGAAAATATACCTGTTAATATAAGATGTGTTAAAATTAGTGTTTTTGTTATGCTATCGTTTTTAGGAATACATTTAGGGGCTGCATTAGAATATAAATATGAAGCGTTTTTATTACATGATGCTTCAATTATTGATTATACTTTATGTCATATGTCAAGAGTCTTGGTTGCTAGTTCATTTTCCCTTATAGGATATTTTATGACATTGCCTGTTGTTAAGGCCATTTCCTATATGCAAGAGGTCAAAGTTCGGAAAATTCTTACAGGGGGGGGCAACCCTTCTTGTAATTCTTGGATGTTATATTGCCACGTTAAATGATTTAATTGTTGATCTGCATTTTGGCTATGTACGTAATTCGTTTATTACTTATCCAACAGCGATTATGTTATTTATTGGTCTGGCTATGCTATGTTCACATATATCTAGAAATAGGTTGATGTTGTTCGTTGGGAGAAATAGCATGACAATAATGGGATTACAGTTATTGACTGGTCATTTGGCTAAAGTGTCAGAAAGGTTAATTAGCAAATTTGATATTACGGTTTTTCCAACTCTAGAAGGTTTTGCGCTATTAATATTATTTATGTTGATGGCTGTGTGGCTGTGTAGGCTGATAAATCAAAAATTACAGTGGCTTATAAATTATTGATATATATGATAGGAGGCAAGTAGCTTTTGATTTTTAAGCGAAAAATGAATAAGGATTTACAGGCAACGTTCCGTAATTCTCTGTGGAAAGTGGTTGCTGGCCCTATATCGTTGCTATGCTTGCCTTATTTTTTAACAGCTATGGAACAAGGATATTGGTATACTTTTACCGGCATTGCAGCATTGTCTGTTTTTGCAGATTTGGGTTTTACTACCATTGTACTGCAGTTCAGTGCACATGAGTTTGCTTATTTACATTTTACTGCTGACAGAACTTTATGTGGTGACAGCACACGATTGTGGCGATTGGCTTCTTTTTTTCGTTTTGTCTTGCAGTGGCTGGTTAAGGTCATAGGAATTATTTTTCCTTTGATTATGATAGGCGGTTTTTTCTTTTTAGCTGCAAAACATGATGATTTGGATTGGGAATGGGCATGGTGTATTTATTCATTGGCATCGGTAGGTCTGTTTTTTAATTCGGCCATACTAAGTTTTTTTGAAGGTTGCAACTCTGTTAGTGTCGTGCAAAATATACGGTTTCGCATGAGTGTAGCACAAGTATCGATTATGGTGTTGGCTTTATATTTGGATTTTAATATATATGCTTTAGGATTATCTATACTGGCAAATGTTTTAATGTCTACAGTCAATTTGCTGTATTATTTTCGCAAAGCAATTTACCAGTTGTGGAATGTTTCTCGGTATGATTGCTATGATTGGTGGCCAGAATTTTCTTCGTTGATATGGCGTTATGGTATAAGTTGGTCTAGCGGATATTTCATATTTCAGATTTTCACACCAATAGCATTTTATTTTCATGGAGCGGAATTTTCAGGAAAAATTGGAATCAGCATCGCTATGTGGACGGCGGGATTTTCTGTAGCTAATACATGGTTGACGGCTATTATACCTCGTTTGAATATGCTGATTGCGGAGAGAAAATGGAAAGAATTAGATGATTTATTCATGAAGAATCTTTATCGTACTATAGGGACTATGGTAATTGGCGGCGGATCATATTTTGTCATTTACTATGCATTAGCTGGTGAATTTCATTTTTTTCAACGTGTTCTACCGCCCTTTGTTATGGCTATGTTGTTTATATCGTGGATTATGCAGTCTTGGGTTAATTGTATTGCTATTTATCTGCGTGCTCATAAAAAAGAACCACTTATGCAAATATCCGTAATTAATGGTATTTGGGTAGCGATAACCACGTATTTATGTGCTAGATTTCTTCCGGCTGAATATTTGTTTTTGGGCTTTATGTCCCAATATTGGTCTGTTGTTATAATTTATCGGATATTTAAAAAACAACAAATGGCACATTGGGGTTAGGGAAATAGAAAGAGGATATACTATGAAAATTATAATTCTTGCCGGCGGCGGTGGCTCGCGATTGTTTCCATTATCGCGTAAGTCATATCCGAAGCAGTTTTTAAAGCTGGAAGATGACAGTTCTTTGCTGGTTCATACTGTGCAGAGGTTTTTATCTTTTGTGTCAGCTGAGGATATTGTGGTAATAACCAATCAAAAGTACCTATATCATGTACAAAATGAGTTAAGTGAATGTCATGCTGAGGGAGCACATATTCTATTGGAACCGATGGCACGGAATACTGCACCAGCCATCGCCTTGAGTGCAGCTTTTGTGCGATATCAGCTGGATTGTCCCAGCGATGAAATATTGCTGGTAGCAGCAGCCGATCATGTTATCAGGCCACTCAGTAAATTCCAACAGTGTGTGGAGGCTGCAAGGAAAACTGCTGGAACGGGGAAGCTGGTGACATTCGGCATTGCTGCCAAATATCCGGAAACAGGCTATGGATATATTGAAACAGGGGAGTGCGTGGGAGAAGCCAAGCATGTGACTTCTTTTAAGGAAAAACCTGATTTTGCTACAGCAGAAAAATATGTGTTGGCAGGTAATTATTTTTGGAATTCCGGCATGTTTGCCTTTTCACTGGAGACGATAGAACGGGAATTTGCTGCTTATCAGCCAGAGATAGCCCAGCAGTTGGGGAACGGCTATGAAGAAATGCTGGCCAATTTCGCCAGTTTGCCAGAAATTTCTATTGACTATGCTATTGCGGAACGGTCAAGTAACGT
>ERZ842401.6001-NODE-6001-length-13177-cov-4.538637_pt1 | contig 13177 bp, 11 predicted proteins | sample MGYA00521270_ERZ842401 | MGnify/ENA primary metagenome ERZ842401 (study PRJEB31892, sample SAMEA3878208) | bioreactor metagenome | biome: Moose rumen | place: Sweden | collected 2011-10 | study: EMG produced TPA metagenomics assembly of the PRJEB12797 data set... | reverse complement strand
GGCTATATAATAACCGAACCAAACTCGTCGCGTACTAATGTGCCGGGCGTTTTTGCGTGTGGCGATGTTATGGATCGTACTTATCGACAAGCAATTGTAGCAGCAGGCTCTGGCTGCAAAGCTGCACTTGATGCCGCAGATCTTCTCCGATCTCACGGTCCTTTCGAACCGCATCGACTTCCTCTCAACGAGATGGAATACACCACCATGCCTCCGCTCCATCCCATCAGGGTCTCGCCCTGGGGCGCCTTGTTTATGATGCCAATGCGGTAGTGGCTACGCTCAAATGACTTATAATTAGTCTCAACAATCGAGTGGAAGTTACCATTTCCCTCCTCTACAGTACACACAAAATACAACTCACCAGAATAATACTTTGCAAACACCGAGTCGCTTTCGCTGGAGACTACATAAACACTGTCGAGCATTGCCTCGCGTGGCACATCAAGGCGATGAACGAGCGTGTCGGCAAGGATGTCCCATATTACGATATCTACCGTGTGGCGTTGAGGCGAGCGCGACCACATACTCGAATACCCTCTCATAGGCTCACGGCTGTACCAGTTGCTCAAGAAAGTGGCTAGAGAGTCGCTATCTCCCATCGTTTTGCGGATACTGATTGGCATATTCCCGTCGTTGCCCGCCGACACCACACACACTCGTCCCGGTCCCGACACTTCGTCAAAAAGGCGGCACAGCACCGAGCTGCCGTCGTGCGCCCCGTCCTGGCTACCAATGCTCATATTGATGACCGCGGGCAGACCCACCTCGTCGGCATAATTGAAGATATACTTTATTGAATTGGCGATATTAAAATCAGTAAGGCTGTCTTCAGACATGGCACATGCCACAATTTGCGCTCCCGTGGCAACGCCATTATAGCCATTGGCAAGATAGCTGCCCGCGGCAGTTCCCGTGGTGTGAGTACCGTGCATATAGGTGCTGTCATCGGTGGTTAGATTCATTATTTGCTCGGGGGTTGTGTATTCACTACCTGGAAGTTCCATGCCGTCAATTACGGGTGGCGTGCCATTATGGTCACCGGGCAGATAGGCGCGCACGATGCGGTTGTTGCCGTCCTTGTCAAGGAAATTGATATGGTTGAAATCCACGCCCACGTCAATCATCCCCACCACTACCCCATTACCGGTGTAAGCAAAACGGGGGGTGCTATCCTGGGTTATTGTCATCGCAGGAAATCGCGACATCTCACGTGCTACATTATTACACAACTGGTAACGACGCTCGATTTCAAGGCCTTTAACGCCTTTTATCTTCGCCAACTCCCCCACATGGCTCAACGGCACCATAACTGTAGCAACATTGCCGAACCGGGCGTTAACTGTAGCCCCATGTTGGCTCAACCGAGAAAGAGCATTTGTGTCATCAACTGTCACAAAGACGCGAAGCATAGCATTCTCATCGTCAAGTGATTGATCTTTTGCCGGAATTATGCGAGTTTTGTGCTGTCGTTTTGCCAGTTCAAGTGACGACCGTGCCGTGAGCACACCGGCGATTGCCGCATCGATAGCGACAAATGCCAAGAGATAAAGGAATATGCGTTTCATAGTTTATTCGTTTATTCGTTTATTCGTTTTTTCTTTTAGTTTGCAAATATACACTTTTCCAGTCACTTTAGCAAAAAAATCCCGATGGAGAACTTGTTCTCTCCACCGGGACAGTGATTGTTATTATACTTATTATTTCAGGTTCTCAACAAACTTGCGAAGGTTCTCATTGGTAGGATCACTCTCAAGCCATTTCCTGTAATAATCTTTCGCTACATCCATTTGACCATTGTTTTTGTAGTAAGTGGCAAGGTAGCGGTAAACATTCTGATAGTAATAGGTGGCATTCTCGTCATCCTTATTAGCGTTTACTGCGGCAAGTAGCTTCTTGTAATACTCAAGAGCGCCACCTTTGTACTCGTTATTCTCTGCCATCACTTCTGCACGTGCTGCGAGGTTCAAGTTGCTCATATCATCGGGTGCTTTATCAAGAAGCTCTTTGATAGCAGCTCTTGCCTTTGCAATGGCATCCTGTTTAACAGTTTCGTCTTGGGTGTTCTCGCCAACTCGACAATAAGCATTACCAAGTTGATAGAGGTCATTTACAGTATAATCGCCGCCATCAACAATTTGCTGACGCAATTGAGCCGCTTTCTCATAATCTTTATTCTTATTATAGATGCTTGCTAATTGTGCTTTAAAGTCCGAATTCTCAGGGAATTGAGCTATAGCCTTCTCAAATGCCGAAACAGCTTCAACCTCCCTATTTGCATTTCTCAGCGCATTGGCATATCTCATATAATCAGATTCAAGATAAGGAGTCGCCTTATTCTCGGGCAATGCAAAAAACTCATTGCCAGTATTTACTGCATTCTCCCAGTCTTGCTTACCACAGAAACTATAGAACTTCAAGCGATAACCAAAGAATTTATTCGCTTGTGTTTCTTCCTTAGCGATAATCTCATTGCACACCTCAATAGCCTTGTCATAATCCTTGCTCATCCACAACAACTGAGCATAACGAATCTCATCTTTTGCGAAATGATTTGGATTGTTGTAGTATGCACCATAATGTTCCACAGCTTTAGGCAGATTGCCTTTTATTGATGATGCACCATAGTATTTCTCGGCAAGTTCGCGTTGAACAAGTGCACTGTTTGGAACCATGGTAAGCAGCTCCTCAAGGGCCTCTACTGCTCTTTCCTCATTAAGGAAGAAATCTACATTGGCAAACTTCACACGGCTTTCAATATTTGCAGGTTCATAACCAAAAGCCAGCTCATATTGACCTGCCGCCTGGCCCCACTCTTTCTTGATGCCCAAGTCATCGCCCTTAAAGATATAGTAGTCGGGATCTTTTGGATTCCACTTGAAAGCGTTATTGCAGTTTTTCTCAATCTGTTTTGCGTAAGCGTTAGGATCTACACTGTAATAAGCATTGGCAATAGCTATAGCCACCTTGGGGTCTTTCTTTGTGCATTTCTCTGCTTGCTTAAAGAAATTCTCTGCCTCCTTAAGGTTTTTGTTCTCAAGGGAGATAGTGCCTTTGCCCACATAGTTATAGGCATAGCCCGCATTTGCTTGAACGCCCTTGTCAAAATAAGAGCTTGCTGTTGCCTTATCACCTTTGTGCAATGCGATTTGACCTAGGTAGTAGTATGCCTCTGCCTTGTTGGTCTCGGCATTGTTAAGATTTCTTTCAAGAAGCTCTTGAGCGTCGTCAAGTTTCCCAATCTTGTAGAAATCGATACCATCTTTGTAACCTTGTGCGTTAGCAACTAAGGACGCACATGCCATAAGCATGGATGCGAATAAAAATTTTGCTTTCATTTCTGTAATTATTTAATGGTTATTAATTATTTTCTTTAAACTGATTATTATCTTATTTTAAGTTAATAACTCTATCTTCTAATCGATATGGAGAGATACCAGTATGCAACATTATCTTTTGACCTATAGATCCTGTAATAAATACATAGAATTTATTCTCAACAGTACCCAACGGAGACGCATTTATTGCATAAACGACACGGAACAAAGGATAGTCTCCGTCGTATATATGCTGTTGATAGGGTTTATAGATAGTGGGGGTTCCGTTTTTATTAACTCTTATACCAATCACTTTGAACTCATCAACAGGATCGGCTGTTTGTGAATACTGTCCATCGTCATAATGAACTTGCGATTTCATGTCATCTGCAATCCAACTTACACCAACAATGCCAATTGCTGTTTTATCTTTCTTCACCAAGTCAAAAACTGCCTCAGTACCGCCTTGAGCATATACATCTATATTAAAATCTTTGCCTTCATTAAACTTGTCTTTGATATAATGAACTGCACCTGAACCATTTCTGTCAAAAACCAACTTTATGGGTTTGTCTGGTTGAACGATTGAATTTAGTTCCCCCCATTTCGTTTTTTTACCTGTTATGATGTCTTGAATATCTTCCATCGACAAATTATCCACATCGTTCCCTTTGTTAACTATGAGAGCAATAGCATCTACTGCAATAGGTAGTGAATGTGAGCCTCTATTTTGTTTTTTTAATGTTGATTTCTCACCATTTGTAAGATCCCTATAAGTAATGATAAGATCCACTTTGTTGTTAAGCAAAGAATCAATGGCCGAAGACTCATCTGTATAGCTTGGCAAGACGCAAATTCCTGCATCGAAATTACGACTCTCAAAAACCTGAATTTCCTCATCAAGAATATCTCTGAAAGACTCGTCACATACAACATTACAGAGTTTTATCTCTTGTTCGCTTTTTTTGCTGCAACCACTGCACGATGTTATAGTAGTAGATATGACAGCAATAAGCAATAAGCAATATGTATATCTATTTATTCTCATGATTTTCCTGTGTTTGATTGTATTTGCTAAACCTTTCCTCCATATCTCTCAGGCGATAATAGTCACTACCTTTTATCTGCCTGTAGCAGCGGTAAATGCCATAAAGGACGAGAACTATTGCGAAAACATATCGCAGCGAGAGCCACGGCTCTGTATTCCATTTAAAAAAATTGACAAATAGCAGATAAGCCATACCGAAATACACTAATATCATAAACGCTCCGAAGAGTATCCTGATTGCCTTAAACATGGTTGATGCCTTGAACTGCATATTCTCAATATCTTAAATTTAAATAAAATGCTCACGCTCGCAAGGCTTTGAGCAAGCTCAAGCGTTTTCTCGCTTAATCGCATTTTTGTACCTTAGACCTAACGATTGTGGTTTTGTTTAATGCTTAATGCAAAAATCCTGCCAACTATTAATTTTAAATTCAAGTTTCGCAAATTGTTAACTTGCTCACAGTTTAATATTTAGTGGTTATTGTTTAGAGGACAATCTATATGAATTATTGAAAATTCTTCAAAATTTTCTTCTCTGAACACTAGACTATAACCTCTAAACTTCAAGTTTTTAAAGTTCTAGAACTTTAGAAACTTGAGTTTTAACTTGTAAAAGTACTAAAAAAATATTTAGACAGCTCTAAACCACACAACATATTATAAAATCTTAACACAAAAACGACCTTTGGCAACTATTCAGCGGTGTCGCCATTATCAAACAAAGACAACAAAACCAAACAAAAATGCGATTGTAGGGACACGGCATGCCGTGTCTGCGTTGGGCCATGATACGGCGCATTAACCTTGCGCACGAGACGGTGTCGCTGTTGCAAAACTCCCACTACAATATTAACAACTGAATTATCTGAATGTTCTGATTTTATACACAATTTATTTTCAGGATTTTATGTTTTTCTTGATTTCAGATATTTCAGAAAAATCTGTTGTTTTTTTATGTTTTGCAACAGCCTGACCCTACAGCGGCAACGCCAATATCGCGATTTTTCCATTGCCAGCATCATGTAGGGACACGGCATGCCGTGTCCGCGTTGGGTCACTGCGTCACTTTGTCCATTGTCAATTCGTTGAAACGATAACGGTCGTCGAGTAGGGCTTGACCCTTCATTGATGCTACCAACTCCTCATCAGCATCTTCTCGTCGCATTCTGCGTGTTGTCGTAAACACCACTTTATACTCTGCCCTCTTGTCATCCCTTATCACCTTTTTAACATCTATGTTAAGCTCCGAGAACCCTATAGAGTCGATATCGCTCTCACGATAAGCGTCAAAATATTCCTTCACATCATCGAGCGATGCCTGTGGCTTGCCCATGAAGCTTGACAACTGTGTATTGCACGTCGAGAGCATGAGGTTCACATCCCATTCTTCCAATGCCAAGAGGAAATTATGCACAGTGCTTCTCACGTTGTCACGCTCACTATCGGTAAGTTCGGCACGCCGTTTCTCGTCAAGATGCTCACGAGCGTCAGCAATATGTCTCCCATCAGGGAACTCCTTAACATATTGCTCGTATGCGTCTTTGCCGTTTGCTGTCACAGCCTTGTTCCACACCAAGTCATCGAGGATTTTGCGTGCTTCATCGAGATGCTCGCTGCCTGGGTGGTTTCTGATGTAAGAACGCAGGTGGTCTTCGTCGTTGCTCACTCGAGCCTGATCCCAGTCTTCCTTGTCTCTCACAAGATCATCGAACATCTTTTTTGCCTCATTATAATGCTCACCATCAGGATATTTCTCTATGTATGTTCTTAGGTCATCGATTCGTTTCCTCGACACACATTCCTCCCACAGCGACTCCTCATTGCGATGGTTGATATATGTGAAGATGCCGGCAGCGAGAGCTATAGCAGCGAGGATTGACACTATCGACACCACTAAGGCGCGGAGGTTCTTCTTCGAGCTGTCTTCGTCATTCTTGCTATTACCTGTATCACGCAACGGACTCCAATCTGGGGCAGGAGCCTTGGGAGGGTGACTATCTTCCTGGTGGTGATAAACGCGAGCCCCACAATAGGAGCAATATGTGTCGGTGGCACCTACACGTGTGCCGCAATTGGGACAGTTCATGATCTTATTTTTAAATAAAACGTTCTATGTTTTTTATAATTTCTACAGTCAAAAAGCAGGTAGTTTTAAATGAAACCGCAGCGTGGCACCATGAGGTCACAATATATTCAAAAAGTTGCACCTATCGGTGTCAAAAAGCCTCGCAAGCTCGGTGATTTATAGTCTCAAGGTTAAAATTTCCTGCGTAAGCAGGCTTTTCGACGAACTCCGTTCGAAGCTTTTTGAATGAAACCGCAGCATGTGAACTCCGCTCGCATCTTTTTTACAATTATTTCAATGACCGTGTAGTTTCATGTCTATATAGTGTTGCAAAATTAAGCAAAATATTTATCCTGACACAAGATTTTGATATAAAAAAACAAAAAAGTCATAGAGACTTTACCCTATGGCTTTTTTGAAAATGTATTTCAATTTTGAATTTCGAAATAACAGAGATTAGTTCACGCCTTGCAGCTTGAAGGTCACAGGAAGGGTGTACCACACGCGAACGGGGTCGCCCACGGCGTTGCGGCCGGGTGAGAACTTAGGCAGCATCTTGCAGACGCGAACAGCCTCACGGTCGAGGTCTTTATCCACGCCACGAGCGACTTTCACCTCGCCTACTTTACCGTCTTTCTCTACCACAAACTGAACGATAACCTTACCTTGAACACTATTATCCTGAGCTACCTGAGGATACTTGATGTTCTTGTTGATGAACTGCATCAGAGCGGCATCTCCACCAGGGAACGAAGGCATGTGAGCGGCACTCTTGAACACCTCTTCCTCTTTGGGTTTGGGCTCAGGCTTGGGCTCTTCCTTCTTCTCCTCTTGTTTGGGAAGTTCTTTAACTACAGTCTCTTCAATTTGTCTTGTAGCTTTGGTAGGATCATCTGTTCCCTTGTCCTCATCAACTGCACCAATGGCTTTATCATTTTCTTTAATTTCATCTGCAGTCTTAGGTGGAGTCTTAACAAGCTCATCTTCAACAATCTTCATCTCTGTAACTTGTTGGGATTGCTGAACCTCTTCCTCTTGAACCTCAATTATTTCTTCCTCCTTGAGGTAAATATCCTCATCCTCCACTTCTGGCATCTCGATTTCTGCCTGTTTTAACTGTTCTTGCTCAAGTCGCTCTTGTTTTATTCTTTCATATTCCTCTCTGTCTCTCCTCTCTTTCCAAGCATATAGAAAAAGACCTGCAGTCAACAGAAGAGCAATTATGGTAGTAAATAAGATTGACTTATTGTGACGTTTATCAGAGTCGATGCGAATATCATAAGCACCAAAGTCCTTATTCTTACCTTCAAAAACAAGGTCTAGCCAACGTTTAGATGAAAGATCAACTTCTTTTGCCATAGTTTTCTTATTTTTAAAGATTAATAATTATTTGGATTTGGTGAGACCGCCAATATCATTACCCACTTTCTGCTTAAAGAGTGCAGAGTCTTGCGCATTCAGAGTCTCTAACTGCCACGTTGAAATCTGGTTAATCTGCATCTCGTCGAGCATTCTAATTACGTCAGCATAGCTGGCGATTGATGTGGGTTTAATAGAGATAATTGGTTTCTTTGCTTTATCATCTTTAGATATCTTTATACGGAGATCTCTTGCTTGCACTTTGAAAACAGAGTCATTTATATTGCCTTTTTCACGTTCAAGCTTGAGCTTATTATACTCCTTAAGAAGGTCGTTATTCCTTTCTTCGAGCAATTTGCGTATTGCATCGCCTCCGTCCTTATCAAACTTAAGTTCAACAAGATTGTTATTCTCCAAGTCAGGTTTACCTTCATAATAGTAAATCATACCGTCTTTTGATATCTCATTGCCTTGATTATCTTTATCAATAGCACCGTCAATGATAAAAGTAATGGCTTCACTTTCTTTAATCTCTACCTGATTTTGATCATCCACCTTGTCATTTGTAGGAAGGAACAGTTCAACAGTTTGAGATTTAAGCATTGTTGTACACAACATAAAGAAAGTAATCAACAACATGTTCATATCAACCATAGGGGTAAAGTCGATACGCGTGTCAAATTTTTTCTGACGACTTTTATCTTTCTTTGCCATATCTATTACTCCTTATCTGTCTTTTTCTGATTTAAATGAAGTCAACAAAACGAACTTATTCAAATGCGCAGTTTGTAAATTCTCCATTACAGTATGAACATATTCAAAAGGGGTTCCTTGACCAGCTTTAATAGCTATTAACTGACTACCTTTTAGATCTTCTTTGAAACCATGATCTAACATTACTTTCATTACAGCTGGTAGCCAATATTTCTGGAACTCATTTTTACTACTCTTAGGGTGTTCTTTTGAATTTTCTTCAATAGGAATACCATCTCCATTCGTCAATGCCTTATCGCGATCATCAACACTCATGGATATCCACTCTGTGAATTGGCTCATTGGAACTCCAAACATTCCAAGTTTGCCAAATTCTTTAATATCTGATTCTGATAATCCTTTAGCGCTTGGATAGTCATTCCGATAAAGACTGTAAGCGGTTGTCAAAACCTCCTCTTTAAATTTTTCGGTTGTGAGTTTTGTTGTATCCCTTGTTCCTGTAAGGTTCATATAAACCTTTCCTGAAGGACCAACAAGTACTTGGACGAGTTTCTCATCGGGTACTTTCTCTTCACTTACCGAAGGTGGAGTGACAACTTGTACAGGTTCCTTTTGAAGGAATGTTGAAGTCAACATGAAGAAAGTCAACAAAAGAACAGTCACGTCACTCATCGCCGTCATGTCGATGATGGTACTTTGTTTCTTAATTTTGACTTTTCCCATTGTTACACTTTTTTAATTAAATAAATAAAAATTCTTCGCTACAATAAAATTATTAGTGTGTAGCAGCAAAAGTAGAAACAATAGAGAAGCCAAGCTCGTCGATAGCGTAAGTCATCTTATCGATCTTGTTGGTGTAGTAGTTATAAGAAATAAGTGCCAATGCAGCAGTTGCGATACCGGTAGCGGTGTTCACAAGTGCCTCAGAGATACCAGTTGACAGCTCAGTAGAGTCAGGTGCTCCTGATTGTGACAGAGCCTGGAACGACTTGATCATACCAAGCACAGTACCAAACAGACCGAGCAGGGTACCCAGAGTGGTCAAGGTTGCAATTACTGGGAGATTCTGCTGGAGAGCAGGCATCTCAACTGCTGTAGCCTCCTCAAGAGTCTGCTGGATAGAAATAAGCTTCTGCTCTTTCTGCAATTCGGTGTCTTTATCCATTTCTTTATACTTCTGGAGTGTCTGATAAACGACAGCACCTACAGTACCTTTCTGCTTGCGGCAAAGATCCTCTGCCTTTGCGATATCTTTGTTCTGAAGAGCAGCCTTCACGTTCTCGACAAACTTAGTGGTGTTGCCTTTGCCCTTAGCTTTACCAATGGCAAATGCACGCTCAATAGAAAGAGCAATAACTGTAAAGAGGCAGGTCAACAGGATAGGCACCACGAAACCACCCTTATATACTGTACCTAGAAGATTGTCAGGAGCAAGAGTGTACTCATTATTATCTACAAAGAGAGAAAAAGCTGCCGGACAGCCTTCAGGACTGGACTTGAAGTTAGAAATATGTCCTAACCCGAAGATGTATAAGAGTTCTGCAATAATAAAACAAATTAATATTACCAAGAATGCATTCTTGATACCACCAACGTTGCTCTTAACTGTTCTGTCATTAGCTTTCTTCGGTTGTGGTTTTGCAGCCATAGGTTGTGGTTTAGCAACCTGGGGCTGGGGTTTTACAGCTGGCTTGGGTGCCTGGGGCTGTGGATTGTTTGGCTTTGTAGCTTCCATAATTTAAAAAATTAGAAATTTGATGTTAATAAAAATGATTAATTATAAAGTTGTTTTATGTATATCAGTTTTTATTTAATAATGTCTAATAAACGTATGAGGAGCAAAAAATAGTATGTAAAAATCCAAGAATTTATTCACACTCACACCATTCAGCTCCTTAAAATCCACTAAATTAAACATCAAAATATGGCATTTATCGCCTGTTTTGTATGCAAAAAATCACGCAAATTTATTACTTTTTTTTCTAATCCACAAAGCTATTTTCTCTTTTTTTTTCTAAAAAAATTTTTTCAGGGCATTTAAAACCTATATGTTTACTTTAAGCTTGATTGCTCAATTCAATGTTTCATACGCATTTGAATGCTGCAAACTATAATTTTTAAGAGGTAACAAAAAATTTTTTTCATTATTATATATTCGTCATTTGATATATTTTTTGTACCTTTGCCGATAATGTAAAAAATGCAATCATTATTTAGATAACATGGCATTGATTAAATTAAAAAAAGGTTTTGACCTGAACCTGAAGGGCAAAATCACAAGCGATGCAGTGGTCGAAGCCTCATCAAGCGACACTTACGCCGTTGTGCCTGACGATTTTACAGGCATAATCCCACGCATGGACAAGAAAGAGGGCGAAAAGGTTGCTGCCGGAGAGCCGCTATACCACGACAAGAACGACGAAAAAATCAAAGTCACTTCGCCGGTGAGCGGAACAGTGAGACAGGTGGTGCGCGGTGAACGACGCAAGATTCTGGCAGTGGTGATTGAACCCGACAACGAGAGACGCGCCCTCACATTCGACACTCGTGAGAACCCAAAGGCTCTGTTGTTGGAAAGCGGACTGTGGCCCATGCTGCGCCAGCGCCCTTACGACATAGTACCAAACTCCAACGACCGTCCTCGCGACATCTTTATAACCGCCTTTGACTCGGCTCCTCTCGCACCATCACTAAAGATGATCCTTGGCGATGACGAGAAGTATCTGGGAAAAGCGGTCGAGGTTCTGTCAACGATGACCGACGGCAAAGTGTATTTAGGATGTTCTCCTGCCGAACCCATCACCGACACGGGAGCCGAGACCAACACTTTCTCAGGTCCTCACCCGGCGGGCAATGCAGGCGTTCAGATTGCCAATATAAAACCCGTAAATAAAGGCGAGGTGGTGTGGACACTCGACGTGGTGACAGCCGCGAGGATTGGCAAACTTTTTGAAACTGGGAAAATGGACTACTCAACCATTGTGGCTGTGAATGGTCCTGCTGTTGCACAACCAGCTTACGTTAAAGCCACTATGGGTTGCTCTCTTAAGTCGCTGCTCGACGGCAGGTTGAGCGACAACGGCAGGGATACACGCATCATCAGCGGCAACGTGCTTACTGGCGTGAAAGAGACTATTGACGGTTATCTGCACGCCCCCTATCGTCATGTCACTGTCATCAACGAAATCAACAAGAAAGACGAGTTTATGGGATGGGCATCGCTAAGCCCCAAGAAATACAGCATCTATCGCTTGTTTGCCAGCGGATTATTCTCCCGCCACAAGGAGGTTGACCTCGACGCCAAGCTCAACGGAGGCGAGAGGGCGATTGTGCTAAGCGGCGAGTACGACAACATGCTGCCAATGGACATTTATGCCGAGTTCCTGATTAAGGCAATTATCGCTTTCGACATCGACAAGATGGAGCAACTGGGCATTTACGAGGTGGCACCCGAAGATTTCGCTCTCGCTGAATATGCCGACACCTCAAAACTCGAACTCCAACACATCGTGCGTGAGGGACTAGACAAAATGAGAGCCGAAATGTGCTAAATATCAACATAAAGAACACTAACATTTAAACAAAAAGATAAAGTGAAATCCTTAAGAAAATTTCTGGACAAGATAAAGCCTCACTTCCATGAAGGCGGCAAGCTGAGTAAGCTGCAGTCGGTTTATGAAGGAATGGAGACGTTCTTGTTCACTCCCAACACAACATCAAAATCGGGAGTTCACATTCACGACAGCAACGACATGAAGCGCACCATGATTACTGTGGTAGTAGCTCTCATGCCATGTCTGCTGTTCGCGATGTATAACATCGGTTTCCAGCACTTTAAAGCGGTTGGCACGGAGGCCTCTTTCTGGGAAATGTTCTTCTTCGGACTCCTCGCTATGCTGCCGGTCATTGTGGTGTCCTACGCCGTGGGACTGGGAATTGAGTTTATCGGGGCACAAATCCACCACAAGGAGATTCAGGAAGGGTTCTTGGTTACAGGAATCTTGATTCCTCTCATTGTTCCTATCAACACGCCTTTGTGGATGACGGCTGTGGCTACGGCTTTCGCCGTGATTTTCGCTAAGGAGATTTTTGGTGGTACCGGCATGAACATCTTCAACGTGGCGCTTATCACACGCGCGTTCCTTTTCTTTGCCTATCCGTCGAAAATGAGTGGTGACATGGCGTTTGTCAAGACCGACACGGCTTTCGGATTCGGAGGTACCGCCCCCGACACTTTCTCGGGTGCTACTCCGTTGGGAGACGTCGCCACAAACATTGGAGACACCCTTAGCGACAAAATACCATCAACAATCGATGCCTTTGTTGGTCTAATCCCTGGCTCGCCAGGCGAGACTTCGATGATTGCCATCCTTATTGGTGCCGCGATTCTGCTTATCACAGGCGTTGCCTCGTGGAGGGTTATGGCGAGCGTCTTTGCTGGCGGACTGGCGATGGGAGCTCTCGCTCATGCCTTCCCCACCGCCACCTACCCTGCCTCGATGCTCGACCCATTGGCACAGGTTTGCTTCGGAGGCTTCGCCTTTGCCGCGGTGTTTATGGCTACCGACCCGGTGACTGGAGCACGAACCAAGATAGGCCAGTATATCTATGGCTTCCTTATTGGAGTTTTTGCCATTCTCATAAGGGTTTACAATGGCGGTTACCCCGAGGGGG
>ERZ842401.6000-NODE-6000-length-13177-cov-6.781969_pt1 | contig 13177 bp, 14 predicted proteins | sample MGYA00521270_ERZ842401 | MGnify/ENA primary metagenome ERZ842401 (study PRJEB31892, sample SAMEA3878208) | bioreactor metagenome | biome: Moose rumen | place: Sweden | collected 2011-10 | study: EMG produced TPA metagenomics assembly of the PRJEB12797 data set... | reverse complement strand
AGCCTTCGGCTGGTTCTGCCGGATACATCGCTTCGGCGACCGGGTGGGCATATAACCAGCCGAAGGCTGACCGCTTTTACCACAATGCCAAGCCGCAGAAACTTAACCATCTAAAATCCGTTCTATAACATTTCCGCAAATAGTCATAGGCGGTCGTTATCAAATCTGCAAGAATACAAATTCTCACCATTTAATCGTCGAATTTTTATTTTTAGCGTAATATTTTTACGCAAAAACTCATTTTTCCGTACATTATTTCTTTATACTGAAAATTTTGCATATCTTTGCATCAGATAAAAATAACTTAAACCCTGGGGTAAGGTCCCAGTATAAACAAACTGATTGCCTATGATGGGAAAAATAGAGAAAAAACTAAAAATGGATGATTACGACCTTGAGGCCGTCTTTACTCCGGCTGTTGTTAATGTGCTTATTCTTGACTTCGTTTTCACCTGCACGCTACTCCCCGTCGCGGAGAATACGGAATGGTGGCGTTCAGCTATTGCCGTTGTGGCGCCGCTTGCAGCGTCTGTAGTGTTATTACGTTTTGCCATGCACTCGTTCCGCGAGGTGGCACGCACAACAGTTGAGAGCATCCTCTACCGCAAAGACAGGCTTCGCTTCCCCACCACATCGATGCTGCTGTATAATGACTCCAGCATCAGTAAGGTCATGAAAAAGAGGGTGCGGGAAGACATCAAGGCTCAATATAATATAACACTCTCCACAAAAGCCCAAGAAAACGCAGACGAGATGGAGGCACGCAGAACCGCAAAAGATGCCGTTGCGCTAATACGTAAAACTGTGGCTGACAACAAAGATGCAATGACACGCCGCAAACTGATACGATACGGAATGTTTCGCAACTTCCTTGGGGGAGCCCTTTTTTGCCTACCACTCTCAGCCCTATGTTGGGCTATTAACTACTATTTGACTGACGCGAGCAACGTGGCCATCCTTTTCGCCATGTTGGTTTACCTTATTATAGTAATCGTGGACTACTTCCTCACCAAGAGTGCAGCCGTAGATTACGCTGAGACATTAATCACAACATTCGATAAAATAAATCACAATGAAGCATAGTATTAAGTTTTACCCCGTAGGAAATGGGGATTGCGACCTTATTACCATCGGAGGCGCAAACAAAAAAATGATGTTCGATTGCAACTTTCGCCAGAAGGCAGAAGATGACAATGATGAGATGTACGACGTTCTTGGTGACCTCCTTGACAATGAATTGACAACCAAGAGATGTGGGCTCCCGTTCCTTGATGCATTCCTGCTCACCCACCCCGACCAAGATCACTGCCGAAGTTTTGCAGACAAGTTCTATCTAGGTGACCCGGATGCCGTTTCCCAGTCTGCCAAGGACGACAAAAAGATTCTCATCGGAGAACTCTGGTATTCACCGCGCGTTTTTGAGGAACTGACCGGCGACCTCAACGCAGACGCCAAGGCCTTCAAGAAGGAAGCTAAACGTCGTATGGATCTCTATAAGTCAGACTCTAAGAAAGCAGACAAGGACGGCAACCGCATCCGTATCATTGGATGGACTGACAACCCCGACCTCAAAGGGCTCGAAGACAGGATTGTCACACCCGGAAATACTATTTCCATAATCAATGGCTCCAGCTGCCGCTATTTCGAGATGTTCATACACGCACCCTTCAAGGACGACATCGAGGGTGAAGACCGAAACATGACCAGTATTGCTGCTCAACTCCGCTTCAAATCCGACAAGAATTCCACAGACATTGCTCGCGTATTCTTTGGCGGAGATACAGAATGGCGCGTTATTGAGAAAATTATGAAGGAGACCACTGACGATGATTACCTGAAATGGGATCTGATGGAAGCGCCCCATCATTGCAGTTACAAGTTCTTTGCTGATGACCGCGAGAACGATGCAAACCAAGCCTCGCTTGATTTTCTTGAAAAGAGCGAAGACGGAGCGTTCGTGATTTCCTCATCTAAAGTAGTCAAAAAGAACTCAGACAATCCCCCTTGTCAGAAAGCCAAGAACCGTTACACCGACCGTGTAGGGGAAAGCAATTTTTTCTGCACCAGCGGCGAGAAGGAAGATGACACCGGGGAGCCTATCGTGTTCGACATTGAGGACGGCGAAGTAGCACTCCACGAAGACGAGAAAAAAGAAAAGGAATCATGTGCCGCTAGTGCAGCTGCAAGGGATACTAAACCCCATTATTATGGATAAGGTTTCCGACAAATATCCTAAAATAGAAATAGCCGCCATCGGAGCATTGGCCGGAGAGATAACCTCTCTTGCCACCGTCTTCGATGACGGCTGTTTTAGTCTAGTCGAACTGAATGGCAACACTATAGGTCTTTGCGGTGGCATCAACACCTTTTCCCGTTCCAAATCAGCCTTACAGCATATTGAACAGGTTGTGATCGCGATTCCTAAAACTAACTGGCAGACCAAGGTTCCCTTCTCATTCTCCGACAATCCAAAGTTCCCGTTTGACAAGTTTGCACATGTCAATTATCAGCACGGTGACTTCCCGCCCACTTTCTGTCTCTCTCGCGAGAACATTGAGGACTGGTATGCAGAACACACGCTCAAAGAGTACGTTGAACTGGTCGCTCAATGGCTACGCGATGCCGCCAAAGGAAAACTGATGAAAATCACCGAGAACGACGAGTTTGAACCTCAGCGAATCCATAATGTGGATCAGCTATTGATGAGAGCCACCTATATGGACGCTCTACTTGAAAGCCAAAAAGAAGCCAGCTGCGATCTTTATTCCATTGAAGTTCTTGCAGATTTACCTTTGGCTTATGGCTGCGAACAGGATAAAGAGTTAAAAGGCAATGCCATTGGCATTAGATTATTTGCTGGGCGCGACAAAGTAGATGACACTTGGTATGCCCGTTATCCAGCCACTCTCGGAGAACTGCTAGCATTTATAAAAGAACGGGATTATCCTCTTGAATTTGAGAAAATCAGATCCGCGATCATAGAAAAGACGGAGTTTATCTATTTTCAGATAGCGCTTTTGCGTCCAGTTCGGATTATTGGCAAGAATACCCGCATCAATTATTTGTGTTTTCGTGCCAAAGTACAGGATGTTGTTAACAATAATGGAGCTGCGCCCATTGAAGAAATCACCATTTGGGACTTTACCGACTATAACACCGCCAAGTATCTTTCCCTGACACCTGATTCTATTTTCATGAAGCATGTCTGCATTCTTGGCTGTGGGGCCATTGGCAGCAAGATCGCCTACCATTTGTTCCGTAGTGGCGTTTCATTCCTTGAATTGGTGGATAACGACAAGCTTATGCCGCATAATATGGTCAGACATGCCTTATCCTCATATAAGCCTGGTTCTTTTTTGTCAAACAAGGCAGCAGCCATTAAGAAATCCCTGAAAGATATGTTCTATGGTATGCCTCAATGTCCTGAAGCTTATGATAAAGACGCATTGGAGCATTTAACGCCAGAAAGACTTGACAAAATAGACATCATCATCGATGCCACGGCCTCTGTTCACGTGATGTACGGCCTCGATGCCATTCCATTCCCCGATAAGACCCGAATTGTCCGTGTGGCACTCTCCGAAGGTGGTGACGTGGGCGTTACCTATCTGGGCATAGATAGCAAACAGCCTCTTGCAGACTACTATATGGAAATTCTCCGTGCTTCCCTCTCCAACGACGAGGTTTATCGTTGGCTTTCATCCGAGCGCAAGAACTCAACGGAAAATATACGTGTTGGCGAAGGCTGCCATTCCAATACCATGCGCATCAGCGATGATACCATCTCTGCTCACGCAGCCATGATGTCATCTGTCATACGACACATCTACGAGGGCAAACAAAGCAATAGGATTATACTTTCATTTGCCCACCGTGACTTCCCCGGCAGCATGCAGACCTACACGCTTCCCGTCGTACACTATCACCAGTTTGCCTGTGCTAACGATACCACTTGGACGATTCGCATTCCACAAGACCTGTTGGATGAAATCCGCTTAAAAGCCAAGATAGCAGGTCATAAAGAAAACGGAGGATACCTATTTGGCCATATAGATTACAAACGCAAAGTCATCTATCCCCTTTTTCATTATATGCCGCACGATTCCAAGGGCACCAAGTCCGGATTCCGACTTGGCACAAGTGGTCTCAAAGATTTCAAGAATAAGATAAACCAGCGCAGCATTGGTCAGATTGAATACATTGGAGACTGGCATTCCCATCCAGCTTGTTCCCTGGATATATCAACCATTGACATATCCACTTGCCATACAGATGTCTTGCCGCAACTAAAAAACGGTATTGGCCTTTGTGTCATCACCAAATCAAACGATACTAAATTCTTCCTCCTTTCCAGATAAATCAAATTCCCAATCATCATGATAGAATATATAGCTCTCACCAACTTTTTCTCCTTTAAAGAACGCACAGAATTCAGCCTCAAAGCAACCAAAGAAAAGCCCCGTGGCACCTTCACTGGAGAAGACTGGTGGACTGAGATTGGTGGCGTAAAACTTCTTAAAGCCGCTTTTCTGCTTGGTAACAACGGATCCGGAAAAACCAATTTCTTGAATGGCCTTTCCGTACTTAACAAACTCATAACTGTCAATCGAAATAGCAAAGCCTCTTCGCGTTTTCGTTTGCCCAACGTGCCCTTCCTGCTCGCAGATGAAACAAAAAACGCCCCTTCTGCAATAGAAGTGGCGTTTCATACTGCCGGGTACCGATATGTTTATTATATCTCCTGGAGACCGGATTATATAGTAGAGGAACGTCTGTCCCGCCAAGAAGGGAAGAAAAAGCAGAAAGCTATTTTTAGCCGCGAGTTCTCCAATGAAAAGGATATTGTTGTTGTTTCTTTCCCTAAGGGCACTACCATTGCAGCTCCCGTCCAAGAACTTATCAACCAAAATATTCTCAAGTATTCCAGTGTCATTTCTATTTATGACAATAAGAATTTTGAGTGTGAGGACATTCGTAATGTCTATAATTACTTTCGGTATGTTGACCTTTGGAATGTAAAGAAATACGATTTGGCAACTATGTTGGCCAAACGATCCAATGAGAATCTGCTAAAACCGATTATCCTGAGTATTCTTAAAGACATGGGGGCCACTATTTGTGATTACAAAGTGGACACCCTTACTTTTGACATCACGGAAGACGAACGCGAGTTCTTATTGACCCGCATGTCAGAGGAAGAATACCGAGCTAATTTCCCTGGTGATAAGCGTGTTATCCAGAAGCTTCAGTTTGGATACAGGGTCAATGAAAAGGAAGAAATGGTCTGGTTACCAGAGAGCCTAGAATCAGAAGGCACCCTTGAGGCTATCCGGCTCGTCATTGTGCTGTTTGATTCTCTTTGGCGCAGGACTCCAATTGCCATTGACGAGTGCGCACAGAGTATTCATCCTAAAGCATTGGAGTTTATCTTGTCTTTCTTTTTGAAATCTGCTGATACGGCCCAAGTGTTTATTGCCAGTCAGGCTCTAGTACTTCTGAAGTGGGATAATCTCAGGCGGGATTCAATCAGATTCTTTGAAAAGGACAAGTCAACTGGGGTATCTTCCTTCTCCTGTATTAACAACAGGACTTTGCACCGAAACAGTCAGATTTATGACTTGTATATGAATAAGACTTTTGGGGGTGAGGTAAAGATATTGGAGAAAGAACCTTGGAAGGAGACTTTGGCCAAAGTGACTAGGTGTATGAGAGATAGAGAGTGGGAGGATTGAATCTGCCTATGATTTATTGCTCTCAATGATACTATTCGCCGCGTCAGCAAATTTGGAGAGATCGGCCTCATGCATTGGGTAGTACATTTGTATTACCCGCCTGATATTCAAGCCTTTTCTATGAATAAAAGAAAAACTTCGGCAAGAAAGCCACTGATAATATGCCAATACCCAGCCAGTCCAATACTCAGGGCCCACCGTGAATGTGCCATCATTCTCTTTAAGAATGGTTCCTCCAGACGCTTCTACCACCTCATCAGCCAGCTCAGCGCCAGACATCCCAACTAAATAGCGGGGATTTCCCTTAGCAAACTGTCGCGAAACCTCACACGACAGGAACTTGTCGTAAAAGTCATCAATCGGGTAACCATACTTACGCACACCACAGTCCATCATAACCGCAAGGTTACGCATGGCACCACTCAGATATGTCTTTTTATATGCCCTGGCCATTTTTCCAATTGTTTCTGATAATGTCAATCACATATGTTTCATCTTCAGCCATAGGCTGTGCAGCGATTTGCCTATAACGTTCCCTGGCCTGCTCATCGCGCATTTTATACTTGGCAAAATACTCTTCCTGTGGGGCATCTATTGCCTCAATAAAGGTCAACGCCTCGAAAGCCTTCTTTGACATCAAGACGACTTGCTCACCCAACTTGCCCAATCTCATCGCCTCGGAAAGGTCTGACAAAGAAAGTGTGCCATTCACAAAATCCCCTGCATACGAAAAATAGGAGTCGTTTGCCCTATAACCAATGATAACGTCATATTTCTTGTAGTCTAGCTTGAAATTCTCCAAAAGATATGACTTAGCACGCAGAGGCAAACCCTCAGCAACATTGAATTTTCGATTCTCAAGTAGAACGGTCAACCAATTCAAAATATTGTAATCAGGCCCATTCAAATTAAGCAAGCTAAGCCCATCCAAATCAAGATTGTAATGATTGGCATAACCGTCATGTCCGGACGAACATGCCCACTCCTTTGCCAACTCAACATGTTCAGTGCAATAAAAGCCACGCCCATAGTCATTATATGGCTTTCCTGCGCCGTAAATTGGTTTCTCTATAACTCTTTCTGAGCCGTGATAGAGATCAATTACACTGGTCATGATATCGCTATGCTCTGTCATCTTCAAATTGTTTAACTCGTAAAAATACAAATAATCTCAGACAAACTGAAACAGTCCTGATAAGATTGCCATACCAAAAACTGGCCAGAAATTGCCGGTCAAGCCAGGCATTACCTATAGTTTCACATTCCAATGCGCGTCGAAGACATCTGCGTTTGTTTCCGGATAAATGATGAATGGGAAGCCGTCGCTGGCTGTCATAAAGCAGATAATGTTATAGGCGTTCGATCACAGTTGAAGGCCTCGGCAATCTCCTGACACTCTTCAATATCCAGATACTCCGGGTCAAAGTCCCGGTCCAGGCCGTACCACTCCAGGCGCTCGCGGTCTTCGGCCGAAATACGCTTGTGTGCAGCGCGACGCTCGTGCAGCTCCAGAAGCTCCTCATAACCCCAGATGCCGCCGCAATCCTCCGGCGGGCAGGCCCGCTTACCGCCGACGAACACAATCTTCTGAGGCTCACCTTCGGCATATTCTTCGACGGAAGAAAGCCGGACATCGTGCTCCCAGCTATCACCGAAATCGTACTCCCAGACCATTGTATCCCCCTTTTCGCACAAGATTTCGCACAGCGCGAAATCTTCCTGATTATAGTTCTCAATCCTTCCGAAGAGCGGAGGCAACTCCCCTTCCCGCTGATAAGCCGGGGCGTAATAGGAGTCCCCTTTCCGGAACTGGTTCAGGTGCTCGCCCATCCAGCCCATTAGCTCGAGAATGAGATCCCCGAACAGCCTAAGACTGATGTTCGAGGGAACAATCACCTTCCGCCAGATGGGCGGCTTAATACCCCGTAGTGCCACGCGGACTGTATATTTCAGGACATGGTCCGATTCCCTGTAACGCGGAAAACTATCCATCGTATATTCTTCGTGCGGGGCAGACTCTTTCTGCGCCTGCTGCGCATCGGCCATAAGCATGCGGAAGAATTCCGCCATAAGGTCGTCTTTGGATTGTTGTTTTGCCATGGTGGGTATTCTTATTGTCCTTGATACTGTTCTATTTCAAGACAAAAGAGGTCGAGGCTTTTGTTTTTACGACGACAGTCTGCAAGAGATTTGGAAAGTTCTTTCCCAAGTTTCACGTAGTCCAAAGCGCCGCGGGAAGTATCCCGATATGCTTTTATTCTTTTCTTGTCAGCACCTATCAATGCCTGCAATTTTTCTTTCGGGTGGGAATGAGAGGCTGAATCGCCCCTTCTGTTCTCGAACAGCGGGATTAACCAGGCATCCGTTTCTTCTATTGCAATGGCATATGTGATCCGGTCCCTAAAGGGCTCCGCGACGAGAGCCCCTATCTTGCGTCTCACATTTTCCCGTAGCATCGTGGAATACTCCGCATAATCCATCTGCCCCGTTCTGACAGGTTCATGCACATCATATCCCTTCTCTCCGCGCTCTGCAGTATCCACGTGCACAATTACGATGGCTTCTCCTTCAAGTCCATCGAGGAATGCGCCCAAGAACTCGTCATTCTTACAACTCTCAAGCACCAAGTTCCAGTTGCTGAAGTTCATCGCATTCAAATCTGTCTCGTCAAAAGCTTCTTCCGGACGAAGCACACGGATATCCGAGCCATCACATCCAAGAAGTCTCTTCACGATGGCCTTAATGACATTGGCGTCAGCAAACCCTTCTGCTATAATTCCTATCCTCATACCATTAGAACTCATTCGGAACACCACCGATCATGCCAGTCATCCACATCTCGGAGAGTTTCATCCGCTTTTCCGAAGAAGGCTTGACTCGGATTTCATTCATCAGGGTACTTCCGCCGTCGGAACGCTCTACAGCAAACAGTCTGGTTTCTTCATCACCTATACGCAAACCGTCCAACATAGCAGGATTATGCGTTGTAATGATTACCTGCTTGCCATACTTCCTGGCGAGCGACGACAACTCTTTCATCAAAGCCCGACACAGACGAGGATTCAAGCCGGAATCAATGTTATCAATGGCAAAGAACTTCGGTGTGGCCTTACTTATCATCAGAACAAGATAGAAAAGGAGTATCAACGCACCCTCATTGGCGTTCTCGGCGGAGAAGAAACGATTCCTCTTCTGCATGAAACGGTCGTTGAAGTAAAGGTTTGAACTGCTGCGCCCCAACTTGTAGCCACGATACTTCATTTCACCTTCCGTATCATAAACCAAATCCTCCAACCAAGATATATAACGGGCAGCAATCCGGGAAACCTCCTCCAGTTCATCCCGTGACATCTGGTAAAGCAACACATCCAGACCTTCGCCATGTAATCCAAGCGGATACATTTTTGATGTTACGGACAAGCCGCGAAGCGCATCTACGGAAGAGGAGTAAATCGCATAACGCGAATAAAACTGTTCAAACGCATATAGCATATCTTCTTCCGGCAGATTAGAGCGGCAACTCACCTGCCACGGCGTGTATATATCCTCTTCCGCAAACTCGGACAATCTATACCGGGCATAATACCTTCCATCATCTATCTCAACCGTAATATAACGGGAGGCCTGTCTCCCATAAAACGAATTCACCATCAGTTCAGGCATGGCAATTCTGACACCACGCTGGGCCATACTGTCCAAATCTACGCGATTGCCATTTTTAGCCGCCACCATAGCTATCGCCTCCAGAATATTTGATTTACCGGAGCCGTTTGCGCCAATCAGCACATTTACCCGTCCCAATCCGAAATCGAGATTATCGATGGACTTAAAATTCTTAATTGATACTCGTTCTATCATAACGAATGGTTTTGTTCTACAAAAATAACGAAACTATCTTGATTTCCACAAGTGATCAGTGGATTATTGATTGCCCGGTCGAACCGGCGTAACGGCTACCTTTCATAAAATCCGTGCAGCACTTCGCTGATGGTGCGTTCGTAGTCGTAGAGGCGGCGGCGAGCCGAACGGATGTCAAAGAATGCCGGGTCGAAATGCGGCCCGAGCAAGGACCGGAAGCGCTCGTATTCATACTCTTCCGGATCCTTGATAATCCGCAGAATCTCCTCGTAGCCCGAAACGCCACCGCAGTCCTCCGGAGGGCAGGCGCCCTCGCCGGAGAGGACTTCTACGCCGATGTCGCCGAAGCGGATGTATTTGTCTTCATAGCGGCGGATCTCCACCAAACGGACGGTGTGATGCCACGAATCGCCCATGTCATAGGTCAGGGAGCATTCGTCCCCCACCTTCTTGAGCAGCTGGCTCACCGTCGCGCGGAAAGAATTCCGCAACTTCACTCCCGGATAAATCTCCCCATACTCCAGTCCCGTCTCCGCATCCATCGCCTTCTCCTTCGTCGAACGCCAGAGCGTATCCCCCTGCTTCAGTTCCGTCAAATGATACCCGTCCCAGCCCATGGCATACACCAGCTCATACACGAAGTGACCGACATATAGGTTCGACGGCACACTCAGCCGCCGCACCACCGGCACCGGCGCATCATTCAGGGAAATCTCCACAATATACTCCCGCGCCCGCTTGGAGGTGTCCATCAGCGACGTCACGAGGGAGGAGATGATTTCGTGAGGGTCGAAGTAATACATGATGGAAAAAAGAGTTTTATCAATTGCGGCCAAAACGCTCCAGCAAGGTCTTGGCATTCTTCAAGTCATGAAACGGAATCATGGATGGTATATGATATTCCTGATACGCGGCTGATGCTTCAATCTCAGCAAGCCCCGCTTCCAAATCTTCCAGGCACTCCCTCGCCAGAGCACCGGAACACGGATGTGCGGAATAAACCTGTCCCAGATCTGGCTCACGGTGTAATCTAGAGAGTAGAAATCATCAAACCAGCACCTGTGTTCATCCGCAATGAAGCTCCTCGCAAGTAAGTCTTCGTAGACAATATAGTGCTAAGACATATGATAGAGCTTGGTCAAAACTTCTATCCGATTCTTGGAGATTTTTTGGCTGATTTCTTCGTCGTATTTGGGTTCATAGGTAAGCTTAATTCCCGGATTGTCAATGGAATTTGTAATACCATCCACAAGTTTATCTGTAATCTCCAGTAGTGATTTATAGAGCGAGGGGTCAATCACAGTAAATAGTGTCAGGAACCTCAGTCTAAACTTCTTTGCTTCACTTTTAACAGCGTTATTAACTTCCTCCTTCACACTCTGCTCCTCGCTCTGCATGAGTTTCGAACATACCTCCGACACCTTGTCATAAAATTCATAGAGATAGTCAATATTATGTTCAAGGATGAGAGAGTGCATTAACTCAAAGCGGCGATGTTTCTCCTCAACATCCCGATTATCCTTTCTGGTCAAACGGAAGATAAAAATAGTAAGCAATATATCGAATACAGCAATTGCCGCTGTAGCAATAGCAGAAACCGTATCCACCCAACCGGAAGGGTTACTGACAATCTGACAGACACAAAACTGCGTCGCTGCAACTGATAAAGAATCTACCATAATTTATCCTATAGCTGTTGCGTCATTCAAGATACGGTCAATTGCCTCCATCAACTCTTCCTGAAAATCATAATCTCCGTTTGACTTAAGTTCAAACTTTGCTAGGAAGCCTTCTCGTCCAAGCTTCTTAACGACATTCTTAAAAAGCTCTTCAAAAAATGATGGATTAATGGAATAGATATCCTCGGGGACGGAAACAACCACCTTCTCGTTCGATGCCTCAAGTTCATCAATCTTGGACTCGTCCCTGACATCTATTCCACGATCTCTCCCTGTAAAGACTTTGGATTTGTATTTTGTCTGTTTGTCTACAGAACGAAACTTTTCTAAATCTATAGTTACTGTTGCCATATGATTTTAGTTTATTTCTTTAACGTCATCTTCATTTAACAATATTTTTGCCGCAATGATTGTGCCGGGGAAATACGTATCCGTAGTTTTAACAAATCGCTGATCGGGACGATCTTCGATATTCCCGGATTCATTGAAAGTCATCACATTAAACTTATTATTACCCTCTATCTTCTCTTGTACCCCATAAGTCCCGTCGAACAGTATCTCCGTCTTTCCTGACATAAGCATCATCCTTGATACATTGTCCACATCTAGCGAACCTTTAATATTGAAGAAACTTCTAATGAACTGAATTGTACCACTTCCTCGCTGCATGTCCGGAACGGAAGTGACCCCTTGCTGAAGTGCATACAATGTCCAGAGCGTTTCTTCCTCGAATTCTCCACTCCTAAACAATGAGCGACTCGTATACTTTTCGGAAAGAGCTCGCATCTTATTTACCGTTTCTTCGGGACATTCTGCATTCGCACTAAACTTTTCATAGATTGAAGCCCCGAAGTTAAGGATTACCAAATGGAACAGACCGGTATGTTTTCCGCCTTCATTGACCTCATGAAAGTAACCCATCGAGAATCGATGATGGAGTGTTGAATGCTCTTCAGCGTTAATCAGAATTTCCCCAATCACTGTGCATAAGTCGCTTCTCTTTTTGGGTGTTAGCTTTTTACCCATTTTTTTAAGACACGCTATAACGTAGTCGATTGCCAAGCTTGTATCAAGTTCTTTGCGCGCCTTAAGTTCTTTCTTATCATTTTCCGTAAGTGCCCGATGTGAACACATAGGATACTTGATAATATCCGGAAAGTCTTTCTTCTTAATGCCTAAATTTGCGGGCGATCCTATCGAGAACATCATTTTCCTCAGACTCTCATCCTTCATATTACGTCCACCAAAGGAAGCCGGTAACTCATAAATTGCACGCTGGGTTGTAAGGTATGAGCACTTATTAAGAAATGTCTTATACTCTATCAGAATGACATCCATGAGAGCTTGTGCCTCAATATCAATTCTTGTACAGTTTTGATAATCAAAGACGATATGCTGAGGAATGTCTATGAAGAAGGCATAAATCACCTTCTTTAGGGTTAGCATCGTTTCCGCAGCATTGTCACATAATGAGAACACTGATGGGATCATTATAACACCACCGGGTGACCTCAAGTTCTCCTCATTCTTGAGCTTCTTTAAATAAAAAGGACTTCCTGGTGTCGAAATCAGGTAATGAAGGTTATGTGGAACATTCATATTAACCAGATCCTGTCTGGACAACTGCCGTACCCGATTACTTGACCTTGACACATAGCGAGATGACGGCTTCAACTTCTTAGGTTGAACACAAGGAGAAGGAATAACAGGCTCCTTACGCACGAATTTTGCACGGCGAGGCCTTTTTTTCCTCATTGAAGGATACGAAAGTTTAGACCTTGAAGACATTATAACCTAATTCAAATAAAACCGACCTCTGTCAAATAGAATGCATAGAGAAGACAAAATTATAAACTCACGACTGCGTTCCAAAACCAGTGCAAAACAACTACTCATATTGATAAACCC
>ERZ842401.5999-NODE-5999-length-13178-cov-3.156595_pt1 | contig 13178 bp, 12 predicted proteins | sample MGYA00521270_ERZ842401 | MGnify/ENA primary metagenome ERZ842401 (study PRJEB31892, sample SAMEA3878208) | bioreactor metagenome | biome: Moose rumen | place: Sweden | collected 2011-10 | study: EMG produced TPA metagenomics assembly of the PRJEB12797 data set... | reverse complement strand
GTTGGGTATCCGAGTATTTTGTATATTGTGTTAAGTGTAACAGAAGCGTCCACAGCGGTTGTTGAATATAGGTGTTGTGCTGTGGGTGCTTTGTATGCGTAACCACGTGAAGCTCTAAATGTTAGTCTGTCGGATATTTTTACAAGACCAGCGATTCGTGGGTTAAGCGAGTTTCCCCATTTTGAGTTGTAATCGTAACGTATGCCGCCTGTTAATGAAAAAATCTTCCAATCCCAAACTGCTTGTCCGTATGCTCCTGTTTGTGAGTATGTGTAGGGATATATGCCAAAAGTTCCGAAAAGTGGATCGGCATAGTCAACGCTTGTTGCAAATGAGTGATATTTGCTAAAATCAAATTTGTATCTGCTTTCGTTGGTGTAGGGGAGTATTCCTGTAAATTGGTAGGACACACCTGCCGAAAGATCAATATTTTCACCTATTTTGTATGTTATGTTTTCTTCTAATCCTATGTCGTCGCCAGCTGCGTACATGTATTGTGTGTATGGCGAGTATGTTACCCCACGAGCAGAGTTTTCGTCCATACGGTAGCGTATATATTTTGCTACTGTATTGGTGGAAAAATTGCCGAAAGTCCATGTTCCCGACAATGCTGCACGTGTAATTTTTTCACCCATCATATAGTTAGGGTCGGAATAGTTGAATAACATTGGCGACATTCCGAGTGTTGAGAAGTCGCTGCGGTACATATAGTTATAACTAAAATTTATGCCTCTGTATAGTAGTTCTATTCCAGTTTGAGCTGCTTCTTGCGAAATTTTTGCAAATTCTGGATAATACAAATCGCCTTGATAGTTGGCTGTATATCCAACTATTTCGCGTATTTGTGCAAATTGCATCATCGCGGCATAATTTTGGTATATTTCTGGTGTTATTTCTGTTGGGTTTATAGCATGTTCGCCTTCCGCATCTTTCCAAGTAAACTGCTGACCACGTTGTTCAAAATAATTCCAACGATTGTAAATGTCATCTTTTTCGTAGTCTGTAACGTTCATATTATCGTAGCGTAGATTACTACCGTATATGGCGTATTGTGCTACGTGTTTTCCACGTCCAAATTTACCTCCAGCATGAAAATTTATGTAGTGGTATCCGCCTGTTCCTTCTATTGCGTCGGCTTGGGCATAGTTTTTTTGCGCATCTTGTTTGGTTACTATGTTGATTACACCTCCGCACGCATCATTTCCATAACTTGCAGATGCAGGACCATAGATTATTTCTATTCTTTCTGCTTGTCTTATTGGTACGTTGGCTCCGAGTGGCATTCCTGTTGGAGCGGATGGTTTTATATCAACACCGTTTAAAAGTATTTTTGTATAGGTGTTTCCTGTCATTCCACGTTGGATAAATGCCTCGCCTAATTCTCCTGAGTGAGGTTGTGATACTCTTATGCCAGGAGCGGTTTTTAAAACGTCGCAGAGTGTGAAATAGCCGTTGCGAATTATTTCTTCGTGAGATATTATATAAACAGTTACGGGAAGCTGGTCAACGCTTTTGGTGCTACGTCCTGCCGAAATCACTAATTTTTCTGTGTGATGTGTGGTTGTGTCGATGTTTTCTTTGCCCAATATTTCACGGTTGTTGATTGGCAATGTGTCAATCTGTGCGCCTACAACAAACGGCAATATTGTCAATGCTGTTGTTGATAATATTTTGTTGATTTTAGTTGCCATGCTATCCCTGTACATAATTTTTAATTTGGCAAAAATATAGTTTATTTTATTTCTTACAAATTAAAATCTAAATTTTTGTTAAAAAAAATTACGTTAATTTCATTTGATTTGACATCAATGCGGGTGGGTACATAGTCCTGCCCTTACAAAATATGGTGATATTCAATATTATGAACAAGAGTTGGCGATAATACCCACCCAAAATAGAATGATTTGTAGGGTCGGACCTGTATGTTCGCCCGTTGAAATAAAATTGCCGTGAAAAAATCACGTCAATTTCATTGTGTTTTGTGTAAAAAAAAATACCTCGCATAAAAATTATAATGCGAGGTATTTTTTAGTTTTTTGTCTTATGTTATTGCATATCGGAAATAATGTTGACAGCCTCGTTTATGTAGATGTCTTTTTCTAAATCGGCAAACCAACGTGTAAATTTTTTGGTTTTTAGAGTATCGCCTTCAACTGCTTTTTTGTCTTTGTCGGTGAAATAGGCTGTTGTTCCAGTTTTTTCTTTTCCGAGTTTGTCGTACTTTTTTGCTTCGTCTGAAACGAGTTTTTGATGTTCGCGATATTTTTGTAGATTGAGCGAGTAGTATGTATCATCGTTTAGTTTTTTCAGACGTTGTGCGTTTTGTGTAATTTCGTTGAAGTGAGTATTATTTTCTATTCTTTTTTTGCTTGCTGCAATAACTTTGTTTTTGTTGTATTGCGGTTTGTATGGGGTAAATTTTGCTTGTTCTATCATGTCCCATTGCAATGCGTTGTGTGTTTCTTTTTCTCCTATTTTGTCGATAAACGAATAGTTATCGGGCAGGATAATGTCTGGAGTAACACCTTTTAGTTGTGTGGAGCCGCCGCTTATGCGGTAGAATTTTTGAATTGTCATTTTTATTGCTCCAAGAGGTTTAAGTGCGTAGTTGCCGTTAACGAGTTGGTCGTAATCGTAAACGCTTTGAACAGTACCTTTTCCGTATGTTTGATTGCTACCGATTATTATTGCACGGTTGTAATCTTGCATTGCTGCGGCTATAATTTCTGAAGCTGATGCACTGAAATGGTTAACCATTATTACGAGAGGTCCGTTGTATTCTGTTCCGTTGTCGGTGTCTTCGTGGGTGCGTTCTTTTTGAAATCTATCACGCACTTGAACTATAGGTCCTTGGGGAATAAAAAGTCCTGACATTTTAACAACATCGCTAAGGCTACCACCGCCGTTGTTGCGAAGGTCGAGTATTATGCCTGCCACATTTTCTGCTTTTAGTTTTGCTATTTCTGCTTTGACATCGGCACTGCAAAAACGTCCGTTGCGGTCGTTAAAATCGGCGTAAAACTTTGGAAGATAGATATATCCTGCTTTTGTTTTGCCATCAGAAGATGTTATTACAGAAGATTTTGCATATGTTTCTTCTATTATTACAACATCGCGGACTATTGGTATTATTTTTATTGTTCCGTCGAGTTTTTTTACGGTTAGTTTTACAGTTGTTCCTTTTTTGCCTCGTATCAATTGCACTGCATCGTCCAAATTCATGTTGGCAATGTCAACTGGGGCATCTTCACCTTGCCCTACTTTCATAATTATGTCGTTTACTTCGAGTTCGCCTTGTCTCCAACATGCACTTCCAGGGATTATGTCAACAACTTTGGTTTGTCCGTTGCGAGATTGGAGAGTTGCACCGATACCTTCAAATTTTCCTGACATTTGAACGTCGAAATTCTTTTTTTCGGCAGGTGGAAGATATTCTGTATGTGGATCGTAAGCTGCGGTTATTGCGTTGATATATAAGCTAAACCATTCTTTTTCTTTTATTTGCGACACACGTTTCATCCACTCGTCGTAATTTTCTTTTACTTTTTTTATTGCTTCGTTAGTTATTTCTTGGTCTGTTTTTATAGTTGCAGTGTCCGACTGTTTTTTTGCATCTTCGCGTTGTGTCATCATGTCGGAAATTTTTTCTATTACGGCGAGTTTTACCATTTTGCGCCAATTGTCTTTGAGAACTTCTTGATTTTCGGCGTAGTCGATTTTTTCTGGGTCGGTTTGAAAATTTTCGTCAACAGAGAAATCAAAATTGCCGTTTATTGCTTGTTGATAATAGGTTTCTGCTTCTGCTTGGCGTTGTTTTATTAATTTGGTGGCTTTGTCGTATAACTCAAAGTTGAGAAGTTTTATCTGATCGTCTATTTTATAACGGTATTTTTCAAGTTCTTGCATATCTGATTTTAATAAATACCGTTTTGCATAGTCAAGTTTTTCTATGTATTCGTCGAATATTTTCGAGGAAAAATTGTCGTCAAGCGTTACATTGTTGTAATGTGCTGTTTGAAGTACTTGAGCTGTAACTTGAAGTACCACACGGTCGCGGTCGTCAGCGTTTTTCTTTGTTTTGAATGCTACGGTAACTCCTGCAACAATGAGCAGGGGTACACCGATTTTTAAGATGGTTTTCATTATTTTTTCTCTTTTGTACTGTTTATAACCCATAATAGGACAGTTTTTCAAAATTTTTCAAAGGTAATATTTTATTTAAAAAAAACACGTCCTGTTGTTATTTTTTTTTCATATTGTCGTTACGTAAGAAAAAAAACGAAATTTTAATGTTTAATTTTTTACTTTGTATTTTTATTTTGCAATATTTGTAAAAAAACTACGTTATTTTACAAAACAACAATTATTATGGATAAAATTATAAATAAACTTTTAGTTTTTTTGTTGCTTATGGCTGTTGCTACTCCTATTTTTTCGCAAGATAGTCGTAGTTATGTAAAGCAATGTATAAAACAGCATGGTCAATGTAAGGCTGTTGCTATTACTCAAAATTTTGGCGATGTGGTGTTGTATGGTAAGAATGGATGGGCTTGTAAAAATTGTCCTGTTGAATTGCGAGATGCATTGAAACAACTTTCTGAGCGTGGTAGTACTATTAATGATGTGCAACTTACAGAAAAAGGACATTGGCTCGTAATTTTTGATGGCAATGGTTATAAACATTCTGCTGGTTTACCAACGGCTTTTATTTCTAAGTTGCGTGAGTTTAATCTTAATCACGAAACTATTATTTCTGCTCCGTTTAACGATGAGGGAGAATGGGCTGCTATAACTCAACAACATCTTTCGGCATCGTCGCCAAATTTGTTGAGTTGGCTTCAAGATGGTATTAGTTCGTATGGGCGTATTATTTCGGCTACTATTGTTGATAATGCTGTGGTGGCAGTTTATTCAGGTGGTTTTAAATTTTTGGGGTCTGTTCCGCAAACTTTGAAAAATGCGTTAAAACAAAGTGGAATGAGTGTTGTAAATGTTAGGATTTCTGGTGAGCATTGGTTTTTTGTTTCTAAAGATGGTAAATTTCAATATTTTATGTAATAAAAGTTTGTGATTTTTTATTGTGATATAAAAAATGCTATAAAATTTTGGTTTGATAATAGTTTTGTGGTACACCTTATATTATATATGCTATGTTCGACAAAGCAACAATATTGTTTTTACAAGAAGTTATATTAAAAAAAATGAGGAAGTCTAACTGGGCTTCCTCATTTTTTTGATAACTATTCTTTGCTAATTTTTAGAATATTGGGCTATTTTTTGCGTATTCGTCCAATGTCATCACTTGGTCAGAATTGTATAGTTTGTGTCTTTCGTTCCAATCGTTGTTAGCGGTTTCGAGAAATTCGCTCCAACACATAAACCAAGCCCATTTTGGTTGTTTTTTCAAAAGTTCAACTGTTGGGAATTTTCCACATTCTCCAATTGCGACGGGTTTGCCTTTACCAAGTTTTTGTAAAAGTTCATAGTCGTTGCCTTTGTAACCACTTGAATAAAAATCTGTTGCAAGTATATCGACATATTCATCGCCGGGATAAAAACCATCGTATGGTTTTACGTTTGGGCTTCCTAATTCGTTGGCATTGAACACCCAAATTAAATTATTGATTTTATGATATTCGGTTATTCGTTTCCAAAGCATTTGGTAAAGTTTGCGATAATTTTCTTCATTATAGCCCCACCAAAACCAATCACCATTCATTTCGTGATATGGGCGAAAAATTACGGGAATATTTTCGTCTTGAAGTTGTCTTAGATAAAAAGCTATAACATCAACTTGCGATTTCCAATTATTGTTTATTTCGCTACCTTCTGTAAAAAGGTCTTGCCATTCTTTGTCGGTGAGTTTGCTTTGAATGCCGTGTTCGCCTTGCCAAGTGGTGTAATTGCCTTTGTGGTTTGGTGGTACAGCGTGCCACATTAGAGTTATTATAGCTTCTTCTTTGTGCCATTTTATAGCGTTGTCAATCACCCTTTGACGAAAGTTTATGCCGTCAAGACTGTTGGGTTTGCTGTACCCAAAATCTTGACCGAACACAACTGGGTATTTTCCCGTTAAGTTGTTAACGCGTTCCATAAGAATGTCGCTGTATAGCGGATAACAATGTTGTCCTGCAAGTGTTTGTTTACCGTTAAGGGCATAAATTCTTTGTAGCAACTCTTTGGCTTCTTTGGTTGCATTTGGGTTTACTGGCTTTTGTGCAAATGTTGTAGCCGAAATTGCTGCAAATGCAAAAAGGACTAATAATAATTTTTTCATTAGATTATTTTGTAATATTTGTGTAATATGGAATAATTTAAAAGAGCGGGAAACGGGGCTCGAACCCGCGACCTACAGCTTGGGAAGCTGTCGCTCTACCAACTGAGCTACTCCCGCATTTTTGATGGTGCAAATATATTGAAATTTATTTTTATTATCAAAAAAATAATTAAAAATTTCTTATTCTAATTTCTATGTTGCAACCTTGTAATTCTTTAACAATTTCGTTTATGTCGGTGTCGCCGAGATGGTATGGATATAGAACCTTTGGATTTATCATTTTTGCAGCGTTTGCCAATTGTTTTGGTGTCATTGTGTATGGTTGGTTGCAAGGAAGAAATGCGATGTCAATGTTTTTGAGATGTTTCATTTCTGGAATATCTTCGGTGTCGCCAGCTACGTAAATTCTTAGTCCATCTATTGTAACAACAAATCCGTTATCGCGACCTTTGGGATGGAATTTTAGGTTTTTAGGTGTTGTGTTGTATGCGGGAACGGCTTCTACCAATATGCCTTGGAGTTCTATTTTGTCGCCATTTTCCATAGCTTTTCCTCGTCCGAGTGTTTCTCTACATTTTTTGTTTGTTATAATTTTTGTAGTAGGTTTGGATAGTTTTTTTATTGCTGTGGTGTCAAAATGGTCATAATGTTCGTGAGTTACAAAAATATAGTCGGCTTTTGGTATTGTGGAATAGTCGGTTTTTGGCTCAATATTTTCCACTGGGTCGAATTCAATTTCAGTTTCGCCGTATGTTAGTCGTATGCTTGAATGTTTTATGCAAGTAAAATCTAATGTTTTTCCGCTTTTGGTACAGAATCTATCTTGTTCGTGCTGTAAATTTTGTCTGTTGCAGGCACAAAATAGCATTGCGACGGCTAATGTTATTATTGCTTTGCTTTTCATATTTATTTATGATTTCGTTTGCTATAATAACATTCGCAATTACCATACCTTTTTTGTTAGAAAAAACTATTTTTTTGTTCTTTCTTGTATGTGTGCGAGGGTTATGGATTTCATATTTTTTTCAACTGATTTTTGCAGTATATTGTAATATTCGCTTATTGCTTGCTGTATTTTTATTGCGTTTGACGAATCAAAGTTTATATTTTTGTTTATAGCAAATAGTTGTCTGTTATTTTCTACTGCTTTGTAAATTTCGTAAAAGGATATTTCTATTGGTTTTCGCGATAATTTTGTTGTGGATTCACCGCCAATGATTTTGGCTTTTCTAAGTTTAGAAAGTATTTGTCTTACGTAACTTGCATTAACGTTTAAGTCTTCGGCAATGTCTTCGCTTGTTATTCTTGGAGAGTTTTTGTTGGTTTCTATGTATAATAAAATGTGTATAGCATCGGCAGTTTTTTTTGAGTTTTTCATTTTTTTGTTATTTTTATTTTAACAGTCTAACTACTTGTTTTTTATTATTATAAAAAATATATTAACAAAAATTAACAATTTTAAATTTCTTTTTGGATAGGTGGTATTATAGTTCAAAAATTTCGTAATCGTTGTTGTTTTCAAATATTTTTTTGATGTCGTCTTGATTGGTATGCGACATAAATATTTGACCGAAATCTTTGTTTTCTGTTACGAGGTTTACAATTTTTTTTACTCGTATTGCATCAAGTTTATCAAATACATCGTCAAGAAGTAGGAGAGGGGTTTTTCCATTTTGACGGAGATGAAAAAATTGTGCGAGTTTTAGAGCTGCCAAAAATGTTTTTTGTTGACCTTGGCTACCACTATTTTTTAGAGGTCGATTTGATATTTCAAAAATAAGGTCATCTTTGTGTACACCGCAACTTGTGTGTTGCAAAATTTTGTCGCGTTCAAAATTTGTAATTAGAAGATTTTGCATGTCATCTTTGTCGAGTTGGGTTTGATATTTTAGTTGAGGTTCTTCATTTTCTCCAGAAATTATATTATAAAATTTTATAAATTCTGGGATAAATTTTTCGCAAAATTCTTTTCTTACTTTGTGTATTATTTTTGCATTAGACACAAGGTGCATATCCCACATTTGCATTAAAGAGTAGTCGAATCCTTGGTGTTGGGCCGATGTTTTAAGTATTTTGTTGCGTTGTAGCAATGCACGGTTGTAGTTTTGTATTGCAGAAAGGTAACTTTTATTGTATTGTGAGATTGCTGCATCGATAAATTTGCGACGTTCTGCGCTACCGTCGAATATAAGTTTTATGTCTTGTGGGTTTATTATCACCAGAGGTATTAGCCCAATATGTGTGCTTATTTTTTCGTATTCTTTGTCGTTGCGTTTAAGTGTTTTGCCGTTGGTTTTAGAAAACGTTAGTACAATGTTTTCTTCCATTTGGTCTATTTCATAAACGCCTCTCAAGGTAAAAAAATCTTCTTGATTGCGTATATTTTGGTTGTCGGTGGGGTTTATGAAACTTTTGCTAAACGACAAATAGTACATTGCGTCTAATACATTGGTTTTGCCTACGCCGTTTTTTCCTGTAAAACAAGAAATTTTTTTGTTGAAAATAAATTCGCGTAATTCGTGATTTTTGAAATTTACAATGTTTAGTCGTTTTAGTTTCATTTTTTTATTTGTTGAATACCGACTTTTTATGTTAGAAATCGAGGTTTAAATTTTGTTTTAATACTTCGAGGTTTGCATTTTGTTGGCTCAAAAATTTGTATTTGTCGGCATCAGTATATACCGCATTTTGTGGTTGTATGTTTGATATTTTTGTTACAACGTCAATACTTGTGTTATGTAGTTGTTTTCGTAGGTAGTTTACAAATCCGCTTTTTACCTCGTTGATAGCATCTTCTTGCAGAGAGTTTTGTAGTGTTATTTCCACCACAAAGTTGTCTTTTAATTGTGGCATACACTCTTTAAAAATTGCGTGTAATCGTGGTTTTTTTGTTCGATATATTTCAGCAAGCGATGCAAAGATTTTTTGTAATTGTTCTAACGTAAAATTTTCGTTTTCGGTTGCTGTTGGTTGGTTTGCTACCGTTTGTTCTGTTTGTTTTTTTTGTTCGTTTTCTTGCTTTGAAACTATATTTTTGTTTTGGATATAGTCTTTTATGGAAATTTCGGCAGTTTTTTTAACGTTTTGCTCGGCAATTTGCGCTTGCGATGGTGTCGAGTTTTGTTGTGATGGTTGTATTTGTTGTGTTGCAACTGGTGTTTGTTGTTGCACATTTGGCTGCTGAACTGTTGCATTTGATGTTGTAGGTTGAGATTGTATTGCGCCAGTTATTTGGTTGTTTATGTTGCAAAGTTGCATCAATGTAAGTTCAACGAGCAGTCGTTTACTTTTGCTTTCGCGATAGTCGAGGTCGCAGCGATTGGTTATGTTAAGTGCTGTATATATAAAAGGTACACTTAGACTTTCTGATTGTTTTTTGTAGTGGTCGCGTATTCCTGCACCTACTTCGAGAAGTTGCAAAGTATTGGCATCGCGGCATACCATTAAATCTCTAAAATGTTGGCTCAATCCGCTTATAAAGTGATGAGCATCAAAACCCTTACTTAGTATTTCGTTAAATGTAAGCAACGAACCAGCAATATCGCCAGCCAAAAACATATCTGTTAATTTGAAATAATATTCGTAGTCAAGTACATTGAGGTTGTTTATTACGTCTTGATATGTAAATTTTTTGCCAGCGAAACTTACAATTTGGTCAAACAGCGACAACGCATCTCTCATACCGCCATCTGCTTTTTGAGCAATAACATTTAATCCGTCAATGTCGGCATCTATGCCTTCTTTTTGTGCAAGGTTTTGCAAATGCCCAACAATGCCTTCTACACTCATGCGATTGAAATCGAATATTTGGCATCGTGAAAGTATTGTTGGTAATATTTTGTGTTTTTCGGTGGTAGCGAGTATAAACTTTGCGTGTGCTGGCGGCTCTTCCAATGTTTTAAGAAACGCATTGAAAGCGGCAGGCGATAGCATGTGAACTTCATCGACAATATAGACGCTATATTTACCAATTTGCGGTGGAATCCTTACTTTGTCTATCAGCATACGAATGTCATCAACGGAGTTGTTGCTTGCGGCATCGAGTTCGTGTATGTTGTACGAACGATTTTCGTTGAACGCGCGACATGATTCACATTCGTTGCAGGCTTCGAGGTTTTCTGTTAGGTTGAGGCAGTTGATGGTTTTTGCAAATATGCGAGAACATGTTGTTTTGCCAACACCACGTGGACCGCAAAATAAATATGCTTGTGCGAGTTGGTTGTTTTTTATGGCGTTTTTCAATGTTGCTGTTATGCTGCCTTGTCCTACTACCGTGTCGAAACTTGCTGGACGGTATTTCCTTGCCGAAACTACAAAGTTTTCCATTTTTACCTGCTAATTTTTTTCAAAAGTATTGAAAAATTGTAAAAACTAAAAAAAAAAATCAATTTTGCAAAAAAAATAATTATTTATCATGTATAAGATTTTTGCAATTTTTTTGATTGTTATGATTTCGGGGTGTTCTGCACCAGAAAGCAAATATTTTGGCAACGACATTCTCGGTCTTGAGATTGTTGGTTTTGACGATATGCAAATTAAAACCGACAATGGTGTAATTCTCAATATTTTTAATGGAGAAATTGGTATTTTGCTCAACAAAACATCTGTACAGTTTCCTGCCGACAGCATTTTTAGTGCAAAGAGTGATTCGCTTTTGTTTACCGACAAAGAAATGCAAGGTTTTGTAAACGAAAAAATTCTATCGTTTGGTACAACCAGCACTTACGAAATGTCTCATTTAAATTTCAATAGTTTGAAACAAAACGGTTTTGAGGGTTTTTATTACACTGGTGCGCGTAATGCCGATGGTATTAACATGTTGTTGGGGGCGGCTACTTCTGAGTTAGAGCCTTACAAAATTGTTTATTTTAATATTTCGTATCTTGATAGCGCAGATAAAATTGTTTTTGAGCAGATATTGCCATCGCTTAGAACGAGATAATTTTTTTACACAATGGGGCGGATTTATGTTTTCGCCCATAAAATTTTATACACCTTTTATTATTGTAAATAATAATTATTATTGCTATCTGAGTAAAAATATCTTTAAGTGTATTGTTTTATTGTTGATTGCGATGAGAAAAAATATATTATAAGTGTCCGGGCGGGGAATCGAACCCCGATTTAAAGTTTAGGAAACTTCCGTTCTATCCGTTGAACTACCCAGACTTTTAATGTTGCAAAAGTATTTACTTTTTGGTTATTACCAAATTTTTTTAGAAAAAATTTACAAATCTTCTATTTCATTTGTTTCGGGATTATATTTTAGTCCATATTTAATTAATGTTGACGAAAAATTATCTGGAGTTATTTTGCCATTTCTCCATAAATAAAGTTCGTGTTTGAGGTTGGCAATTTCAATTTTTAGTGCGGCAACTTCTTTTGACGACACAGCATTACTATCTACAGTGTCGTTTTCCGCAATTTCTTGTTCATCATCTTTTGATGTTTGTGTTTGCGGTTTTTCGCGATTTTTTTCTTTGGGTTTAATGCCCAAGGAGTTTTCTATAAGGCTATCTAATCCGCCTTTAAAATTTTTTTTTGCCATTTTGTCTTAATTTTGATAATGACGTTCAAGAATTTCTTGGCATAGAGCTCTATAGTCTTCAGCTCCTTTACAAGTGTTGTCGTATCTAAAAATGTCTAATCCTTGGCTTGGTGCCTCTGCTAAAGAAATGTTGTCGCGTATGCGTGTGTCAAACAACTTTTCTTGAAAATAGGTGTATATTGTGTCAACAACATCTCTGTGTAGTACTTTGCGCTTGTCAAATTGTGTTACAAAAACGCCTGTTATTTCTACATTTTTGTTAAGCCTTTTTTTCACTTTACCAATCACTTCTATTATTTTTGTTAGACCTTTGATTGCCAAATAGTGAGCTTGAAGTGGAATGTAAACTTCATCAGCGGCTGTCAATGCGTTAATTGTTAATAATCCAAGTGACGGTGGACAGTCTATGAGTATGTAATCGTAGTTTTCAGATATTTCACTTATTGCCTCGTGCAAAATGTATTCTCTACCAGCCTCGTTGCTTAGTTCCATTTCTGCCCCAGAAAGGTCAAGTGTAGAAGGTAAGATGTCGAGGTTTTCGAGTACGTTTACTGGTTCTGGCTTAGCCTCACCTTTAAGTACTTCGTAAACAGATACTTCGGCTTTTGTTATTCCATAACTTTGGGTTAGGTTGGCCTGTGGATCCATATCTATCAGCAGAACTTTTTTACCTGCCATAGCCAATCCTGCTCCTATATTGACAGTGGACGTTGTTTTTCCAACGCCGCCTTTGTGATTGCTTATTGCTATTATTGCGCTCATTTTATTGAAAAAGTTTTAAGCATTTTCAAATACCAAAATTAAGCATTTTTTTTTATATACAAAATTCTTTTGTCAAAAAACACGCCATTTTGTTGAATTTGTAATTATTTTTATGTTTGTTATTCTATGACCTTACCCTCAACTATTCTCCTAAAAGGCGTGGGAAAAGTGATGAAGAAAATTATTTGGAAATTCTTCTACCTCACTCTTGTCTCTCTCCTTTTAGGAGAGGGGCAGGAGTGAATGTTTTTATTTATTGTTGATATAATTTAATTATAGGATCTGGTTCGTTGAGTGTAAGTCCGCATTGTTGGCTTGCTGCGCGGCAACCTGCTTTGCAAATTGGATATTCTTTGCAATTTTGACATTTATTTGGAATAATTTCTTCCCATTTTTTTGATTCTTCAGTCATACATTTTCTCCTTTCAATAATTTTATTGTGCTGTCCTATAACTACTATATGTAAAAGCTCCAAAAGGAGATTATAAAGTTTAAATCCTAGTCAAACTAGGAATAAATATAATATATAAAGATTTGTTATGATAAAAAAGATATGGATATTTTTTATAGAACTTACTAATGAAGAGAGGG
>ERZ842401.5998-NODE-5998-length-13180-cov-4.591238_pt1 | contig 13180 bp, 12 predicted proteins | sample MGYA00521270_ERZ842401 | MGnify/ENA primary metagenome ERZ842401 (study PRJEB31892, sample SAMEA3878208) | bioreactor metagenome | biome: Moose rumen | place: Sweden | collected 2011-10 | study: EMG produced TPA metagenomics assembly of the PRJEB12797 data set... | reverse complement strand
TCTTCGAGGCTCATTTTCCCCGCCGTTCCCAAAAGCGGATTCTGGAAAATGCGCCCGATGTAGCGCGCGCGCTTGTATTCCGCGTCGTTCGTGATGTTTTTAGGCTCGGCGTTTTCGTCCGCGGTCAAGAAAATCGAACCCGCGGTCGGCTTTAAAGTGCCGGCTATCACATTGTAGAGCGTGGATTTTCCCGCGCCGTTCGAGCCGATTACCGTGATGAAATCGCCCTTCTTTATGTTGAGATTTATGTCGTGCAACGCCTTGTTTTCGTCGGGCGTGTTCGCGTTGAATGTGATTGAGATTCGTTCAAGTGTAAGCATGTCAGTTTTCTCCTCTTGACTTTTCGACTTCTTGTGCTATAGTAACAGTGTCAGAGCAATCTGGCGAAACACCGCCGTTGTCTGGATATTGCGCAGGAATATGTTGCGTGAGAAATGCCAGTTTTTCGGCGGGTATTTTTTTTAAGACAAAATCCGAGCTAAAGCTATTTGCTAATAATCCTGTAATACCAGCTGAATGGTATGGAAAGCCCGTCAAATCCCTCTGAGTCTGAGAACAAAATGCGCAGGCCTGCCCGAATCGTTCCGCAGGTCGTTTTTTGCTCAATGTATGGATATACCTGAAGCTGAGTGCCGGTTTCGTTTTGCTTTGCAGATTTTAACTCATGATTTGATGAAAGACGAACCGTCATCGTAGTATCTTCGCCAAATTTCTTCACAAATCTTAAAGCCGTATAATTGGGGCAGCCAGTATCAAAGTATCTTTCTCCAGAGCCGTTACCCCTTTTATTTGTCAATGCAAAAAGCTCTTCTGCATAAAACGCAAGACCAATAGAACGAAAATTATATCCGCAAGAGCCTTGAATAACATGCTGTGCGGATTGCACATAAGAGCCCATGTAATTATAAGAGTACCCTGCATTCAGCACGAGATTCTGAACTCCGCTAAATCCCGCATAACCGGAAAAACTGAAGCTTTCCCTTGTTACATCCTGAAAGGTAAAACCTATGTTAAGCAAATTTTTTACATCATACAAAAGCCCAAGGTTCAGATTAAGCTCGCTTTCGCCCTGTATAGAAGCACTGCCCGTTATATTTCCTGCTTGAAGCACAATCCCGGCTCCATTGGTATCAGTAAGCTTGCCATGGCATGGGTAGTCATCATTTGCAGCAAGATAGGACGCTGGAATTACCCACCTTGAAAAAAACGCATTTCCTGCAATAAGATTCAAAAAAGCAAGGGGGTGATAATTCAAATAACCACGGATTTTAAACGCACCTCCAGAATCAGAAAAGTCCGTTACAAAATCCATGCGGATACGGGAATCAAGACTTTCTGACTGCATGTCAAGCTGAAGCCTGTCTCCGATGCTTATCTCATCTTTGTTCATGCTTTCATCAAATCTAAAAAAATCCTTGCTTTCTGTATTGTCTGTATTCCCACCAAGGGTGTTTGCGATTGAAATACTCTGTGAAAAAGCAAAGCCACAAAGCAAAAAAAATAAAAAAATGCAGAAGCCTTTTTTAGATAAAAAGTCAAACGAATTCATTTCACAAGCCTCATCGCTCTGCATTGCGGGCAAGCCTGAAGCCCACAAAATTCCCTGCATAATATGCCTGACGGAATTGTTCTCTGCAGCTGACCCGCTGCATGCTGCCAACATCAATGAAACCGCCTCCACGACGAACCCTGTTCCGTCCTTTCTCTGCCCCATCAGGATTTTTGTTCTGTCCTAAATCATAGGTGCCATAAATATCCCAACAAAATTCCCATACATTGCCAGTCATATCGTACAAGCCCAATTCATTAGGCTCCTTTTTGCCAACCTGATGAGGAAAGCCATTGCTGTTTCCAGAATACCAGGCGACATCTCCTATTTTGTCGCTGCCGGCATATCTATACCCATGAGAAAGCTTGCCTCCCCTAGCCGCAAATTCCCATTCTGCCTCAGTTGGAAGGCGATATCCGTTGGCAGCTTTTACCCATTTCCAATTCTCTCCGTCAGTTTTTATATAGCATTCCTCAAGTTTTTCCTTTCTACTCAGAAAATTGCAGAATTCAATTGCCTCTTGAAAGGTTATATTCTCTACAGGACAAAGAGTCGGGTCATCACAGCAGGTTCCACCGCAGGAAAAATAACTGGGTTGCTTTCCTGTTACTTTTTTATACAGGCTTCGGGTTACTTCATATTTTGAGATGCAAAAATCGTCCACAAAAACCTCGTGCAATGCTTCATCTGCAGGAGCGTCTTTATCCGCGCTTCCCATTTCAAAGGCTCCACCCCCAACCTTTACAAAGGAATCAAACACATTCCCTTTGCAGAAGCCACTTTGCAATAAAAACACTGCAAGAATAAAAAAAACAAAAGACCTTCTCATAATTTCTCCCATCAAAAGCAAAATTGATTTTTATATGGTTTTACATCACTGTAGTCAGCAATTTTTTTGAGGTCAATTCAGTTTTTGTGAAGTTTATAGATTGTTTAGAATTTGTTTTTAATTTTTTTTGCAGTTTATTTTCTGTTTACAAATTATGACCGTCATTTAATTGCGTTTTTTCTGCAAAAAAACTACCGTAAAAAAAAATTGCGGAGGCATTTATGAAAAAAAATCTTTTAAAAACAATTTTCTTGGGCGCATCAATTGCGTTTTCTTTCAATCTTATTTCATGTGCGGATGCTAGCGATGATGACACTGCGGACGAAAAAGCAGGAAGCAAATTTGCAAGCATTATTGGAGGAACTGTAACAGGAAGCGAAGCATACAAATCTTCTGACGATGATTACATATTCGTTGAGGGCAGAACTATTACAATTGGAAATCTAATCGTAAGCACCCACGAGGTGACTCAAAAAGAATTCCAAAGATACTGCTTTTTTTCAAACCAGACGATAGAAATTGCTGAAACCTGCGGTTCAAACACAATAGGCGCTGAAATAGAAACTGAGCCGTCTGAAAAATATGGACTCGGAGATGATTTTCCAGCGTACGGCGTAAGCTGGTACGATGCAATTGCCTATTGTAATTTGCGAAGCATAGCGGAAGGTCTTACGCCGGTTTACAAGGTCGGAGGAAAAACAGGTCTTTGCTGCTGGGAAGGAGCCCTTACAAAAACAGAAGGAACAAGCATAAAATATGCAGGTCCTGCAGAAACGAATGCGCTTTGGGATTCCGTAGAAATGAACGGAACAGCAAATGGCTACCGACTGCCAACTGAGGCAGAATGGGAATATATCGCTCGCTGCGGAGACAACGGACTTCCAGACAAGCTTACGGACTATGCAGGAAGCGATGAAATTGACACAGTTTCTTGGTATGACGAGAATTCCGAGGAAAAGGTTCATCCTGTAAACACAAAGGCTCCAAACTGCCACGGAATTTACAATCTGTCCGGCAATGTAAGCGAGTGGGTATGGGACTGGTACGGAGCCGTAAGCTCAGAGACAGCTGCAACAGGAAATTCTTCAGGAAAAAGCCGCGTGCTGCGCGGTGGGTCTGCAATCTCACCGTTAAAATGCTCAAGCGTAAGTTATCGCGATGCAAGCAAACCTTATAATCGCATGAGAACAAAATGCAGCCTTGCCTGCACAGGTTGTGTCTATGCACTCACGGGCTTCCGCGTTGTACGAAACGCAGACTAACCTTCCTTTAAAATTTATATGGAATATACAATGAAGCAATCAGCATTACTAGGTATCGTCATAATAAGCCTTTCAACTCTTTTCGGCTCCTGCTCTTCAGAAGCTGGAATTCCAGAACAGTATGCAGAGGTACTGGGGGGGCATTGTTTATGGAGCAGAAAAATACAAGAATTCAGCAGAGGATTATATCTTTGTAAGCGGAAGAACCGTTTATATTTCTGACCTTTGGGTTTCAGACCATGAGGTTACACAGGAAGAATATGAGCGGTTCTGCTTTTATTCCGAAGAAAATGCTCCGAATGAAGCGTATGGAAAAAATCCTGCCTTACCAGCGTACAATGTCAGCTGGTTCGATGCCGTAATGTATTGCAATTTTCTGAGCATAGAAGAGAATCTTACACCTGTATATTCCATAAACGGCAAGACACATCCTTGCTGCTGGCCGGAAAGCATGGAAAATGCAGAAGGTCTTTACCGTGCGCCAGACTTGCCGTCTGATGAATGGGGTGATATCGTATTCAACACGATAGCCACCGGCTACCGATTGCCAACAGAAGCAGAATGGGAATACCTTGCAAGAGGAGGAAGCAACGGACTTCCTTCTATGCAGGCAGAATTCCCCGGAAGCGACGATGCTTCCAAGGTTTCCTGGTATGAGGAGAATTCCGACTCAAGGCCTCATATTTCGGCTCAAAAAAAAGAAAATTCACTGTATCTTTATGATATGGGTGGAAATGTAAACGAATGGTGCTGGGACTGGTACGCGCGCATCATTCCAACATCTGGCTCCTATGGGCCTGATGCTGGTAGCAAACGCGTTCTTAGGGGTGGTTCCTGGAACAGCACAAAGGAATTATGCCAGGTTTCTGCACGGCAAAGCGCCTCGCCTGTAACGCGCAGTACGGAAACAGGCTTCAGGGTCGTAAGAACCCTATTTGAGTTGCGGTCTGACAAAAGCACCTCAGACACGAAAGGCTCATTTTCTGGAAGTGACGGTGGCTCTGAACCCGGAGGAAGCTGTTGCAGCGGCTCTGACAGCGGCGACGGAGCAGACGAGTAAATAAGTCCAATACTCACATCAGAAAATCATTTTGGGCAGAACAAGTAGCCTTTCCCCCACGCGGTCTTAATGAACTGCGGATGCTCTTGGTCTGCCTCGATTTTTTCCCTCAACCTGTTGATATGAACTGTAACCGTTGAATCCGTGGCAGCGGAATCCATTCCCCAAACATTTTCTATTAAATCAGCCTTTGAAAAAACCTGATTGGGATGAGAGGCTAAAAAGAGCAAAAGCTCAAACTCTCGGTTTTTAAGATATATTTCCTTTCCGCCTACAGTAACCTGCATGTTAGGAACGTATATGCTAAGTTTTCCAAAGGACACTTTTTCTTTTGGCTCCAGGAGACTTTTTTGAATCCATACGGTGAATACAAAATTAAGCAGCACGACGATAAAAATCGCTATGAACAAAAATCTTACAAACGTGCCAATGGTCAAAAACTGAACGGGAAGCAAATAATTCAAAATCAGCCCAGCCTTTGAATCAGAATTCGGTGAGTAAACTGCCAGAATGTATGAGCTGATTGTTCCTCCGATTTTTTTGTATATGACCGCAGAGGATTTTTTTTCATCAAACAAAAAGGCTTCAGATTCCTTTGGAAATGCAAGCAAAAGCTCATTGCCATTGGCTTGCTCCGAGTCAGACAGGTTTGAAAAGGCTTCCGTACCGTTCAGCACGATTCTTAAATGAAAGCCCATCTCCTGTAATTCTGTTACGGTCTGCTCAAAGACGGATGGCACAAAATCTGAATTCTGTGCCTCTGACGAAAAATTTTCAGGAATTCGTAGTCTGGAAATCTCATTCTCAAAAAAATATAGAATTTCCTGTGAGGAAAGATATTTTTTGCCATCAGATTTTAAAAAAAAAGAATTCCACAGAATGAGCCCAAAAACTATGAAGATAGGAACACAAACCGCAGCACCGTTGGAAATAGCAATCCTCTGTCTCAACGTCATGAAAAAAGTATAATAAATTACAAGCATATAATCTACTAAACTAGTAGGAAATTATTCTCATGAGAAGGCGCTGCGCTTCTTTTCCAGAAGCATTTATTCGTGCGGAGGATCTAATCCCTTCGGGGCTGCAAGCAGTACCCAGACGCTTGCGTCGTATAAAGGGTATTAGATCCGACTGCAACACCTTATGAGAACGAACGATACACCGCTGCGGCGGGGTTCGTTCATTTTACGTTCAGAATGTCCATTAAGCCTGTAACTTCAAAAATATCAAGAACGGCTTCCCGTGCATTCAGAATAGTAAGACCGCCCTTTGAGGCAAACATCTTATGAACCGAAAGAAGCACACGGAGTCCTGCAGAAGAAATATATTCCAGTCCTGCAAAATCAACCGTAACGGAATCCAAGTCCAAAAGTTCCTGAAAAACCTTTTCCAATTCAGTAGAAGTATTCGAGTCCAAACGACCGCTCACAGAAACAGCCGCCGCTTTTCCATTCAGTTCTTTATTGATAGTCATAATAACCCCTGCATTCTATATGTTGTTCCCTAGAAAAAGTTCCCTTGCATAGCGTTCCGCACGCGCTTTGTCCTTTGTTGAAAGACAGAAGAATTCCGTCGCCTGCTTCTGCGTATATTCTGCCGAAACAAGCTCGGCACGGCACAAAAGGCGGAGCGCGACATTTGAGGCAAAGATGTCAAGACCGCTTCCCGCAAGTGATGAGCGCGCCATCCGAAGCGCAAGCGATGAGTTACGAGAAAGCATCTGCTGAAGGTCTCCAATAGTCTCGATTTTGAGCCATGCAAGCTGCTCAAGGTAAGAGTCCGCGTTGTCGTCATAGATTTCTGCATTACACATATTCGCAATCACATTAAGGAATGCGCGTATATTCTTGCTTGAACGCATATATTCTTCAAGAGACACAGAATCAATAGGTATGTCATTCGCATCATCGTTCACGATTTTCTGGCGGACAACCTCGGTATAATTTGCGACAGTGTCACGAATCCGCGTAAAATGCTCGTCCGCAATCTCAAGAAGCCCCGCAAGACGCGAAAAATCGCGGGAAACTGCTCGAGGCACGCCAAATTTTGTCTTGTATCCCAAATCATGCTCCATCACAGCCCACACATGCTGAAGAAGCGAGCACATCTGAACCTCAAAACGAACCTGTGAAAGCTCCGGAATAGTCGGGTCAGGCACCTTCAGGGAACAGATATAATGCAATGAAAGATATCCAAATGAATTGGTGCTGAGGAATTTTCGTTTGTCTATTGAATCTTCCCAGTCTATTTTAAAAACTGACTCCAAGCGGGAAGCAAGTACGTCAACCTCATCTGCAAAAAAGCACACCACGCGCAAGCCAAGTATGTCCGTAATGTCAAAAAGCGAATTGTATTTATCGCCCTTGCGCTCAAGCTTTCCGGCAAGGCTTTCTTCTTCTTTTATGCGGTGGTTTATGGTGTACACGCGCACATTGCATTCTTCCACAATCTGCTGAATTTCAGAAAGCGCATCTTGCTCCAGTTTTTCAAACGCAGCCTTGTTATCCCTGTATTCCGTTAGAATCCGTTTTCCTTTGTCGTTCATACCTTACGCCTTCTTCCATTCAAATTGAAGCATAGTTATATCGTCAAACTGCTCCGCATTGCCCACAAACTCATCTATTGCACAGCGCACGCTTTTGAGCGTGTCGGGCGCGTTCTGTGCGGCGGTGGCAGAAACTGCAGAAAGCAGACGCTCCACGCCGAACAGCTTTTTTGCGCCGGAGGTTGCTTCCGTAACGCCGTCGGAATAGACAAAAAGCCGGTCGCCCTTATTCAAGGTAAGCGAGTGCTCCTTATAAGGAATGCCGGGCATACCACCAAGCACAAAATTCGGCTTTTCTTTGATAAAACCAAACTCGCCTTCGTGAAACAGAACTGGATACGGATGCCCTGCGTTCACAAAGCGGAGTTCGCCGGTACTGAACGTAAGAATGCCAAGCCAGCAGGTAACAAAAAGCTCGGCGCTGTTTCCGTTGCACAAATGGTCATTTGCCGACATAAAAATCTCACGAGGAGAAAGCCCCTGCATGGCGAGCGAGGAAAGCAGAGTCTTTGCCGTCATCATAAAAAGCGCGGCAGGAACGCCTTTTCCGCTTACGTCGCCCACTACGAGCATAAGATGGTCGTAGTCCAACAGCTGATAATCGTATAAATCGCCGCCAACCTCTTTGGCGGGCGACATCGTGGCAAACAGGTCAAAATCCATTCGCGACGGAAATGCCGGGTAGCCTGTTGGCAAGGCGTCCGCCTGAATCTGCGTGGCAACGTTCAGTTCGGTGCTTATCCGCTCCTTTTCGGCGGTAACCCGCGTAAGTTCCTTTATGTTACGGCAAACGTCCCTCTCCATCTGAAGCACCGTATGGGCAAGCGTGCCAATTTCGTCTCGGTTCGTTATGGAAAGAAGGGAATCCGTAGGCTCACCGCCGTAGGAAGCAAAATGGTCTGTCTCGTGCGTTATCAGAACGAGCGGTCTGATGAATTTTACGTTAAAATAAGCGCTGAACAGAATGACGATAAGCGCGGCAAACAAAAGTTCCAGTACAATGACAAAAAACGCGAACGAGCGGCGGGCATCAACAAATTCCTGAATGCTTTTTTGCGCTCCCAGCACGGCAACGATTTTTCCATCGGAATCGTACACAGGAACCATCGCCGTAATGTGGGAGCCGCTCCGCGTCCTGAAAGTATGGCGCACGATGACCTCTCCGTTCTCAAAAACCCGCTTTGCCGAAGAATTATAGTGCGGCTCAACATAGGTTTCTGTATAACCCAAGGGAAATGCGCGCCACCTTCCGTCCTGCATGACCGGATTGTAGATGTAAGTGATGTCCGTATAGTCGGGGGCACTGACGGCGGAAACATACAGCAGATTCAGCTCAAACTTGTTCACAAAGTCCTGAAGGATTCTAAGAACGCCCTCATAGCGTTCATCGGGGGTCGCAGTTTTTAGATATAAAGCAAAATCGTCAGGATTAAGGCATTCCCGCGCTGCCTCGCTTATTGCCCTGATGTTGGAATCATACTCCTTACGGAACTGCCGGCTGAACGACCAATATCCCGCAGAAAAAACCACCGAACAGAGCAAAAAGCCGGAAACAACGATACCAAAAACGATTTTCTTTGTGATTATCGGAAAACGCCTTTTCATGTCGTTTCTATCACAAAATTACAGCACGCACCCGCAGGCAGGATGTGCCTTTTCCCACGCACTTGCAATCTGGAGCAACTTCACTTCGCTGAACATAGGGCCTGCAAACTGCATTCCAATCGGCATGTTGTCAGTTCCCTTGGCAAAGCCCGCAGGAACGTTAACTGATGGAATGCGCGCAAGGTTTACGAACACCGTGTACATGTCGCTGAGGTACATCTCAAGAGGGTCGTCAACCTTCTGACCAAGCTTGAACGCAGGAGTTGGGCATGTAGGGCAAAGGACAATGTCATAGCTCTCAAAAAGTTTTGCCATCTCACGCTGAATGCGGGCGCGCACGGTCATGCCTTTCTTGTATGTGTCGCCGCTGAACTGCTCACTTAGAACGTAATTTCCGATTACTATTCGGCGCTTTACCTCAGGACCAAAGCCCTCGCTTCGGGTGTCAACATAAAGCTCGTCGTAGCCCTTTTCGTTGTCAACACGGCGGCCGTAGCGGATTCCGTCAAAGCGGCTAAGGTTACTTGCGGCCTCGCTCAAAGCAATAACATAATAAGAAGCGATTGAGGCATCCAGAACAGGAAGGTCAACCTCTTCTATGGTTGCACCCTGTGCCTTGAACCATTCGCGGGTCTCGTCAAAGGCAGCCTTTACGTCCGCATCCAAGCCCTTTGTCTCCAAAAACTGCTTTGGAATCGCAATCTTAAGGCTTTTCATATCATCATAAGGCTTTAATGCACGCAATTCACCGGCATTCGGTAAATCCGCGCTCGTGTCATCGTAAAAATCAGAACCTGCCATACAGCTTAAAGGAAGTGCGATGTCGTCCGGAGTGTGTCCCATGATTCCAACCTGATCAAGGGAAGAACCGTAGGCAACAACACCCCAGCGGCTAAGAACGCCGTAGGTAGGCTTAAGACCGTAGATTCCGCAGTATGAGGCAGGAAGCCTTACCGAACCACCGGTTTCCGTTCCAAGTGCAAAGAGAGCCTGGTTTCCGCTTACTGCCGCAGCAGAACCGCCTGAAGAACCGCCCGAAACATATTCGCGGTTGATAGGGTTACGGGTCGCACCGTAGGAAGAATATTCAGTAGAAGAACCCATCGCAAATTCGTCCTGATTGCAGCGGCCAAGAGGAATTGCACCAACCTTCTCCAAACGATCGATTACAGTAGCATTGTAAGGAGCCTTGTAGCCCTCAAGTATTTTTGAGCCGCAGGTAAGCTTGTGTCCCTTGCAGCTGATGTTGTCCTTGTTTGCAAACGGAACGCCAAGCAAAGGCTTCTCTTCAAAAAGTGAATCAAGATTTCCGTTAGCCCTTGCCTCCGCAATCTCCTTGTCGGCTGCTTCCGCCTTTAAAAGCGCGTCCTCGTACATCTCAAGGAATGCGTTCAACGGCTTATCAGATTTTTTGTCAGCCTCAAATGTCTCTATGGATTTTTTTATAAGCTCTGCGCTCGTAGTCTTACCAGATTTTAATGCTTCTACAGTTTCTTTTATTGTGTACATGATTATGCTCCCTCTCCCAATACCTTTGGAACCTGAAAATAACCGTCCATAAAGTTTTCGCTTACATTCTTTACGCTTGGAATATCAAGACCGTCCACAACCTCATCTGCACGGAGCTGTTCTGCAACAGTTGATGGATATGCGTCGTAAGGATTTTCGCTGTCATCGTATTTAGAAAGAATATCAAAATAGCCTACGATTTCGTTGGCTTGTTTTTTTAATGTCTCAAGATTTGTGCTTTCTGGCGAAAGGCGAGAAAGATACAAAAGATTGTTCAATGTTTCTTCGTCAATTTGTTTGTGAGTACTCATAGGATTATTATAGAAAAAAGCAGTATTTTATACAATTGTTCAAACAAAAGAACTTTTGCATGAACAATTGCATGCCTTACGCAAAAATGCGCTTGCCCTGCCCTACAGCCGGATTAAGAATGATTTTCCGGCGGGAACGCTAAGCTCAAGCGCACCGTCCTTTATTCTGGCATCAAGAGGAACACCGAGCGCATCCGTAGCCGGACAGTCCGCCTCTGCAAAGTGAGAACCAAAAATGCTGAGCGGAAGCAGAATCGTGCGGCTCTGCGTGTCGCTGGAAGCGACGGTAAGCCACAGTTCCTCGCGCGTAAAACGTGCAAAGGCAAAAACATAGTCCTCAGCCCACACCACGCGGAAGCCTCCGTCGCGGAACGCAGCAGCACTTGTCTTTATATGGCAGAGCCGTGAATACAAATCGTACGCCGCGGTCGCCTCTATATACTTGCTCCATGGCATGGGGTAGCGGCAGCCTTCGTTGTTGTTCAAATGACCGTCAATCTCTGCTTCGTCGCCGTAATACATGTTCGTACAGCCGGGCAAGGTGAACAGCATCGTTACCGCACCGCGCACGGCATCCGCAGAAATCTTTGGATCAGTATGAAAACGCGCTATGTCGTGGCTGTCCAGCAGATTGAAAAGCACCTGCTGAAGCGCAAACGGAATGCGCGAAAGATAGCGCGTAATCCAGTCGCCCAGCTCCTGAGCAGAAATGCGCGACTTATAATCCTTGAGCTCGTTATCAAAATTATGGAAGAAATCAATCTGTCCATAGAATTCGCGGATAGGAAGGCACGAACCATAGTAATTCATGGGCGAATCCCATTCGTCGCCGTTCAAAAATTCCGCGCAGTCCGTCCAATCCTCTGCAAGCAGATAGCCCTGCGGATTTTCCTCGCGTATGCTGCGCCGAATTTCCGGCCACACCTCGTGGTGCAGCTGAATCTCGTTGTTTCGCGCCATAACGTCGGCAACGTCAAAGCGCCAGCCGTCAGTTCCGAACGGAGCGCGGAGCCACTTTTTTACCACGGAATCGGCATCGCGGTAGAGCCGGTCGCGCAGCTTCTGATTGGTATAATTCAGCGTGGGAAGCGTCGGCACGCCGAACCACGCCTTGTAGCTGTTGTCGTCATTAAAAAAATAGTAGCCGCGTTCCTCGGAATCAGGATTATTGAACGCGCCCTCCGTCTTTGGAAAGAACGTTCCGTCGCGGTTGAACCAACGGTTTGCAATTCCAGTATGATTTATGGAAACGTCCAGAATGATTTTCATTCCGTTCTTATGAAGCTCGTCAATCAGTGCGCTAAGCGCCTCATCGCCGCCAAAATGCGGGTCAACATGAAAATAGTCAAGGCAGTCGTACTTGTGGACGGTGGCCGCGTAAAAAATGGGATTAAGGTACAGCGCGGTAACGCCCAGCTTTTTAAGATACGGAATCTTCTGCCGGATTCCGATGAGGTCTCCGCCGTAAAAATCAAGGCAGTGCGCCTTCTCATATTCCTCTGGAGCGGAAGCCCAGTCCTTAACTCGTTTTGCCGGGAAGCCGTCAAACGTATATTCGCCGTCCTTTACACTGATTGAGTCGTCGCCATTGCAGAATCGCTCCGGAAAAATCTGGTAAAAAACCGCATTGCGAACCCATTCCGGCTGCACGTAGTCCGTTACGATTCTGAAATTGCGCGCGCCGTCGGGAATGAACGCTGAGATTCCGAGCGCGTTGTAGTAATAAAGCCTGCTGTCTGACACAAAAACAAAATAATAGGAAAATTCCTTCTCAAAAATCTGAACCTCAAGCTCGTAGCGGGCAAGTCCGTCCTTTGATTCCGTGTGCGTCATTTTTTTAGGAAATCCAACGCCGTTCTGCTTTCCGCTCAGGAACACGCCATCTAGCGGGGCGTTCTCAAACACCTGCACTGCAATTGAAATTTTCTCGCCCTTTTTTGGGGTCGGGTTGCTCACAAAATTACAGGAACCATCGCTATAAACGCTTTTAAGCCAGAATTCTTTATCACTCATAGTAGTACATTATAGACTAACTATACATGCAATGCAACAGAATTTGACGATTCACAGAGTTTTTGTTATTTTTTACAAAAAGAACATGAAGAGGTGGCGCTATGGCACAGACAATCAGCGGAGAACTCGCGTTCAATCCGGAATTCCAGCACTTTAACATCATCAAGGACGAGGAAATCATAGGAAAAATTCAGTTCGGAGATGAATTTGAGGTCGAGCAGGACGGAGAATGGAAAAAAACGCGCATTGAAATTGGCAGCAATGATGACGGCGAACTTGTGTTCAAGCTGAAAGACACGCCATTTTGCGGCGACATCGAAGGGCTGAATGTGCGTATTGAGATATGATTAGACCGCTCATCTGGAAGCGAGCAGTGGCGCAGCTTTCAGATGGCTAGTGTTCAATAGAAGGGACTGTCTAATAGGTTTCGTGCATACGGTCATTGAGCCTCCTATGTTTTTTGTCAACATAGGAACTCCATCATCCGTTTTTTCTTG
>ERZ842401.5996-NODE-5996-length-13188-cov-5.095180_pt1 | contig 13188 bp, 23 predicted proteins | sample MGYA00521270_ERZ842401 | MGnify/ENA primary metagenome ERZ842401 (study PRJEB31892, sample SAMEA3878208) | bioreactor metagenome | biome: Moose rumen | place: Sweden | collected 2011-10 | study: EMG produced TPA metagenomics assembly of the PRJEB12797 data set... | reverse complement strand
TGTCGAGTACCCACTGCTGGCCGTCGATGATGTTACAGGCCATGCTGAACCTCTGATAAACGTTGAGGTCACTCGTCATTATCGTACACCTCCTCGACCCATGCGTTGAATCCCGACTCCTCTTTCCATGCCTGCCATGTCAGGAGAGGGTTGGCGGTCTCGATGAGTACTTTCTTGTAGACTTCCAGCATATCCTCGGTGAAGGCGTTGTAGTCCTTCCAGAAGACCTTGCGGCATGCTTCGTGCCTGATCTCGCAGATGAATATGGGATACTCCGTCAGGATCCTCATGACCTCCGGCATGTCCCTGTCGCTGATTCCGTCGAGTATGATTCCGAGGTCCCCGTCCTTCGTGATGCGGACTTTCTCATCCTCGGTGGTCCCGACCCTGTAATCCCTCTCGTCGATGTTGTGGATCCTCTCGGTCAGCTCATCGACCTGTGCGACCGTCATCCAGTGGTGAAACTCGATGTTGATGTACCATTCGAGGTCGGATGTGTCGATCATGCTCTGACCCTCCCGACGATTGCGTATGCGTCCCCGTCCATGAATATCTCCTGTTCGGGGTGTTCGGCTTTCAGCTCCCCGACCGCTTCGAGGACCTGTACGATGCTCAGTTTTGCGGTGTGAAAATCAATGTAGATGGTGTCCGGAGTGCGCATTCAAGCATCCTCCTTGACCGTCTGGCTCTGCTCGTTCAAAAATATATATTTATATTTATATTCGGAGAAAAGCCCTGTCTTGTTCAGAATCTGCTTGACATCGAGGAACGATATGTTCTTCTTGTCCCCGACAGGATAAATGACCCCGTCAGCGATTGCATTCTCCCACTTCTCCCTTGCGGTGATCTTGGAGTTAATGAATCCTCCCATCTTCATTCCGATGCGGAATGAATCGAACGTGATCTTAGTGACCTCATCCCCGTTCTTCATCGCTCTTTCGATGTCCTTCTCATAGATGTCGACCATCCTTGAGTACACCTTGTCCATTGGTATTGTCATTCAATATCCCTTCTGGACACTAATGAAGCTAATCTCTCTGACAGAAAAGATACGATTTTTTGGTTTGTCTGATTTCAGACAAACTCGCATCCTTCCGTCAATATGAAGACATCGCTTCCCTTGCATCCAATTAGATAATCTCTTACCTCGTATTTATAGACTTTTGAAGACATCGTTCAGTTTCTCCTGTGCTTTTTGCATTCTTTCCGTATTCGCATCAAGATAACATGAGAGGGTCGTATCTATCGATTCATGTCTCATCATCCGTCTGAGGGTATCGAGATCGTTCCTGAGTCCGGCGTCATCCGCTAATAAGGTGCAGTAGAGCCTCCTCATAACATGGGAGGTCACATGCATTCCGGATTCCTCGCTGATCCTGTTATACATCTGTATGATATTATTATCAGTAATCGGGATTCCGGACGGGTGGTTCCTCGTATTCTGTAACAAGAGACGGTTCCCGTCATAATCAGCAGCCTTGACGTTCTTCCGCTCTCCGTAGAAGTACTGCCCGATCATATCCATCAGATTGTCGGGGATCTCCTTCTCAACGACCTTCCCTTTCCCATGTCCCTTTCCGTATATCGTCAGATAATTGCCTGAGATGTCATCGAGGGTTATGTTGACTATCTCGTTCATCCTTAGTCCCATTTGAGAGCCGAATGAGATTATCAGTCTCTCCGAATCGTTCCTTGCATAGCCGAGGATCGTTTGATATTGCTCCTTGCTGATGAAGGTCCTGTTGGGTTCCGATTTATTCCAGAGGATCTTCATTCTCTTCGGAAGGTTGTTCCCCGTCTCGTACTCCATCCAGCCGCCTAAGACGTTTATCCTCGCCTTGACGGTCTCCTCCTTTCCGGGCATGATGTCGATGAGCTTGTAGATGTCCTCTTCCGTCAGAGAGTCCAAACGGGCATCCTCTCCGTGAATCTGTCCGATAGTCCTTATGAGGACTCTGAGGATTGAAGAATACGTCTTGATGGTAGCATCGGTCCTTCTATGTTTTTTGAGAAGCGATAGATACTTGTTGGCGGATATATAAATATAAATATATTTTTTGAGACGGTCATCTATTAAATAGTCAGTATCAATCTCCGAAATAGTCATGTTGACTCACCTTCTTAGGTGGCTGATGGTAGCTCCTTGCATCCAAACCTTGTACTACCATCAGCGTAACCTTTTTGTTATCCCATCCCTGACCCTTGAAGCGGGTCCGACTATACCCTCCCGATCCTCACTCCTTTTCGTCGTAGAGTTCCAACGTGACCTCTACATCCTGTCCATCGGTCCATCCGGATTTCTCGACAAAATCCTTCTGGACTACGATATGATACGACTTTCCGAATGCCTTTATCGTTGCTGGGAACGTTACCTTTCTCCTCATTCTCCTACCTCCTGATTGATCTCTGCCTCGGAGTACGTCCTGAGCAGTTTGGCGATTGCTTCGCAATACACACAAGGGATGGTCTCATGATATTGGAGGAATCCGCAGTGAGTCGTATCGTAGTGATCAAGTTGCATCTTGCGCAGGGCCTCGAAGTCCTCATCGCTCAGGTGCTCCCACCCATCCTCCTTCTCACAGGTCTCCCATTCCTTTCCGTATGTATAGTAGTCCCTGAGAAGGGCCTTGATTTTTCTTGCGAAGAACTCCCTCACCTGCTTGTCGGTCATGTCCTTGAATCCAGAATCCCACCTGTCGTCAACGATGATCGAGTTGTCATAGGGGTCGATGTTGCAGTGCATCCAATATTTATCGTAACCTGCGGTGTTCTCCCACTTTCCGTCTGACATCTGCCCAATGACCGACTTCAAGACCTCCGTGACCTTGTTGCCGACCAGTCTGGTCTCGATGCGCCTCTGCATTGATCCGAGTTCCATCGGTCTCAGTTCGGGGGTGATCTTCTTGAAACAGTGCTTCTCGTTGTTCCACACGACTTCTGCGGTCATTCAGGCCACCTCCTCGATTGCGATCGGGTACACATCCAGGCCGTAATCTTTGAACAGGAATCTCCCTATGTTCTCTCTCACGGAGCGATCTATGTGGCCACATGCGTACACATAGAACTTACTCGCATCCACAACCACTGCGTTGATTTCATTTTCGCCGTAGTTCGTATATCTTATTCTGATTTTTCCGTTCATTGTAGTGTTCCTTCTAAGCTTTCGCCTAATTACCTTATCCCCTTTCTAATATTTAAATGGTATATACCACGCATATATCAGATATATGTAAAATCACGAAAACATCGGGATAGATTACTCTAAGATATATCATGAACAATCATAGAGGGGTGTCCTCCCTGTGGAACACTACTTCGCTTGGGAGGATATAGGGAGCATCCGGATACGGATACTTAGTTGTTGACAGGACGGAGGATGATCCTCCGGTCCCGTCTTTTAGGTTATTGGTTCAGTCCTTCTTCAGCTCCTCGATTCCTTCGAGGGCTTCAATCTTGGTCTTCTTGACCTGCTCTATCGTGGACTTGATCCCATTGTTCATTATGGACAATGCGAGGTAGGACACGATAAGGCATACGACGGGGAGGTAGACCAGATACTGTTCGCTGGACATATCTCCGATCTTCTGAGCGAGAAGGCTCATTGTGATGAGACCAAGCGAGGGTGTGATGAACATATCGATGACCATCGTCACACCGTAGATGCCGATCCAGTCGTTGAACTGGTTCTTGCTCTTGTTCTTCATATATAGTGCGCAGAGTACGGGTCCTGCGACTGCCATGACTGCGAGGATAGCGATCACGGGAATCAGGGAATCCTCTGGAATGTAGATGAAATCCATCGTTAACACATCCTTGGTTAGTAGTGTGTCCCCGATGGCGATGAGGAACAACGTCAGACAGGCTTGGATCGGTGACTCCTTACCCGTGATGACATCGATCAGTTCCTTCGCCATCGAAGAACGGAAGCTCATGCGGTCTCCTTGACTTTCTTGTTCTTCTTGATGATACCGTAACCGGCGAATCCACCGAGAGCGACAGCAGCGACGATTGCGAAGATTGCGATGATCATCCAAACCTGACTCTCATCCTTCTTCACGGGATGGTCGATGATGTACTGCTCGACAGCTGCCTGCTTGGCCTTCTCGACATCCTCAGGGGAGAGATAGTCCTCGTACTTGGCGACTGCCTTACCGATTTCCTCTGCGACCTCCTCAGGAGAGGAATAGTCGGCATAGTACGCCTCGACGATTGCGACTGCTGCGGCGACTGCTGCCTCCGCATCCTCGGTGTCGATGAGGTCGAATGTCACGTTGGTTGCGAGTACGCCCTCGAAGGTGATCTTGGTGGAGAGTCCGCCGACGATGTCCCCGGCCCTGTTAAGCTCGACAGATGTGAATATCTCCAATCCCTCGATGACATCTGTATCGGTCATCGAATCGATAGGGACGGTCACTGTGAAGCCCTTGATGAATCCCTTGATTGCATCGTAGTAATCCTTGGTAAGGATAGTGATCTTCTCCTCGAAGTCTTCGTCGAGGATTGCGATATAGCTGATTGTTGCGTTTGCATCATCCAGGAGGGTGATGACACCCTTGGAATCATCAACGTATGTATCGTTGAGGACGAGGGTAAGGTCCCCTTCTGTGTCGGCCGCATCGGAGTCGTTTGCGACGAATCCGACACCAGCGAAGACCATCATGAGGACTGCCAATGTTGCGATTATTTTACTTTTCATGGAGAAGTCTCCTTGACCAGTATGACTCTGGTCAAGGAAGTTAACAACGTTAAGTGTATAAAAATTAACGTTGTTAACCTTGTTCGTTTGTGTCTGTCAGTTCCCACGAATCAGTAGGGGTTGTCTCACTCTGGTCTGCTCGGATACTCGACCGTCTGCGGATAGGACCTCTGGTTAACGGTGTCATGCACCGCTGATTTGTACGCCGTCCATGCCGCAGCCTTGTTCGCATCGGGTGCATACGAGGTGTACTTCATCAGGTACTTGTCGGCCTCCGAATAGAGGTATCCTCTCTCGATGGACCTGAGCTGCTCGTCCCACACCGCACCAGTCGGCAATGTGCCGACGGAGATGAGTTCGTACTCTCCTGCGTCCAATCTGTATTGGGTGTATGTGTAGACTGTGTGCTTCCCATGCTCGTCCTTCTCAGTCGTGACCTGTTCGTTCGTGTTAATTAGCGTAACTGTCGGTCCGACGATGTTCGCTGGCTGTTTCGTTGCGCTTCTGGATGTGACTATCTCCATATTCATGCCTCCGTTATGTTGCTATTTATTCCCACGTACTCCGTGAGCGGATAAACCGTTTTCCTGCCGAGGTGATACCCATTGCACCACATCAGGCATCCCAGATATGATGCGATCACACCCCTGTCATGCTTGGATGGTTCGCGACCATCCCAGAGATGCTGTCTGACTATCTTACAGGCTCTCTGCATCCTCAATTTGGTCCGTTTCCGAAGGAGGTTGAATACCTTTCCCTCCTTTGAACGGAATGATACGAATCCCACAAAATCTATCCCAGCCCATGTCGGTCTGATGGCCCAGTTATGTTTGACCTTCAATCCCCACGGTGCTATCATCTCGGTAATCCTGTCGAGGCATCTATGTAACCACGGCTTAGACCAACCGATGATAACGATGTCATCCATATACCTGAAATACCAATGACAGTGGAACCATTCCTTCATGTAATGGTCCAGATCGGATAGGTAGAAGTTGGCGAAATATTGGCTCGTATAGTTGCCTATCGGCAGTCCTGACAAGGGATATTCATCGATGATGGTCCTGCACAGGTCCAATACCCTCCTGTCCTTGATACGTTTCTCCAACTTCTCCATCATTACATCCCTGTCGATCGATGGGAAGTACTTGTGGATGTCAATCTGCAAATAGTATTTCGCACGAGGGTCCTTCAATGCCTTTTTCACATGCGATACCGCCTGATGCGCCCCCCTTCCAGGGAGTGCGGCGTATGTCTGTGGGATAAGGTTGTTCATTATCATATCGTGGAGTACGAGGATCAATGCCCAATGTATTATCCTGTCAGGGAAGAATGGTAAATCTGCTACTTCCCTCGTTTTTCCCTTTTCATGGATTTGGAACATCCTGTACTCGCTGGTGTGGTATTCTCCGTTGACAAGCAACCTCTGGACCTCCCTGATGTAGTATTCGGGATCCTCATCCACCTTCTGCACATCTGGACGATGGGTCTTGCCCTTCCGTGCGTTCTGGTATGCGAGCTTGATGTTGTCATATGATACCAACGTATCCCATAGATTGCCTATCCGTTTCGTCATTTTTCATGCCTTCATTACCTGATAGCGTCCTTTCCCCGAGGGTACTAGACCGCTCTTTCGGTGTATTTCCTGTTTTGGCAAGGGCCAGGGCCGTAGAAGAATTGGAATCTGTTTAGCAACCCAGTATGTCGCGTTGCACGGTCGATTAGGCCAGGCGAGCCCCGTTGTTGTCATTCGAGTTGGACAGGGAATTGTTCGCATTCAGGTACGAAGGACCTGCATTGCCATTCGACACATTGTTCGAATTGCCCCCCACGTTGCCGAGTGGACATCCAAGGCACGTCACTTTCCTCAAGGCCCATCCATTCCTCATTCGAGGCTGGACTGTGATTTAGTGATGTTTAAGAGGTTTATTTTCGGAGGTCTGCGTTAGTCTGCTTACCTCCTATGGTCTGCGTTTGAGTTCGCGCGGGGACGCGCTCACAGGTCGAATACGAAGGCCAGGCGAGCCCCGCGGTCGCCACTCGAGAGGGACAGGGAATAGGCCGCACCCAGGCACGAAGGACCCGCATCGCCACTCGACACACGGGCCGAAGAGCCCCCCGCGAGGCCGAGATATGTTCCCGAGGATGTCGAATGGTAAATCCTATCGCACAAACCTGTGGTCGTATTTCCTCCGCCATTCATCGGGAATCCCCAAAACTCCGCATTCGTGTTGATGACATTCGCATATCCTGTTACTGCGGTCGATGTGAACGAACTCTTGTTGCTCGTTGTATCGTCTGGGCTTGAATTACGGCCAGTATAGATCGTATGACTTCCTGACCCTGCCGTAACGCATATGAAATCATCAATGAACTCATAGTTATGTCCCCAGGGATTCTCGATGAATGCCTTGACACCAGTACTCGTACCCGTCGATGTGCTACTGGATCCAGCGAACGGTCCCATCGCGTTCATCAGCGTACCTCCGTTCTCTGCACCGTATGAATATCCTCCCTGTCCGATGCGCGTCTGTCCGTTGAACGATTTCATGGCGAAGATCGTCATTATCCTCCATAGATTCCATTGATAGGGGTTCCAAAGCATCGCCTTACCGTTCTGGACGGTCTTGGATGTGGCCGCCGAACGGAATGACGGTCTCGTCGTGGATACGGTCGATGCGGCCCCCGATTTGGAGTAGAGCACACCAGACGTGAGATTGGCTGGATAGACTCCGATGGCCAGATATTTGTACACATGACCATCGATTGTGTGTGCGAAAGCGGTACCATCCGACGCGTTACCGGAGATCTGGATCTTCGATGACGTGGACGAGATGTACGTTGTAGGTATACAGAACATCGTGTCCTCGGTCGTTATCGACGAGGTTCCCGATGCGCTGACCCATACCTTGTTGGTGTTGTCCCATGTGGCGATCTTCTTCGTGAGATCCTGGGGATTCAGCTTCTCATGCAGTACCCCTGCCGATGTGAATGTCGCATAGAAGCACTCCGCGAGCAGTTTGTTGCTGGATGTTCCGTCCGCATTCATGACCCACGAACCTATCGTGGAGCATTTGGCCAATGAACTCCCTGGACCGCTGACTGGTGTGTAACTAGAACAATCGTCCGTATAGGTAAGACAGCCTGTCGGGTCCGATGTGAATGTTGTCGCGTTGAATGTCATACCGAACGTTCCCCATCCGAATGAGATGGTAAGACTGGCGGTATACACTCCCCCGAGTTCTGCGGTCACGGTCGCGGTGTTCGCTCTACCGCCCGAGGGGACATCCGTTGTCACGGTGTAATCCCCGATGCCCTTCAGCTTGAAGCTGACGTTACCGCTGGAATCTGTGGTTTTGGTCTGTGTGTCCGTACCGTTCGTTACCGTGACGGACCTCCCCGACTGGTATCCCGATGAGGATGAATCGGTCACACTGACGTTGAGTATGGTTTTAATTGCACTAGATGTAGCGTTGGTCATTCCAATTGCCATTTCAATTTCTCCTGATGTAAATAGTTGGTATCGTTATAGTATCGTTGTTCTCGGAGTAGATGTACACCCCTCCCGTATGTGTCTCACAAATTGGACCGTATTCCCCTGACATCGCATCCGCCATAGAGAACACGACCTCGGCATAGTCCGCAGAGGTCACTCCCTGGATCGCGATGTCGCACCTGTAAGGGAAATCCTCGTAGGTGGAATCGGATGTCCATGTGGATGCCGACAGATTCGTGTATACCTCGGCCTGTTCATCGTTTATCAGATCGAAATAAACGAACTTGGTCGTAGCGGATTCGGCGATGACCGTCTGCGCCTCATCGTTGAAATACAATCCAGAATGCGTCAGGGCCACGGTGTAGGTGTATCCCGATGGTACGGTAATCTCCGCCCTGCCCGATGCGTCGGCGGTGGCGGTCTGGGAGAATCCCGTTCCAGTGACGGTGAATATCGCACCGCCCATGGATTGCCTGTCGGATGTCACCACCTGCAATTTGAGCAGACACGATCCTGCTGGGACGAGTTCGACTCCCGAACCCAGGAACGCTCCTACGATGGTCATTCCACCACCTCCGATTCGTTGTAGACCACGCCCATCGTCAGGGATATGGTCGGCTTGCTAAACAGTGCCGTCAGGGTCAGCGTGTGTCCCGATATTCCCGATACCACGATTCCGCATTTGGTTATCTCCTCGGCCATGGCATCGGTGGTGCTGTCGCATGTACCCACGATGGCATCGGCCACCTCATTCGAGAGCGTTACGTTCTGCGTCCACGGCCCGCTCCCCGACCATGACGTACTCAATGTTATTGTCTCACCCATTTGCATCATTCCTGCCGTTATCTTGATTGGGATGTTAACCCTCGGTCTCAGCGATAGAGCGTATATCCTCACCCTCCTGTCAGAGAGGATTACGGGACGCATCATCGCGTTGGCCTCGGCCGCTCTCTGTGTTGCCGTGGCCTGATGGTCCACGTAGACCACCGCATCCCGTCCTGGATGGATTGCGGGCATATCGAGGTCGTAGTAGTACGGTCCCCTTCCGCGCCATTCGCTCGCGAACAGTGTCGCGTGAGCAGTCACGAGGAACTGGTGCGATTCTATCCTCTCCCCAACCCCTCCGAGTGCCTGATAGCACGCGTAAAGGTTGGCCTCGATGCGTTCGAAATCCACATAGGATACCGACCGCATCACTCCCCAATTGGCCTCGGTGGTCACATCGACTCCGATGGTCAGTGCGATAGATGCTATCAGGTCCTCCAACCTCTGGACCTCGTCGTACCTGAACTGCGAGGCACGAGTTACCTCAACGAACTCGACGGTCGTGACCCCAGCCTCCGCAGCGACGATATTCGCGTTGTACTCGCACCTGTTCATGTCCGTGTGGGTGAAGAACTCGGCCTTGTCTCCGTTGCCGATGCCGTCCCACCTGCGGAACATGAGCTGAGGGAGGGTCACTCGCTCACCCCTGATGGACCACTATCGTCGGAATAGTGATCGAAGTGTTCACTGCGGAGTACACATAGACTCCGCCTGCGTATGTCTGACAGACCTGGGCATACTCTCCTGAGGATGCCTGTTCCTGTGCATAGATGACCTCCGCTACATCCGATGCGGTCACGCCTGATAGGGCTATGGCGCAACGGTACGGGTAATCTGTGTAGGTGGCATCGGCGACCCATGATGAAGCGGATAGGTTGGTGAATATGGTCGCTCCGCTACCTCCGACCTCCACGCCGTTGGCGTAGAACTTGGTGGCATAGACCGCACCTGTCGATGGATTCGCATAGATGTCATTGCATCTATACGATACGTTATCTGTGTTAGTGGTGGTGGCTGTATTCACTGAATAGGACATCAACAATGGATAATTCTTGTTGGTTGTGCTCAATGTCTGCCTGACCTTCGTATCCGACCCGGTATTGTCATAGACCGACCAGTAATGGGTGCTGTTATAGGTCTTATAGATCATTATCAGGACCGACCCGACTGGATAGCTGGTCGATACCCCTGTCGTGGCCTGCCTCACACAAGTGACCGCTCCGAGGCCGTTGATGTTGAGTGTGGTCCCAGTGGATGCTCCTGCAATCTGAACGAGATAAGCGATCATCAGACCATCATAATATTCGGTTATATCCGATGATGTCCCCGTCCAGGTACCCGCTGTACCCTCAGAATTACCTTCGATATAGATCAGACCTTTCGCTTTTGTTGCGAGGGTGGCGGTGGTTGCGGATGCTACCGATTTGTTGGCATCTGCGGTATTGTCAACATTCCCCAACCCTATGTCGGATTTCACTTCGGATGCAGTCCTCGAATAGATCCATCCGTTATTGATGACGGCGAACAGAGCAGCGGCCGAACTCAGGGCAACGTTGGCGGTTGTTTTGAGCCAAGTCCCTGTGACATATCCATTCTGGTCCATAGATGCGACCGTGACGGTGTCTGCGGTGTTCCTTACATTGACTGCCCCTTTGATGTTACCGCCAGTCGTGGCGTACTTTCCAGCCACCGCCGTGTCGATGGTGTCCATGTTGGAGTTGATGTCCCCGATGGCGACCAAGTCGGTTGTCGCTGGCTTCTTGAGGTTCAGATTGGTTGTGTACGATGCCACCTTATGCACCCCATTTCAGCGATGCTACATTGGCCCAGATCGTACTGGCCCAATCCAGCCACTGCAAGTCAGTCTCGGCGACTCCGACCGATACCAAGAACGTGTTGAGCGTCCTGACTGGGTTCGGCGAGATTCCGATGAATGTCACCTGCAACTCCTTCGCCATACTGCTCATGCTGTAATCACCTTCATCAAAAAGGGCTGGACCCAAACATCATCGCCGACCCTCCAGGTCAGTTTAATCTCGTGGATTCCCGCCTCGGTCGGCCTGAATCTGAATGACATCGTCCTCCCGTCAGTATCCACTGCCAGGATTCCCGACTGCGTAATCTCGCCGTTCACCGTTATCTCGAACTCGCCTGAGTCCACGGTCTGCCCCGTATCGTCATCGAATGTGACCTTGAACTTCTGGACGAATGTTTCTCCGACAAAGCACTCTCTCATCAATATACCTCCACTAATCTCGAACAGGCATGGTCCAGCATTTCCACCGCAGGCTTGCCTGAGGTCAGCATCTCGACTGTCGGCCTCTCATCGGGCAACATGATACATGAACTACCCTCTTTCAGCCAGCGGAGACATTTCCTCTGGCCTTCTCCCAGATCGAAGATGCCCGTCCTGTAACTGATATTCCCTGCCTCGTCCTCCGCCCAAAATTCCACGATAATGGGTGATGAGGCCCAGAGGGGGACATCGAATGTCCAGACATCCCCCTCGTGGGAGGTCAGGGTCGCAATCTGTCTCTGGATGCGGCCCCAAACCGATTTAACCGTCATGCATCGTTTACCTCAACCGCTATCGAGTATGAACCGCTGACGTTAACGGGATTGGGTGCGATGGTGATCGACACGAAATTGGGTGCGGTTCCATCGTAAACAACGGTCCTCGTAACTGTTGTGGTGAGTCCAGAACTATCGGTCGCTGTGATGGTTATGACGTTACTACCTTCTGTGAGGGCCACAACCTGACTGAACGTACCATCGTTACCAACGTCGGGTGTATGTGTAGTGCCTCCGCAGGCGATACTGATTGAAACAGGAGTACTATTCGCATCGTTGGTAGTACCTGTGACGGTGACAGATGCTTGGTTGGTCAGTAGGTTGTTCGTGGGTGCTGTGATGTTGAGAGTAGGCGGTGTGGTATCGACAGTGAAACTTGCGGTTACCTCGGTCGCTGCGTTGCCGTCATAATCCGAACCGTTGATTGCGATGGTGTGCGAACCGTCAGCCAGGTTGGATGACGGGGTATAGGTGCAGGTCAGGACCTCTCCTGCTGCATCGAATGAAGATGTACTTGGAGCGTATTCCGTACCGTCCACCTTGATCTTGACGGTGGATGCGTTGATACCTGAGCCTGTATCCGTAAGGGTGAACCTGATGGTCGGCTTTGCGTTATTTCCGATGTTCGCTCCCGCAGACGGATACTGGATCGCAGATGTGGGTGCGGTGGTCTCCTTGACGTACAGTTTAAGTCTGTTCGCATACGACCCCGAAACGGTCTCCTCGGTCACGTTCCCTGCTTCATCCGTTGCTCTTACGACGACGGGGTAGTAACCGCTGGTTGCGTTGGCTCCGACTCCTGGACCGCTCCCGTTGTTGTTCATTCCTGAGGTCGCATCTGGCGCAGTAAGCGTCCCCTCGTACTTTCCTGATGTAGAATTATATGTGAGAGTTGTAGACACGCCATTGACTACAACTACAACCGTATCTATGGCCATGAATGCCAATCTTTAACAGCGTTAATAAGGGATGGTGGCGTATCATAGATTTTGGATGAAATGAGTAATTATGCTTGCACCTATCAGGATTATAATTGCCTCTTTGTATGATATGCGTTTCACGTCCCACCAACTCGGTCCCTTCGCAGACTTCCCACTGCCACCAGATGACCCCGAAGCCCTGGTGTCCTCTCTATATCTTAGACCCTGACCGCCTGTTCTTGCCTCCTCCTGCCTCGCCTGAGCGATGACATCGTTCGAGGCTATGCCTCTTATCTCCGTCTGGCAGTACCGACAATAGTCGGCCTGATCACTATTCTCCGTTCCGCAGTTCCAACACTTCTTCGTCATGTTCCTCGGCTGTAAAACCCCGTAATGGGTATTTACATCTTTATTAAAAAATCAGATTCGAAATGAAGGACCCGATAATGACTCCAATCACGATACATAATATTTCAAGCCAGAGTGGAACCTTCTTAGAATCGTCATCATCTGCTCCGCCTGAACCATAGGACCCGCCAGGACCTTCTGGGGGCATTGTATCCGTTGCCTGCTTAGGCCGATAATCGACCGTATGAGCCTGGACCCATTCATGCAGTTCCCTGTCCTTTTCCGCCTGTGTCCTGGTGTCCTCCGCATATACCATCCGAGTCCTCTGTACC
>ERZ842401.5995-NODE-5995-length-13189-cov-6.088701_pt1 | contig 13189 bp, 11 predicted proteins | sample MGYA00521270_ERZ842401 | MGnify/ENA primary metagenome ERZ842401 (study PRJEB31892, sample SAMEA3878208) | bioreactor metagenome | biome: Moose rumen | place: Sweden | collected 2011-10 | study: EMG produced TPA metagenomics assembly of the PRJEB12797 data set... | reverse complement strand
TGACGGAAGAAGAACATGCCCGCATCGTGGAAGAACTGGAAGAAAAATGGGAAGACATGAATAAATAAATCGTTTCCCCCTCATTATGAGGCATTAAAGGTCAAACATCTGCGCTCAGGTGATTGGCTTTTAATGCTTCTTTTTTTACCGCTGCAAATCAGGCAGGATTTTTTCTGCTCATGTCGAAGTAAGCAAAGATAACAATAATAAGCGCGGCTAATGTAAAAATAATCATAGATTTAGAAAGGACAGAAAATATGACCAACGAGAAGATTTTGCGGAAACTGGAAAGTTTTGACCCGGAGTTGTGCGGGCAGCTGCGTCAGGCGCTAAAGCAGCAGCGAACAACCCTTTCGCTGATTCCGACAACCAATGCGGCTTCGCCGTTTGCATCTTTTTTGAAGGGCAGTACCTTGGGGGATGAGGTTATTGACCATCACAAGGCGCATCGCCAGAGTCGGCTGGAGAAGCTGGCGGCAGAGCGCGCGCAGGAATTGTTTGGGGCAGAGCATGCGATTGTGCGTATCGGCAGTCTGGCCATTGCTTCCCGTGTAGTTATGTTGGCCCTTCTCAAAAAGGGAGATACGGTACTTTCCTTTAACCTGCGTAAATCTGAGCATTGCACAGGCGATTTGCAGTATAATTTTGTGAAATTTGGTGTGGAGCCGGATACGTTGCAGCTTAATTTCTCCAAAGTACAGGAATTAGCACATAAACATCGTCCGGCAATGATTATCTATTCTCCGGTAAATTACCCGCGGAATATTGAGTATGTGGAGCTGCGGAAGATTGCTGATGAGGTGGGGGCGTATCTCTGGATTGATTTGGGGCAGAATTCCGGTCTGATTGCTGCCGGAAAGATTCCTTCTCCGGTTCCTTATGCCGATGTGGCTACCTTTGCCGCCAGTGATGCCCTGCATGGCCCGCAGAATGGCATTATTCTCTGTAAGGAAAAAATTGCCGGGTTGCTGGACAGAACCGTGATTGAGACGGGGCACAGCTCCCTTAAAAAGAATGTACTGGCCTCTCTGGCGCTGTCCTTCAAGGAAGCAGATTGCATGGAGTATCAGGATTATGCTCAGCAGGTTCTGGACAATGCCCGGGGGTTGGAGAACGGTCTTTTGGGGGCTGGCTGCAAGCTGCTGTGTAGTCCTACGGAAAATCATCTGGTGCTGGTGCAGCTGCCGGAGGGCTGTGACGGAGAGGAAATCGCGGAAAAACTCAAGTCTGCCGGTCTTTTGGTCAAGGCAGAAAAGCTTATGACTGCAGAGGATAACCTCGATTATCCGATTCTGCGTCTGTCCAGTCTGGACAGTGCTACCCGCTGCCTGCAGGCTGAGGAAATGGAAGATGTGGGAAGGATTTTGGGAACATTTTTAAATTCCCCGCAGGATGAAGCGGCAATACAGTCGGTTAGTAAGTTTATCAAGAAACTGGTGGAGGATTTGCCCCTTTTTGCCGAGGATTGGCTGCCGGAGATGGAAGCTTTTGATGACGGTGACGCAGAGATGTCAATACGGGCGATGATTCATTGGAATATATAATGTACAGGGTTTGAGATGTTAGAGGAGGGGCATTATGACTAATGCGGGGAACTTGCCGGGGGGCGAGAGGACCGTCAAGACCGAGATTCTGCTGTATGTGATTCCCATTGTGGTAGTGGGGTTGGTGTTGATGGCGGGGATTATTTTCCGCTATGTGGGCACGACTTTTGAGGAACAACTGACCACCAGTTCCTTGAAGAATGCGCAGGAAGTGGCAGACGGCGTGTCCTCATGGCTGGATGCACGGATGCTGGAAACTCAGACGGCGGCCAATCATCCGGCAGCGAAGAATCTGAAGGAAGCGCCGGATTTGATGAATGCCAACAATGTCTATCGGTTGAACCTGATGAATAAAATCTATCCCGGTGTTTACGACAGCGTAAGCTGGGGACCTTTTGATGGTTCGGGCGTGCTTTATGGTCAGACAAAGGCCGGCTTCAAGGAGATGCACAATGCCGACAAGGCATGGTATAAGCAGACTATGACCGGCGCACAGGACAGCTTTATGTCTTCGCCGGTGGTTTCGCAGGCTACGGGCAAGATTATCGTCAATTCCATTGCGCTGGCCAAGGACAATACGGGAGCCAATGTGGGCATGGTGCTGGCGGCTATCTATGTAGATGCCGTGGTGGAAAAGGTCAATGACCTGAAACTGGGGGAAGACGGCTACAGCCTGCTGATTTCCAAGGAAGGCACATATATTGTAAACCCCGATGAAAGTGCCATCATGAAGAAAAAGATTTCCGAGGAAGATGACGCAGGGCTGCGGACTTTGGGAGAAAAGATGCTTTCCGGTGAAGCCGGCGTCTACAAATTTACCCGTGCAGATGGCAAGGATATGATTGCCTTCTATAATCCCATTGAGGCTACGGGCTGGGGCATGGCTACCATTGCCTATGAAGATGAACTCTTTGCGCCTGTGGGCAACGTACTCAAAATCATGGTGGGAATATCCCTGCTGCTGATTATCCTGATTTCTTTGGGTGTTATGTTTACGGTGAATCGTTCCATGAAGCCGCTGGCGGTGATGATGGAGGAAATGCACCTTTTGGCAGACGGGGATTTCCGGGAACGTCCTTCGAAGATTACAGTCAATAATGAACTGGGGCGTCTGGCCGCAGCTGTGCGGGAAATGCGGGGCGGCGTGCGGGATGTGCTCTCCAGCGTGAACAATTCCTCGGAAAGCCTGTCTGCATCAGCAGAGGAATTGAATGCGACTACGGAACAGTCGGCGCAGGCTTCCAATCAGGTGGCTGACAGCATTGTGCGGGTGGCTCAGGGGACGAGCGAACAGCTCGATGCGGTAAATTCTACCTCAGGCGCGATTGAAAGCCTCAATGATACGATTCAGACCATTGCGGGCAAGGCCAATGAAGCTGCCGGTCACAGCCGTGAGGCTTCGGCAGTAGCCCGTGATGGCGGCAGGACGCTCAATGAAGCCGTGGGACAGATTAAGCGCATTGAGGAATCCACTTTGGAATCCACCAAGGTAGTAACTGCTCTGGGGGAACGCTCCAGTGAAATCGGTCAGATTGTGGATACCATATCGAGTATTTCCGAACAGACGAATCTTCTGGCGTTGAACGCTGCTATTGAAGCGGCAAGAGCCGGTGAACATGGACGCGGTTTTGCCGTTGTAGCCGATGAAGTGCGCAAGCTGGCCGAATCCTCACAGGAGGCCGCCCAACGCATTGCTACCCTGATTACCGAAACCCGCCGGGATACGGATAACGCGGTGGCGGGCATGAAGGCCGGCAGTGAAGAAGTCCGGGTCGGTACGGAAAACATTATGTCCATGGGCGAATCCTTCCGGCGGATTATTGAAATCGTTGAGGATGTGTCCACGCAAGTACAGGAAATTTCTCAGGCCATCAGCGGTATGGCAGAAAGCGGGCAGGAAATTGTTGGTCATATCCGTACCATTGAAGAAACCAGCCGCAGTGCCGCTGAAGAGGCAGAAACCGTATCGGCGGCAACCGAGGAACAAAGCGCTTCGGTACAGGAAATCGCCCATGCCAGCAATAGTCTGGCTAAGATGGCGATGGAGCTGAGACAGGAAGTGCAGAAATTCAAGGTATAGTATAAAGGAAAAAGCTTTTCCGGCTGATTTTTGTGATTGGCAGGGAAAGCTTTTTCTATACAATAACGGGATTTTATGCTATTATTAGTGTAAAGTAAGTGTATTACCTCTTGATTGCTAGTGTTTATGATTATGCGTGGAGGCATTATGAATGCTAATGATTAGGGGGTGGCGTTATGCGGGCCGCATTAAAGACGCAGATTGTCGATATAGGATCCCGTGTACAGGACGGACAGGAATATATGCAGGCGGTATTTTCTGCAGCCAAGGTGGGGCTTTGCCTGTTGGATGCGGAAGGTGCAGTGCTGGCGGTAAATGAGATGGGCAAGGCATTGATGCAGGTAGATGAGCATAATGTTGTTGGCCGTCAGTTTGGTGATGCTTTTTGCTGTGAAAACAGTCTGGAGAAGGGTTGCGGCCATGGGAAAAACTGCCGTCATTGTCCGGTACGGCGCAATGTGGAGGCAGCATTGGCGGATGATACGTTTAACAGCGAGTTTTCTATGCAGATGAAACAGGCTCAATCTGAGGATAGATTGTGGCTGAATATGGGAATTTCCCAGACGGGCAGGGAGCGGGACAAAAAGCTTATTGTGACCATGGTGGATGCATCGGCGCGCAGGCAATATGAGAAGCAGCTGGAACAGGCTAAGCGGGCAGCGGAGGAGTCTGACCGCAGCAAGATGCGGTTCATGTCCATCATGAGCCATGAAATCCGTACGCCCTTGAATGGAATTATGGGGATGCTGGAAAGGGCGGGGCAGGAACCGCTGTCGGACACGCAGCAGCAGTGCCTGCAGAATGCCGGGCGCAGCATGGATGATTTGCTGCATATTCTGAATGATATTTTGGATTTTGCTAAACTCGAAAATGGCCGGATGAAGCTGGAAAAAACAGATTTTGACCTATATGAAACGGTGCTCCGAATGGCTGATATTTACCGGCAGCTGGCAACAGCCAAGGGACTGAGATTTGTGGTACCAGATTTTACGGCTTTGCCCCGCTTTGTCATGGGGGATGCTTTGCGTATTCGGCAGGTGCTGCACAATATCCTGACGAATGCCTTGAACTTTACCACAAAAGGCAAAATTACTTTTGCTGTGTACCGCAGTGAACGCAAGGGACGTCCTACGCTTGAATTCAGTGTGGAGGATACAGGCATTGGCATGGATGAATATATAAAGGATAAGATTTTCCACCCCTTTGCGCATGCTGAGGTTAGCAGCTCCCGTTATTTTGGCGGCACGGGGCTGGGCTTGATGATTTGCCGGGAACTGGTAGATTTGATGGGCGGTACCATGAGTATGGATACGGAGCCGGGACGGGGAACTTGTGTTTCCTTTTGGATACCTTTGCAGGAGGCAGGGAATGCCGAAAACGGGCACCGTATTATCCTGCGTCCACAGGGAAAACATGCGGAACAGCATGAATTTGGGACTGAATGGTTGAATATGACGAAATAATAATAACAAATAGTGTGCAAACAGTTGAAAATCGCATATTAAAAGATTATAATTAACTTAGGGCTGTATACCTATATAAAGGATTAAGGAATGTCTCAGGGAAAGTGAGGGATCGATTATGGGTATCTCGGGTGTGGGTGCTACGACGCTTTCGAGTTTCCCGCAAATTAATCGCGAGGTTCATTCTGTGGGAATGCAAGCGACCAAAGAACGTAGCGACCAAGCAGCATCCTATTCTAAAGTATCGCAGTTTGGTACCGAGACAAAGCTGGGGGCCAGTGAGTTTCAGCGCAATAACGATACGGTTATCAGTATTGGAGAGCGGGAAACATCGCAGATTGCGGACAGAACCAAGGCAATCTACAGTGTTTCTAACTTTGGTACGGAAACGAAGATAGGCTCCAGCAAGTTCCAGCAGGACAACCAAAAGACCAATAACGAGGGGATGCAAAATACCTCTCAGATTATGGATAAGGCTAAGTCCTATTATGAGGTGTCCAATTTTGGTACGGAAACGAAGCTGGGGTCCAGTAAATTCCAGCAGCAGGTAAAACAGATTTCGGAACAAGGCCAGTCGAATACGGCGCAGAGCATGAAAGCAGCCCTCGATGTTACGCGCGTATCGCAGTTTGGCAATGAAACCAATTTGGGTCATAGCCGCTTTCAGCAGGCTAATGCTCAAATCAGTAATTACAAGCCGAAAGCTGCTCCTGGTGGGAATGTGGATATCTCGGCTTAAACAATGGTCATTTTTGCCGCAGGCCGGAGGGTTTGCGGCCTTTTTATGCGGTAAAATCTGCAGTTGTAACGTATGTTACAGCCGCAGATTTTTTTTGCCTTTATAATAGCCTTGTAAATCGGAAATCCGTGATGTGTAAGATATAAGGAGCGTGCTTTATGGAAGCGAAAATGTTTTGTTATCAGTGTCAGGAAACAGCTGGTTGCAAGGGCTGTACGCAAATCGGTGTTTGTGGGAAAAAGCCGGAAGTGGCGGCTGTGCAGGACCTTTTAATTTATGTGACGAAGGGGCTTTCTGCGATTACTACCCGCCTGCGGGCGGAGGGGAAAAAGGTGGAGCAAAAGGTCAACTACCTGATTACCATGAACCTTTTTATCACGATTACCAATGCCAATTTCGACAGGGATGTTATAGTGAAGCGCATTGAAGAAACATTGACCGTTAAGGAAAGTCTTTTGGCAGAGTTAAAGAATAAAGAAAATCTTCCGGAGGCAGCGCTCTGGCAGGATACGGCAGCAAATTTTGCGGCTAAGGCGGCCAAGGTGGGGATTCTGTCCACGGAAAACGAGGATATCCGCAGCCTGCGCGAGTTGATTACTTATGGGCTTAAAGGTCTGGCTGCCTATCAGAAGCATGCCAATGTTCTAGGGTATGAAAATGAAGCTATTGATGCTTTTGTGCAGTCGGCGCTGGCAAAACTTTTAGATGACAGCCTGACCGGAGACGCGCTTACCGCTCTGACTTTGGAGACGGGGAAATGGGGCGTGGATGGTATGGCACTTTTGGACAAAGCCAATACGGAAACCTATGGCAATCCGGAATTGACGAAGGTGGATTTGGGCGTCCGCCAAAATCCCGGTATTTTGATTTCCGGTCATGATTTAAAGGATTTGGAAATGCTGTTGGAGCAGACAGAAGGCACCGGGGTGGATGTCTACACTCACGGGGAAATGCTGCCGGCTCATTATTATCCCAAATTCAAGAAGTATGCACATTTTGCCGGCAACTATGGCAACGCATGGTGGCAGCAGAAGGAAGAATTCGAAGCCTTTGGCGGGCCGATTCTTATGACGACCAACTGTGTGGTACCGCCCAAAGCCAGCTATCAGGAACGGCTTTTTACCACCGGAGCAACGGGAATGCCCGGCTGCCGGCATATTGATGCGGAGGCAGATGGCACGAAGGATTTTTCGCCGCTGATTGAACTGGCCAAGAAATGTCCTGCACCGCAGGAACTGGAACAGGGGCAGATTGTGGGCGGCTTTGCGCATGCTCAGGTCTTTGCTTTGGCGGATAAAGTGGTGGAGGCTGTCAAAACCGGTGCTATCCGCAAGTTCGTGGTAATGGCAGGCTGTGATGGGCGCATGAAGTCACGGGATTATTATACGGAATTTGCCAAGGCGCTGCCGCAGGATACGGTGATTCTCACCGCAGGCTGCGCCAAGTACAAATACATCAAACTGAATCTGGGCGATATTGGCGGTATTCCTCGGGTGCTGGATGCCGGACAGTGCAATGATTCCTATAGTCTGGCTTTGATTGCCTTGAAGTTGAAGGAAGCTTTTGGTCTGGCGGATGTCAATGAGCTGCCGATTGCTTACAATATTGCGTGGTATGAACAGAAGGCAGTTATCGTTTTGCTGGCTCTGCTGCATCTGGGTGTGAAGAATATTCATCTCGGCCCCACGTTGCCGGCGTTCTTGTCACCGAATGTAGCCAAGGTTTTGGTAGAAAATTTCGGAATCGGTACGATTTCTACTGTTGAAGAAGATATCAGAAGCATGATTGGCTAGGACTGTTCGTCCTGAAGGAAAACGAAAAGATCGGACATGTGTTTTTTATGAAAAATGATGTCCGGTCTTTTTGTGGTTTTTTACAGTGCAGAAGTTTCACATGGGTGCTAGAATAATTACAATAGATAGTTGCAGGGGCAACGTAATAATAAACGTTATGGTGATATAATAAGAGAAAATAAGTTTAAACTGTGTATTAATGGGAGTGAAAGGTATGCAGGTGTATCATCTGGATTTGCAGGAGCTGCCGCTTTTCCGAGATGTATCGGCGGCGGAAGTGGATAAATTCATCAACGCCACTGGCGCGGTTATCAAGCGGGTATGCAAGGGCATGCGGATTTTGGAAGCGTATGAGGAGAATGACAATATAGGTGTTATGGTAGAGGGGGAAGCGCAGGTACTGGCGGAAGATCGTTTTGGCAATGAATCCGTAAGCCACAGTCTGGAACGGGGGGCGCTTTTGGGCAGCACTTCAGCCATTATGCCGCAGATACCCTATGATATGGCCATTGAAGCGCTTACGGATGTACTGGTGCTCTGGATTCCCTACAAGGCGCTGCTGACCGCAGGTCCGAAGTTGGGGCGTACGCATGGTCTGGTGATGAAGAATCTGTTGGAAGCTTTTTGCCGGAAAAATGTGCTGATGATGCAGAAAATCAAGATTCTCTCCCAAAAGACTCTGCGGGAACGGTTGATTTTGTATCTTCTTTATAAGGAACAGCGGCAGGGGAAAAAACGGCTCCACGTACCGGGAAGGGTGCAGCTGGCCAAGGAACTGGAGTGCAACCGCAGTGCGCTGACCCGGGAAATCAGTGTGATGCAAGGCGAAGGCCTGCTGCTCGTAGGTGATGACTGGATGGAACTGGATGCTGCCAAAGTGGCCGAGATGGGTTAGATTATGGTGAAGATAAATTTTAGGGCGGTAGAACAGCGTTTTTATGGACGGCAGATTTTTGGGCCATTGGACTGCACGCTGTCCGGCGGGCGGATTGTGGCCGTCACGGGAAAGAACGGCAGCGGCAAGTCTACGTTTTTGAAGCTGGCCGGTCATTTGCTGCCGCCTAGTCAGGGGAAAATCACGGTGGTATCCGACGGCAGGGAATTAAGAGGTGAGGAACTTCGCAGGCATTTGGCCATGGTGACACCGGAAATGCGCTTTTATGACCGGTTGACCGCCCGGGAAAACATGGATTTTTTGCTTGGTATGCGGGGAATAACGCTGGATGATGTTGTCTATGGGGAACTTCTTGGACGAGTGGGGCTTGATGAACAGGCCGTTTGCCACAGCTATGCCGGGGATTTTTCCACGGGGATGAAACAACGGTTGAAAATGGCGGTACTGCTGGCGGCCAGAGCCGATATCTGGCTGCTGGACGAGCCGGGAGCCAATCTGGACGAAGCCGGACGGCAAATGACCGCCCGGGAGGTGCGGGCGGCGGCGGATAAGGGCGTGCTGGTTGTTCTGGCTACCAATGAACCGGGAGAGGAGGCGCTGGCTGATGAATGTATCGCTTTGGCAGGGCATTAAACGAATGTTTTGCAAGGAGTTCGTCTTAGGTCTGCGCTTTAAGGCGGCCTGGGCAGCCATGTTTATGTTTGCCCTGACTACGCTGGCCTGCGTGAGTCTTGCTTTACAGGGGGGGCAGATGGAGCCAAGGATGGCGGCGGCTCTGCTTTGGGTTATTGTTTTTTTTGCATCCATGGCAGGGGCAGACAGGGGCTTTGCCGATGAGGATACGGCGGGAACCCTTTTGATATTGAAGCTTTATGGCGGTGCGCAGCCGGTGCTGCTGGGCAAGATGTTGTATAGTTTTTTTCTGCTTTTGGTGCTGGCGGTTTTTATTGTGCTGTTGTTTTTGGTGCTTATTGGCGTGGAGCCAGTTTTCTGGGGCGTATTTATTCTGACACTGGTTTTCGGTGTGGCGGGGATTGCAGCGGCAGGCACTTTGCTGGCGGCGCTGGCCACTGGGGCACGGGTGAAGAACGGCCTTTTTTCGGTATTGATGCTGCCGGTAATTTTGCCGGTGTTTCTGCCGGCAGTTTATCTTACGGCAGGTGCTTTGGGCGGGAGCGATACAGCTCTGAATTATTTGGGGGGGATGGCCCTTTATGATGGATTGCTCATTGTCGGGGCATCGGTGCTTTTTGACTATCTATGGTATGAAGATTAAGTAGGAGGCGTATTTATGGGGGCTGTGTTAGGCGGGCTTACATTGATTATTGTCGGCCTGGTATTTTTTGTGGTGCCGCCGGCGGAAGGGCTGGGGGATTATGTGCGGATTGCCTTTTTTCATATTCCCGTGGCATGGGTGGCGGTGATTGCCTTTTTTATCAGTGCGTGGCAGGGGGCAAGGTATTTGCGCTCCGGAGATATGCTGGCGGATGCCAAAAGTGCGGCGGCTTCGCAGCTGGGCTTTATTTTTGTGATTCTGGCTACCGTGAGCGGGGCAATTTTTTCCAAGCTTACCTGGGGGGCTTACTGGAATTGGGACCCACGGCAGACGACAATTTTTGTGCTGCTGCTTATCTACGGAGCCTATCTTACCCTGCGGGCGGCTATGCCGGCAGGCGTGAAGCGGGCAAAGACAGCAGCGGTATATGCCCTGTTTTCCTTTTTGACGGTGCCCTTTCTGGTGTTCATTATTCCGCGGATGTATTTTTCCCTGCATCCGTCACCGGTGATTAATGGTTCGGGACTGGCTATGGACAGCGTTATGCTGGCGGTACTGCTGGCGGCGCTTATGGATATGACCGGAATTTTTTACTGGCTGTACAAAAAACAGGTTATGCGCATTATGCAGGAGGAACGATGATGAATCGAAAGATTTTGCTGGGGGTGCTGCTGTTGGCCTTTGTGGCCTATGCAGGCTGGAGCTTTGCCGATTCGGTAACGCCCTATGTGGGCATTGCCGAGGCGCAGAAAAGTACGGGTAATGTGCAGGTGAAGGGGCTGCTGGCGAAAAATGCTCCGGCACCGCATATGGAGGGGGATAATTTTATCTTTACCCTGCAGGATGAGGAAACGGGGGAAACCATGCCGGTGCGTTATCATGGCACCAAGCCCGACCAATTTGATGAGGCGTATCATATTGTGGCTGTTGGCCGATATAAGGAGGGAGCTTTTGAGTCAGATAAGCTGCTGATCAAATGTCCTTCCAAGTATGAGAGTCAGAAGCGTTGACCAGTGAGGGGGAACTGAATTGCTAGGTGTGATTTCGTTAACGCTGGCCTTGATTTTTTCTCTGGCAGCGGTGTTGTGCTTTGCCTTTCCCAGTGAGCGCGCGGGAAGATGGGGCAGGGGACTTGCTGTACTTTCGTTTGTGTCTGTGCTTATGGCCAGCATTTATTTACTTGTACTTATCTTTGCGAATCGTTTTGATATTGCCTACGTCGCCAATTATTCGGCGATAGAGCTGCCGGTTATCTATAAGGTATCGGCCTTTTGGGCGGGGCAGCAGGGGTCGTTTTTATTCTGGCTGCTCATTCACGGGGCAGCAGGGCTGTATCTGGCTGTAAAAAAAGATTTGCCGCCTGCGGGTATGGCGGTGTATATGGGACTTATGGCTCTGCTTACGGTGCTGGTCATGGCCAAAAGCCCATTTGTGCCAAGTGAAGCTGTGGTGCAGAATGGTGTGGGGCTTAATCCGCTTTTACAGGACCCATGGATGGCAATTCATCCCCCCATTATCTTTGTGGGATATGCCCTGCTGGCTGTGCCGCTGACCTATAGTGCGGCGGCTCTGCTCACGGGGCAGAAGACGCAGGAGTGGCTGCCTGCTGCCCGCCGCTGGGCTTTGGTGGGCTGGAGCTTTTTGGGTGCCGGCATCTTTATCGGCGGCTACTGGGCTTACAAGGTTTTGGGCTGGGGCGGTTTTTGGGGCTGGGACCCCGTGGAAAATTCCTCACTGGTGCCGTGGCTTACGGTAGGGATTTTGATCCATGTTCTGCGGGTGGCACAGATTCGGCCGGCCGCCGTTGCCATGGTGCATCTGTCTGCTATTTTTGCCTATGCTTTGGTGCTTTATGGTACCTTTCTTACCCGCAGCGGTATTTTGGGGGACTTTTCCGTGCATTCCTTTACTGGAACCAGCATTGGTATGACCATAGCAGTTGTGAATGCGCTGGTGCTCGTGGCAGGATTGCTGCTGTTAATTGTCAAGGCAAAAAATCTGCCGCAGGGAGAGTATTATCCCGGTTATGACAGCCGGGAGTTTATCCTGCTTTTGGGGGCGCTGCTGCTGGTATTCATCAGCACGATTATCTTTTTGGGGATGTCTATGCCCCTACTGACTCAGCTGGTCGGCAAGCCGGCGGCGGTGGACACGGATTTTTATGTGCGCACGACTATGCCGCTGGCTATTGCCATGCTGCTGTCTGCTGCCTGTGCGCTGTTGCGGGGGTATGGACAGGGAAAGGTGCTGGCTGGCGGAATGCCGCTTTTTGGTCTGGGAATACTGGGATTGGCTTGCGGATTTGCCGCAGGAGTGCGGCAGATTATGCCGCTGATTCTGGCAGCAGCCGCTATGATGTCGGTGGGGGCTGCCGTGCTGGCATGGCGTAAGAATGGAATAAAAACTGGCGGAATGACAGCCCATGCCGGTTTGGGGCTTGCTCTGTTAGCCATGGTGCTGGCAGGTTCCGGCAGTCAGTCCCATAGTCAGGATATGGCGGTGGGAGAACCCCACGATATTTATGGTCATGAAATTGTCTTTAAGGGGCAGGAATTTGCCGCTGACTTAAAGGAAAAATACTATATCTATATGGTGGACGGACAGGAAGTGCGGGCACGAACCAAACTTCATGCCAACGGCAGCGATGCGGCAAGAGAACCGGCTATTGCCAAAGGTTTGGGCGGTGATGTGTATATTGCGCCTAGTCCGGCCAAGGGAAATGGCGGTTTGGAAATGGTATTAAAGCAGGGACGTATGGATATGGATGATGATTTTGCTTATCGCTTTGACAAGGCAGAAATCGATCATCAGGAAAATGGAACCTTGCTGGTGACCGCTGAAGTGGCCATCACCGATGGGAATAAGGTGGAGCAGGCTGCCTTGAATATGCTGGCCAATGCAGATGGTGGTACATCCCAACCGGTGGAGGTTTTTGGCGGGCAGAAACGCCTGCGGCTCACGGGTATCACGCAGAATCTGAAACAGATTCGCCTGGAAATCCTTCCCGCGCTGACGGCGGAAATCAATCAGCCCATTACCACCAGCGTCAGTGTTAAGCCTTGTATCTGGCTTCTCTGGCTGGGGAGCATCATGGTCTGCATCGGTACTTTGTGGGCGGCAAAGCGTTAAATATTTATTGCCTTTGACAACTGAAAGGTCTATACTGAGATTGTTCCGTTTTTAGGGACAATCTCTTTCTTTTTGAGGTGATTGATATGGAAAAAAAGAGTGCGCTGCGCATCTTTTGGCAGTTGTTTCGGGGTTACTGGAACAGCGAGTACAAATGGAAAGCGCGCGGGCTTTTTGCCTTTGTCATCGGGCTGAATTTCTTTGGGGTATATCTTTTGGTACGGCTGAACAGCTGGTACAATGAATTTTATAATGCGCTGCAGCAATATG
>ERZ842401.5994-NODE-5994-length-13193-cov-3.740295_pt1 | contig 13193 bp, 14 predicted proteins | sample MGYA00521270_ERZ842401 | MGnify/ENA primary metagenome ERZ842401 (study PRJEB31892, sample SAMEA3878208) | bioreactor metagenome | biome: Moose rumen | place: Sweden | collected 2011-10 | study: EMG produced TPA metagenomics assembly of the PRJEB12797 data set... | reverse complement strand
GTGTCTGGGCATGAACCGGCTGGCAGCACACAACGGCGACCAGCAAGAACAAAAGTTTGTGAGGTAACTGTTTCATCAGACGTGGTCAGAGGTTGCGTAGTAACTCTTCAAGTTCGACTTCGTCCTTTATCAGCACGTCGCGGGCTTTGCTGCCTTTGTAGGGTCCCACGATGCCTGCCGCCTCAAGTTGATCGATTATGCGGCCAGCACGGTTGTAACCGAGCTGCAGTTTGCGCTGCAGAAGCGATGTAGAGCCGAATTGACTGGCCACCACGAGGCGCGCCGCGTCGTTGAAGAACTCGTCTTTCTGCTTGGGGTCGAAGTCCTTGGTAGGCTCGTCGTTTTCGTCGAGGTATTCGGGCAGCATGAAGATATTGCTGTCCGAGTAGCCGCGTTGGTCACCGATAACGTGGACGAGGCGTTCGATTTCCGGCGTGTCGATAAGTGCACACTGCAGGCGTATCATATCTTTGCCAGCGAGCGATATAAGCATGTCGCCGCGACCGATGAGCTGCTGTGCGCCGCCGGTGTCGAGAATGGTCTTTGAGTCGATGCCTGATGTCACCCGGAATGCGGCACGGGCCGGGAAGTTGGCTTTGATGGTCCCGGTAATGATGTTGGTGGTAGGTCGCTGAGTGGCTATTATCAGATGTATTCCCACGGCGCGTGCAAGCTGCGCGATACGGGCAATGGGCAGTTCGACCTCTTTGCCGGCCGTCATGATAAGGTCGCCGAACTCGTCGATAATCACTACTATATATGGGAGATAGCGATGGCCGTGTTCGGGATTGAGGTGGCGGTGGATGAACTTGTCGTTGTATTCGGTTATCTTGCGCACACCGGCGAGTTTGAGGAGGTCATAGCGTGAGTCCATCTCGATGCAGAGCGAATTCAGCGTGCGCACAACTTTCTTGGTGTCGGTGATGACGGCCTCATCCTCGTCAGGCATTTTAGCGAGATAGTGGCGTTCGAGGGCCGAGTAGAGCGAGAACTCGACTTTTTTAGGGTCGACAAGCACAAGTTTGAGTTCGGATGGGTGTTTTTTGTATAGCAGAGAGGCAAGTACAGCGTTGAGGCCAACCGACTTACCAGTGCCTGTGGCACCGGCCATCAGGAGGTGGGGCATCTTGGCAAGGTCAGCCACAAGCACATCGTTGCTGATGGTTTTTCCAAAGGCAATCGGCAGCTCCATTTTGGCGTTGCGGAAAGCGTCGCTTTCGAGCATGGTCTTCATGGCCACTATCTGCGGCTTGGCATTGGGCACCTCGATGCCTATGTTGCTTTCGCCGGGTATGGGCGCGATGATGCGTATGCCGAGTGCGGCAAGCGACAGGGCTATGTCGTCCTCGAGATTTTTTATCTTGCTGATACGGATGCCGGGGGCCGGTTTGATTTTGTAGAGGGTGACGGTGGGGCCGGGCGTGGCAGTGATCTCGGTGATCTCGATGCCGTAGTCGCGCAGGGTCTGCACTATTCGGTCCTTGTTGGCTATGAGTTCCTCTTTGGTGACTTTCACATTGGCAGTCTCCCAGTTTTCAAGGATGTCGGTCGAGGGCATGATGAAATCGCCGAGGTCGAGGTGTGGGTCGTAGAGTTCGTCGACACCAAAATGGCGCGAGTAGTCGTCGTCCAAGTCGCTGTCGCCGAGGTCGTCGGGCTCATTGTCGTTGTCTTGTTCGGGGGAGTCGGTCTGCGTTGCGGCATCGGGCATATTGATGGTGAAGTCTATGCCGTCGGAGTTGTCGATTTTAGGTTGATCGTTCACAGGCTCGTCGGAAGTGTCGGATGGTGTGGATGTGCTCGAAAAGGTGGGGATGCTTTCGACAAAGGCTGCGAAGTTGTCCTGTTCTGTGTTTTGTCCCTCGATTTTCAGGTCTATTGATGTTTCCCCCTCCGTATCGGTCTCTGCCGGTGCCACGGTTTCAGCGTTTTTGCCGGACGTTTTTTGTTTGGCCTTTTTATCAGCTTTGCGTTTGGCACGTTCGGCACGGCGCAGTTCGCGACGCCGTGACCAGTTGGCGAGGCGTTGCTGCCATTTCTCCTTGTTGATGTGCAGGCGCACCTTGTGGACGAAAACCAGCACTGCCACCGCTGCAAACACCAGTAGCACAAAGGTGAACCATGAGATAAGTTTGTACATTCCACGCGAGAGAAAATAGCCCATGCTTCCGGCATAGGGGTCGAGGCTGGAGTCGGCGTTCCAGTCTTGCCCCAGCCAGTGGCCGGCGATGTAGCCGAAGAGTGTGGCTGCCCAGACCATCCAGAAAAGTGTCACCCACACGGTGGTCGCAAGAGGTGTTTTGTGGCCAAATTTGCGGATGCCTACAAGGAAGAGGATGAGCGTGAGCCCGAAAGCACCGATGCCAAACGACGATGTTGTCATCAGTTTGGCAAACCAGCCGCCCACGATACCCATCCAGTTGTCGTGGATATCGATAGGCGCTCCCTTGACAAAGTAGGAGAGAAGTGCGAGGAAAAGGTAAACCGAGATGAGAATGTAGAGTGCACCGCGCAACTTGGCGAAGCCATCGCTGCTGATGAAAGCCTTGAATTTCGCGGCGTGTTGGCTTTTTACGGCCTTATCTTTGTGTGCTTTCTTTTTCGACATTGATGTGTTGTATTGTTTTCCGAGGTCGCGCGGGTATTGTCCCCCTCGATTTCAAGTAATAACAAACAGTGAACCGTCGGCGGCTCACTGTTCGCTGTCAGACATTTGTGCCAGGTTGGATTATTCGTCGCCGAGCAGTTCAACGGCTTCCTGGAGCTCTTTCATGAACTTGGCATATTCCTCTTTTGATGCCTCCTTGAAGCCGGCAGGCAGGAGCATATCGACATCTTTCACCTTGCCTTTCACGATGTCGGTGGCAGTGTAGGTGATGGCTTTGCCGTCGCCGAGCTGTTGTTCAAATTTCAGGGGGACGCCCTTGATACCGTTGAAGAGGAAGTTGTACTCGGGGCCGATTTGGTCGGTGTACCAGAATATGACAGGGTTGTCCTCGCCCGTATCTTCGTCGAAGACGTGAAGGATGGCTTTCTTTGCGGTCATACCCACCATGGGTTGGGTTTCACCGGCGGGGTATTCAAAATAGAAATGCCCTGGCTCCTTGTCCTCAATCATGAGGCTGTCGGCCTCGGCTTTCGTGTGTTTTTCGCGAATGAGGAATTTGCCGTCGCCGGTGTAAGTCTCAAGCTCTATGTCGTTGGCCGCGAGATAGGAAATGTAGGGGCTGAAATCGGCGTTGGTAGTGACTGTGTAGCCGTTTTGCACGGTGTTGCCGAGCAGGAGCTGATCATCGTAGACCTTGAGCTCGACGTTGGCCTGCTCGGGTGGAATCTGGAATGAGGTGGTGCCGGTGCTTTCGCATTTGTATTTCACGATGCCGCGGAAATTGTTCTGCGCTTGTACCGAGAGGGTGGCAACGGTGAGGACAACGGTTGCCAGGATGGATAGTTTCTTCATGGTTATAGTTTTTATTTGTTTCTGTTCTATTTGTACAGATTGAAACGGAAAGATTGTGTTTTTATTTTGTTTGAAATAAAAAAAACGGCGTGGCGTTATATGAGGTATGAAAAAACTTGTGGTTTATCTGACCCTCTTGTTGGCGTCAGCGTTGTGGGGCATGAGTTTCATCATGACGAAGGAGATTGCGCTCACCATGCCCGAGATGACGGCTTTGCACATAATAACTTTCCGTATGCTGCTTGCATCGATTGTGATGATACCGCTGCTGGCAGTTTTGCATAAACTTGAACGTGTGCGCCGTGAGGATGTGAAGTGGTTTCTGCTGTTGAGTTTCGCCGAGCCGTTTCTCTACAGTTTTCTTGAAACAAGCGGAACGCTGCGTGTCGATGGCAGCCTGGCAGCCGTGGTGGTGGCCACAATACCTCTATTTGTGCCTTTCGGCATGGCGGCGGCCTACAAAGAGAAAATACACTGGCTCACTATTGCCGGGATAATGCTTTCAATGGTCGGAATAGGAGTGATGCTGTGGGGTGGCGCAGGAGCGTTGTCTGGCGACAGCGGCGGTGTGGCCATCGGTCTGCTGCTGCTCGCGGGGGCCGTGGTTGTGGCGGTTGTCTATACCCTGCTGCTGGTGAAAATTGTCGACCGCTACCGGCCAATCACTATAACCGCCTACCAAAACCTCATAGGCCTCTTCTACTACTTGCCGGTCATGCTACTCTTTGACGGAAACAAGCTGCAGACGCTCACCTTCTCGCCCAAGGTGCTGTTTCTGCTGCTGGCTCTGGGCATACTGTGCAGCACAGTTGCCTACGCGTGCTACAACTATGGCATACGGCACATAGGGGCAACAGCATCATGTATATTCACTAACACAATACCGGTTTTCTCGATGGTCGCTGCCGTGGCGATAGGGCAGGAATGTTTTTCGGCGACCAAGGCCGTCGGAATGGTGATTGTGATTGCCGGCGTGGTATTAGTGCAACTGAAAACGAACAGAATGAAACAATCATGAAACGTATAGGTATACTTTCGGACACGCACGGTTGCCTGCCGGAGCAGGTGTGGAAGTTTTTTGCAGGCTGCGACGAGTTGTGGCATGCCGGCGACTGCGGTCCCGGTGTGTTGACGGAGCTGCGCGAGTGGAAGCCTGTGAGAGCCGTGTTTGGCAACATGGACGGCTGGGATGTGAGATACGAAACCGACGAGGTCGCCGACTTCGATTGCGAGGGCTTGCGCGTGCTGATGACTCACATCGGCGGCTATCCAGGCCATTATCCGCAGAACGTCAGACGGATGCTCGGACTGGCCAAACCCGACATTTTCGTCTGCGGCCACAGCCATATCTTGAAGGTGATGTACGACAAGGAGTACAACCTCTTGCATATCAATCCGGGCGCCGCCGGGCGGCAGGGCATCCACCGAAGAGCCACTCTTGTAAGGTTGGTGGTCGATGGTTCGGTCAAAGACCTTGAAATAATGGACTTTGACAAGTTGGGGCAAGCAACGGAGAATACCATGCAGGATGCAAAGCAATAAAAGCACACGACATCCGTTAAAGATATAAACAGCGATACTGATGCGACACAGGATATTAGTTTTCACTGCAGCGGCCCTCATGCTGCTTTGCGGTTGTAAAAAAGACACCAAGATATATTCCGACATACCGGCCTGGCTGCATTTGGACAGGATAGAAATCGTTGAGCGGGCCGACGCCGTGGAGCCGTCGCCCAATGGTTTCCTGAGCAGTGATATAGACGCTGTGCAGCTTGTGGCGTTCTGGACCGGAGACGACGAGGAGACGAATCTCGGCACGTTTCAGCTGCCATGCACCCTGCCGGTGCTGCGCAACGACACTATAAGCCGCCTGATAGTGCGGCCAGTGGTGAAACAGAACGGTATAGCCGCCACGCGTATTGAGTATCCCTACTATGAGACGGTGTATCTGTCGGGTATCCCGTTGGTTGCCGATTCGACCACGAATATCGGTGTGCAGGATGCCGGTGGCCAGTGGGTGGTCAGCACCAGTTACCGGCCCTGGACTGAACAGAGGGTGGTAGACGGAGAAGTGATCGTTACACCCGATTCGCTTTTCAAAGTGCTTGCACAGGAATATTTCGAGGATACGGTGCTTATTTTCGACAGTAAAGTGCAGCAAAGCATGGCTGCCGAGGATGTGAGAACGGGTACCGGGTCGGGTGTTATCGTGGTTGGAGCAAGCGCCAGCACTGTCGATTTCGAAATAAACAGCGATATAATCTGCAACGACGCCGGAGCCTACCTTTATCTTGAAATGGACTACAAAACCGACGTGCGCCTGAGCGTAGGCATGAAAAGTGCCTACCACACTGGAGGAAATCAGTCGACGCAGTCGGCCATGACGCTCTACGAGACCAGCCAGTGGAAGAAAATCTACATAAATCTGGGTCGCCTGTGGTCGCAGTTCAACCACAATCCGACATTCCGTGTCGTATTCTCGGCTCTCAACAGCGAGGGCAAAGGCGGCAAGGTATACCTTGACAATGTGAAACTGCTGCAAATGTGAACAGTGTCGTGATGAAGCGGAGATTGGCCATAGGTTATCTTTTGTGCGACTGGCTGTCGGCAGTGCTTGCCTGGACGTCGTTCTTCATTTTCAGGAAGACGGTGATAGAGGGGGAGTCCACCGCCGAGACATTCACGTTTTTCAATGACCCCAATTTCTGGTATGGTGTAGCAGTGGTGCCCCTGTGCTGGCTGCTGCTCTATTTCGTGCAAGGCACCTACCGCAACGTGCTACACAAAGCTCGGCTCAAGGAATTACTGCAGACTGCGTTTGCCGCGATAGTCGGCACCATAGTCCTATTCTTCGCCCTGATTATCGACGACGACATTCGCAACTACCGCAACTACTATGTTTCGTTCTTGTTCCTGCTGTTCGTCCACTTCTTGGTGACGTATACCATGAGGCTGATACTCACTTCGCGTACCGTCCACAAGGTACATTCGAGGCAAATAGGCTTCCCAACCGTCATGATAGGGGCTGGCAAACTGGCCTACAAGACCTACCTCGACCTTGAACACCAGGAAACCTACAGCGGTGAGCGTTTCGTTGGTTTTGTGAAAATAGGTGCCGAGGCGGTAGACCCGAACATGAGCGTGGTGATGCCCGACCTCGGTGGCCTCGATAATTTGCGTGAAATTGTAGGCCAGCACGACGTTGAGGAGGTTATCATCGCCCTCGACGAAAACAGCCGCGAGCAGATTGGCACGATAATGCAGACAGCCAACGAGTGCGGAGACCTGACCATTCGCATCACACCCGATGCACGCGACTTGATAATAGGTAGCGTGAAAGTGAACAGCATTTTCCACTCGCCATTAATCACTATCAACAACCGCTTGATGGAAGAGTGGCAATACAGTATCAAGAGGCTGTTCGACATCGTGGCCTCGCTGCTTGCCATGCTCCTTTTGTCGCCGGTGTATCTTGTCACGGCGGTGATAATAAAAACCACGAGCAGCGGCCCGGTCTTCTATGCACAGGAGAGGGTTGGCTATCGCGGCAAACCGTTCAAGATGCACAAATTCCGCTCGATGTATATCGATGCCGAGGCCAACGGTCCCGCGCTGGCCAGCGACAACGATCCGCGCATCACCCCCTTCGGACGTTTCATGCGCAAGGTGCGCCTCGACGAGATACCTCAATTCTACAACGTGTTGAAAGGCACAATGTCAATCGTCGGCCCGAGACCCGAGCGCCAATTCTACATCGACCAGATTGTGGCCCGAAGCCCCGAATACCTGCTGCTGCAACGGGTCAAACCCGGCATCACCTCCTGGGGACAGGTGAAATACGGCTATGCCGAAAACATCGACGAGATGCTCGAACGCATGCGCTACGACCTGCTTTACCTTGAGAACATGTCGCTTGCGACCGATGTGAAAATAATGCTCTACACCGTCCTGATAATCATTCAGGGCAGGGGAAAATAAACCACGTGAAAACAAACAATAAAGATACCAGTACCATGAGAAAAATCGTAATCACCTCGCTGGCAACACTGTTTGTGTTGGCGAGCGTGTCGTGCAAACGCACATCAGAAAACGTCGAACTGAAAAATTATCGCGACTCGATGAGTTGGGCTCTCGGCGAAAACACCGCAATCGGTATGCAGAATATCGGCTACGACTTCGATGTCGATATGGTTCTGCGTGCAATAGAATATACCCTGGGCGGTGGCAAACAGCCTTTGAGCGAACAGGCCTACAACGAAATGATGTCGAAAATAGCCCTGACCATGCAGTCGACCTACAAGAAAGAGCAGCAGAAAGCAGCCGATGAGATTGACAAAGAGGAGGCCAAACTGTTCGAAGACTTGATGAAGAACGACCCCGACGTCAAGATGTCGCCCGATGGCTTCTGCTACAAGGTGCTGAAGCAGGGCAAGGGTGACAACGTGCAAATAGGTCAGGTGGCCGTGTTTGACTACAAGGGCTACATCCTGAAGGACAACCGGCTGATAGACCAGACCTATGGCGTGCGCAAGCCGATTGAGACCCTGGTGGGAGGCGGTATGTTCAAGGGACTGCAAATGGGTATGTCGCTCATGAATCCGGGCAGTATATACCGGCTTTACTTCCCGAGCAAGCTTGCCTTCGGAGCCAAAGGCAACGAGGTCATTCCGCCCAACACGGCCATCTACTACGATGTCGAACTTCACAGTTTCCACCCCTGATTGGCATACGGCGACTGCGTTTGACAAAATGTTTGTATCTTTGCAGGTTGTATGAAATGGAGCGCAAAACATATATTGCTGTCGCTTAGCCTGTTGGCACTGCTTGGGACGGTTACGTCGTGTCGCAAGACCGTCAATTGCCGTTGTGCCGTAAAGGGTGCGTCGGGTTCGGCCCACGGGCTGGATGTGCGCGTCATTACTGTCGATTCGCGTTCCGACTGTTCGGATATTTACTATGTAGTCTACAACGGGAGCGAGCTGCCCGATGACCAGGGATTGGTCGATTCGCTCTATTGCACCGACTACGCTTTCGATGTCATGGTGGTTGACAGCACCATAACCTATTCAAACGGAGCTGAACAATGATGAGGACTGGTAAATATGCCCTGTATGTTGCGGCGGCGCTGATGCTCGTTCTGCTGCCGTCGTGCCGGCGGACGAAGATGTGTGAGTGCAACGGCATGCTGTATGGCAAGCCCGAAGTTCTCTATTTCAACGTTGAGCACTCTGTGCATTGTGAGGATATCAGCCGCAGCGGATACGAAAGGCTCCAGGACACCATATTCATCCGAGCTATGCACAACATCACGTGCGTCGATTACGAAGGGGTTGATGAGCAATGATTTAACACCTCCATCGTCTGGATGCCATGGCCACCGTTGATGAGGAACAAACCACACTCTCCCAATGACCGAATGCAAAGGCAAATGTAAGACGCTGACTGTGGCTGCCACAGTGGTGAAAATGCTGTTGGGGACGTTTTTTATTGTCTCGGCTCTTGCAAAGTTCGTGTCGATTGACAATTTCAACGTATATGTCTTCAGTTTTGGATTTCTGCCGTTCCGGCTCTCGGTCATAGTGGGCTGGCTCGCGGTGTCGGCCGAGATGTTGCTGGGCATTGCGCTGCTCTCCAACAGGCATCATCGTGTGGTGTGTCTGCTCTGCTCGTTGCTGCTGCTTTTTTTCACTCTGTTTTTGGTTTACGCCTGGTTTTCGGGTCGCACCGACAGTTGCCATTGCATGGGCGACCTTTTGCCGTTCGACCCTATACGTTCTGTGTTGAAGAACGCCGTTCTGCTTGTGCTGCTGCTTTTCGCGTGGCGTTTTGCCGACAGCGCATGGTGGCAACGCTGGTGGATTGCTTTGCTGGCAGTTTTGGCAGCACAAGGACTGATAGTGGTGTGTGGGCTTAACGGCTGGATCAGGATGAACTATTACGACTTGCAGTATTCGTCCACCTTGTCGGCGTTGGTGGCGCTGGTGGCGTTGCTTGCCACGTTCAAGTTCACGCAGCGTGCGTGGATCGAGGCACTTATGTCGCTTGTGCCCTTTGTCGCAGTATTCATACTCAGCACTGCCGCTTGTCTCGCGCCTGTACGAGGCAAGGTGCCGGTCAATGCCGACCTGCTGTCGGAAATCATAGGAGATGACGGCACCCTTGCCGACTCGCATCTTACCGAGGGTCGCAAAGTGCTCTCGTTTTATAGCAAGCGGTGCCAGTACTGCCGCCGCACGTCGGAGACCCTGTCTATGATACAGAAAAGACACGACTTGCCGGTTGAGGCGTTTGTGACCGTCTTCCCAGGCGACACCATACACGGACTCGATGCCTTCTACGACACGCCCTATGCAGTGCGCTTTTCGCCGAGGGCTGTGCAGCTCGACGATTTCCTGCGCATAACCTACGGAAGTGCGCCGCTCGTGGTGCTGCTCGACAACGGCACGGTTGTCGAAACCTACGGCAGTGGATTTATTTCCGAGTACAGGATAACAGACTTCCTGAATAACAAACAGTAACCTATGAAAAGAACGTTCCTGCTCATAATCACACTGGCTCTTCTGGCAGCGACAACGTCCTGCTCGCGCCGCTGCCATTGCATCGGCTACGACGGCTCGCACACCTACTATACCGAAGAGCAGCTTGAGGAACTCGACAAAACCTGCAGCCAGATGGAGTACTACATGGACGGCCTGATGTACTCCATTTGCGAGTATGACGTCACTGACTATTAGCGGTCATCGGCGTCTCAGCCTAACTTTTATCCTTTCGGCAACGCGGCGTGTCAATGCACGTTCGTTGTACAGCGCAAAGGCTGCGTAGGCCGCGAGCAACAGGGTGTTTGCCAACAGTCGCCAAGCGGTTGATTTTATGGGCAACAGTTGCATTGCCGCGAAAAGCAGCATGGCGATGGCGAAGTACCCGACAATTGATTTCACAGGGTATGGCACGGGGTTGTGGTGCTGGCCGATAAAATAGGAGAGGACCATACAGACACCATAGCCTACGAAACCACCCCAGGCACAGGCCATATAGCCGCAACGCGGCACGAAAATGATGTTCACGGCAAGCAGTGCAACACACCCTATAGCCGACATCACCGCACCCCACCAGGTTTTGCCGATAAGCTTATACCAGAAAGAGAGATTGAAATAGATGCCCATGAAAATCTCTGCCATCATCACTATCGGCACGGCGCGAAGACCCTCCCAATAGTCGGACTTGATTATGTAGCGCAGGATGTCCATATAGGCCATCACCGTCAGGAACGCCAGCAGGGTGAACATGACGAAGTATTTCATAACCAGTGCCTGGCTCTCCTTGCTTTCCTTGCCGCTTCCGCCGGCAAACACGAATGGTTCGTAGGCGTAGCGGAAAGCCTGTGTTATCATGGCCATAATCATCGCTATCTTCACACAAGCGCCATAGATGCCCAGCTGCACGTCGCCCTCCTGTCCGGGAACCAGAAAACGGAAGCAAATCTTGTCGGCCACCTGGTTTAGTATCCCCATCAGACCAAGCAGCAGCAGCGGCCAGGTATATTTCAGCATCTGCTTCAGGGGGGGGAAGGCGACACCGAAGCGCAGGAGCCGCAACTCGGGTATGAAGCCCAGCGTGACGGCGGCTGTACATACGAGGTTGATTATGAATACGTAGCCCACCTGATAGTCGGCATGGTACCAACCCATCAGCGAGGGGTGTGTTTCGGCCAGTTGCGGCGCGGCCAGAAAAACGAAGAGGTTGAGCCCGATGTTGCAGAATATGAAAAGCAGCTTGAGGAAGGCGAATTTCCAGGCTCGGCCCGCAAACCGCAACTGGGCAAACAGTATGGCCTGGAAAGCGTCGATGGCCACCACGCAAGCCATCACCTCGATGTATTCGGGATGGTCGGAGTAGCCGAGCAAACCCGAAACAGGCCCGATGAAAATGAACACCAGAGCCACGAACAGTGCCGCCACCGACCCCACCGCCGACAGCGCGGTTGAGAACACACGGCGCGCGTCGTGCTCTTTCTTGTTGGCAAAGTAGAAGAAAGTGGTCTCCATGCCGAAAGTGAGTAGCACCAGCAGCAGGGCTGTGTAGGCATAGATGTTTGTGACCACGCCGTAGCCGCCGGTCGATGCCGCTATCTTGTAGGTGTAGAGCGGTACAAGCAGATAGTTGAGAAACCGGCCCACTATGCTGCTGAGACCATAGATAACCGAGTCGGAGAGAAGTCTTTTCAGTGATGTGTTTGCCATATATCAACAAACGGCATTCACGCTCGTTTATTGTTCATGCTGCATTCTGTCGGCCTACCTTGCGGGGGTAAACCGGTAGCGTATGCCGAGGCCGATGTATGCTATGTTCATGTATGGTTGGCCGGGCACCATGACGTTCAGCGACGGGCGGGCGGCGAGCGAAAGCTGCAGCGGGAAGTCGAAATTATATTCTATTCCCACCGTGCCGCCAACACCGGCAGTGAAGCTTGCAGTGGACGAAGTGTTGTCGGTCGCAGGACTGTCATAGTACCTGCCGTTGAACCACGCGCCAAGGGCGACCGACGGACCGATGTACCATCCCAGACCGGCCACGATGTGCCACCCCCAGAGGTATGACAAGCTTGTGAGCAAGGCACCTGTGCGATGCGTTGTGCCGTAGGCATCGCGATAGTGGCCGTGGTCGCTCCAGCCCAGGTCTATTTCAAACCGGTTGTCGTTAGATGTGGGAATCATCGCGCTGGCCTCGACAAAAAAACTGTGCGAACCGTAGTGTGTGGCAAACGAATTCCCCACCTGCAACCCCAGAGAGTAGCCCTGGGCATTGGCACCGGCCGCAAGGACGGCGAGAAAAAGATATATCGTGAATGTTTTCTTCATCGCTCGTTCAGATAAACCTTATACGATAAAACATTATGCAATGTTACGCCGTTGATTGCGATTCACTGAATACTATTGACAATTATTCGTAACTTTGCAACCGCTAAATGAAACACGCGTGTCGAAAAAATGTATTCTTCTATATGTAGCGTTGTTGCTGCTGTTGCCGTGTACTTTCTGCCAGTCGTTGGCTGACAGTGGCTCTGTGCGGCAGCCCGACAGCAGCCGTGTGCTTGTAGGTGGCGACGCTTTCGGCTTTCGTCTGGGGGCTGGCAGCGACCGCTCGGGCGAAATTTCTCTTTCGTGGCACAAGTCTATCAAGCGCTACAGGTTGGAGACAGACCTGGGCTGGGCCAGCTGCGACGACTGGAGATACCTGAACCTGTCCACCACTTTCCATTTCAGATGGAACATCACCCGTGGCCTCAACTGGTATGTCGGCCCCGGAGTGAACATAGGATGGTATTTCAAGGATTACCATTTTGGGCTTGGCGTCGGCGCACAGGTCGGACTGGAGTACAACCTGCCGATACCGTTGCAGTTCTCGCTCGACATCTTCCCGCGCTACAACATTTTCGGTGCACGTGAGGCCGTGGGTTTCGGCGGCAGCGGCGCCATAAGTGTCAGATACAGATTTTAACAAGAAATAAACCACACGATAATGAACATTCACATCGTACAACACGACATAGTCACCAACAACCCCGAGGCAAATCTTGAATGGATACTTGAAGAGCTCGACCGGCCTGAATCCAAGTCGGCTCTCTTGACCGTCTTTCCAGCCTGCACATTGTGTGGCTATCCAGTCTACGGCTCGGTGGCCTACACCGACATACAGAAGAGGGCCCAGGCCGCACTGCAGGAACTGATAGCCC
>ERZ842401.5993-NODE-5993-length-13194-cov-4.142248_pt1 | contig 13194 bp, 10 predicted proteins | sample MGYA00521270_ERZ842401 | MGnify/ENA primary metagenome ERZ842401 (study PRJEB31892, sample SAMEA3878208) | bioreactor metagenome | biome: Moose rumen | place: Sweden | collected 2011-10 | study: EMG produced TPA metagenomics assembly of the PRJEB12797 data set... | reverse complement strand
AGCACATGTCGGTGATGAGGAAGAGGACGCGGTCGGGATAGCGGTGGGTGAGGCCGGGAGCGGGCGAGTCCTCGTCCTCGTGGAGGGGGTCGTTGAGGTCGGCGGGGGCGATGTTGCACTCGTCGCCCGTGGGGATGCACTGCCGACGGATGGGGTCGTAGGGGTCGGCGGGGTCGATGAGGCTGAGGTAGTAGGGAGTGATGGCCATACGGAACTTGGCCAGGGCCTTTTTGATGCCCTCGGCCTCGAGGTCGGAGAAGGAGAAATAGCGGCTCAGTTCTTCGTAGGTCTCGATGCGGTTCTTGATTTGCCATTTCCAGTCGTTCCACTGCTCGTCGGTGACGGTGGGAAACAGTTCTTTTCTGCGGTTGACTTTCATATCAGGGTGTTTTGCTTTGTCTGCGTTGGATTGGTGTGGGGCGACCGTTGCGGTCTGCCGTTGCGGATGCAAATATACGAAAAAAAGGGCAATTGCGGGCGATCAGGTGTTTTTTTCTTGTTCGCGATGGCGGAGGAGCACATGGCACTGCGGATAGGCCTGCCGGAGCCAGGCGGCGAGCTGGGCGGCGCAATAGACCGAGCGGTGCTGGCCGCCGGTGCAGCCGAAGGCCACCGAGAGATGGGAGAAACGGCGCTCGAGGTAGCAGTCGACACTCTGCGCCACGATGGCCCTGGCATGGGAGAGGAACTCCTCCACCGCGGGCTGGGACTGCAGGAAATCGGCCACAGGGCTGTCGGCACCGGTGTAGGCCTTATACTCGGGATAGCGCCCCGGATTGGGGAGGGCGCGGCAGTCGAAGATGTGGCCGCCGCCGTTGCCCGAAGGGTCGTCGGGGAGCCCCTGCTTGAAGCTGAAACTCTGCACGTCGATGGTCAGGCAGTCGGCAGCAGTGGCGGCATCCTGCGCGGACTGGAGCGACGAAGCCAGACGCATGGCGACGAGGCCGAGCTCGGGCAGGGATACGGGCAGAGGATGGTGGAGCATCAGGCCGTGGAGGTTGCCGATGGCCAACGGGATGCTTTCGAGGAAATAGGCCTTGCGCTGGAAGAGGCCACGGTAGCCGTAGGCTCCGAGGGTCTGGAGGATGCGCAGCAAGGCGTAGGCATAGTAATGCCCGGTCCAGCGGACGCGCGCTTCGCCCTGCAAGCCACGGATGTCGAGATAGTGGTGGAGAAGCTCGAGGCGGAGGCTGTCGGGCAGATCGCTTTTGGCACTGTAGAGGAACGAGGCCACATCATACTGCGCCGCCCCCTGGCGACCACCCTGATAGTCGATGTAGTAGAGCGGACGTGGGGCGGCAGGGGCGGAGGAGAGGCCACGGGCGGGCAGGTCTGCCACCGGGGGGGCCACCATGATGTTGCGCCCCTGGAAATCGCGATAGAGGAAATAGGAGCAGTCGGCAGTGAGCAGGAAATCAGCCAGACACTGGAAGTCGTCCTCAAGCCGTTCTTCGTCGAAATCGATGCCGGAGAGCTTCAGATAGTTGTACTTGAAATAGTTGAGATCCCAAAGGATGGAGCGGCGGTCGAAAGCCGGACGGGGATAGGCCAACGAGAAATCAAAGTCGCGACCCGCCTGCTGTATGGAGGCAAGGTCGGTGAGGGCTTGCCTGTAGAGTGCAAGAATTTGAGAGTCGAAGCCCCCACCCTGCCGTTTTTTCTCGAAAAGGAGGCCATAGAGCGACTGGTCGCCGAGATCCTGCTGGAGATAGTGCTTGCGGTCGGGTGCGATGGCATAGAGTTCGGGCACCGGGAGGCCACGGGCCAAGAGATGGCGCGTGATGGCGAAGAAAGCCTCGTTTTCGCGGAGGTCAGCAGCCAGGGTGCCGATGCAGGTGTGGTTGGTGCCTCTCAAACGCCAATAGCGGCGCGACGAAGCCCCTGAGGCACCAATAGCAAACACCTGCAGACACGGCTCGCCTGCCCACGAGGCGAACAGTTGTTTAAGTTGTTCCATGCCGAAAGCTACTGGGCTTCGACCTCGTCTTCGGGTTCGGCGGGCTCGGGTTCGGGCTGTTGACGCACCTCGTCGAGCATGCGGCATTTGCCGGCAAACATGGCACCGGGCTCGATGGACAGCTTGTTGATGAGAATGTCGCCTTTGACCCGTGCCGTGGAATGGAGTGAGAGAAGGCCGCGGACCGAGAGGTTGCCATTGACGGTGCCGATGATGTTGGCGTTTTGGCAAAGCACATTGCCATTGACCACGCCGCTGTCGCCGACCACGAGTTTGCCGTCGAGCTGGATGTTGCCTTGCAGCAGGCCGTCGAGACGGAAGTCGCCCGAGGCGATGATGTCGCCCTTGACGGTGGTGCCGTCGGTGATGTTGTTGGGGAGGGATGTAGCCTCTGTTTCAATTGTTTTAGTCATAATAATGGATGCTGATTATTGTTTTTTAATATAATACTTGGTGAAGAAAGCCATGTAGGCACTGATGTTTTTGCGATTGTAGAAGACGGGGTAGTTCTGTGTGGAGATGGGGAACTCGGTGTGGTCGGCATCGGAGTAGGCCCGGAGGGGACTTTCGGGCGATTGCAGATGGCGATAGTAGCGCATGGCCTCGGTTTCGTCGGTGAAGCGGTGGATTGTGATGAGCTGGCTTGTGTCGGTGAAGAGCACAGAATTGACCTTGTAGCCATTGTTGGAGTAATACTGACTGTTGAAGTCGGCCAGACGATACTGGAGCTCGGTTGCCTTGACAGTGCGGTCGTTTACTACGATGGCCACATAATACTGCTGTCTGTCGCGGTAGCGGTAGATACGGGCCTCGGACGGCAGTTCCTCCTCGGACTGTGAGGAAGGGGCGGAAACGGGCTCGTCGGCGGGCGGCCGGGGTGGCAGCGCAGAGGGCTGGATCTCGCTCTCGTCGGCCTGGGATACAGAAGAGCCGCCCCGGCGCAGACGCTCAAGCTGGGCCTGCGCGATGGGACGGAGGCTGTCGGTGGCAGCCACCGAAGAGACAATGCCCTGCAGTATGTCAGCAGCTCCATCGGCATTGCCTGTACGTGCAAGGGAGAGAGCCTTCCAGTAGCGGAACTTGGGCAGCTGGCTATGGTCGGGATAATCGGCTGCCACCTCGTCGACCAGGTCGATGGCAGAACCATAGCGGTGCTGCTGGTAGTAGTCGTAGACCGATGCATAGAGCTCGCTGAGGCGCTTTTGACGCAAAAGCAGCTGTTTGTGGTATTGTTCGTCGCGAATGAGGTTGGCAAAGTCGGAGTCGGGAAAACCGAGCAAGACCATATCGCGATAGTAGTCGGCCTGAGGGGTATTGCCCTGGCGGTCATAGATGCGGTAAAGCATATAGAACGCCTGGACGGTCTGCGGGAAGGAGGTGTATTGCTCGGCCAAGCGATGGTAGCACTGCAAAGCCAGTGGGATATTGCCCACACCATCGTAGTAGATATATGCCGCACCAAGCAGACTTGGAGGAATGAGAGAGTCGAGAGAGTCGAGTGCCTGCGGTGTAGTGGGGAGATCCTTGAGGTAATAGGCCACTGAATGGGGGTCGTTGGGATCGCCGTTGGGATTAGACTTCGAAGTGCGGGAACCTGCAACAGAGCCGGAGGCCTGGGTATCGGTATTGGTGGAAGAGTCCGCATCGTCGGCCATATCATCCGTGGGAAGCGTAAAGGAGGCGACATTTTTGTCGGAAAGGAACCACAGGTCCTCAAGGACCCGCATTCCCCATCGCTGGCGAAATGTTTCTTTCCCTTTTTGCACCGTCGATGCATTATAGAAATACCAATCTCCAGTCAGCGTGTTGGACTGAGCCTTGGCTTCGGCGGCCATGTCCTGAAGCAAGGCCTGTTCTTTGGCCAACTGTTCACGGCGACGGAGCGTGTCGATCTGCGCATTGATGAGAGACATGCGCTTATCTTCTGGCATTGCGGCTATTGCAAGCAAACTATCGGCTCGCTGATAGACCTGTGTGTAGGAGACCAACTCCTTCAAGATGTCGTGCCGTCGCTTGGCCTCGACATAGCCTGGAAAGTCGCGGTGCGCAATCTGCACAACGGTGTCGTAATAGAGATAGGCAAGGTCGTAGTTTTCATAGAGGTCATAGAGTATCTCACCCACCCTGAAGGAGGAACGCGCCTTCTGCGAACTGCCGGGAGACGCCAAGGCCGCCGAACGACGAAAATTGTCGCACGCCCGCTTTGCATCCTTCACCCCAAGGAACATTTCTCCCTTGGCATAGTAAATACGGTCAAGATACTCGGTGTTCTTGGCATCGCGAGCCATGGCATCGAGCCTCTTTTCTATTTTCTTGATGTCGCTATGTTGAAAGTCGGCACATGACGCTTCACCCAGGCGGGCATTGAACTCCATAATATAGGGAGGATTATAGGAAGGAACCTTGGCATAGTACTTGGCGGCCACTGACTTCCGCCCGAGGTGCTGGTATATTTGTGCCATAAGATAATTAAGACGTGCCTTTGTCTGCGACGAGGAGGTAGCATCAAGAGACAAGTGGATATACTCAACGGCTTTTTTATACTTTTCCTGTGGCATTACGGCCTCTATCATAGCTATATACAGCCGTTCGCCAACACCTTTGGCAAAATCACCTTTCCCCAAATCACTCACCATCTTGTCAAGCAATGTCTCGGCTTCGGCATAACGCGCCTCTCTCACCATACAGCGAGCCGTAAGCACCGATGCCTCGGCCGCAGCCTCTGTCTGCGGGAAGCGGGAAAGCAGAATGTTGCATGAGTTGCGAGTTGAAGCATAATCCTGCTTGTAGAAAGAGGCATATGCCGTAAGCAGATAACAATCCTTGATGCAGGGCACTTTTTCCTCACCTTTGACCACAATGCTGTGCTTCTGGACACCCTTGACCCCTTTTTCTATAGCACGATCCATTTCCGGCTGGACGCTTTGGGCATTGGCCTCCGTGCCAAGAGGCTCTGGTGGCAGAAACAGCGTATAGTCGTCGACGGCAGATTGATAAAGTTTCAGCCTCCCTGCCTTGAGACTTTCATTGCCATTCCACCACACGTTGTAGTGGCAGGTAAGGTTGTGGTAGCGCACATTAATCCACTTGGCCTTCTGTGTCGAGCATGCCGACAACAGCAGGAGCAACAAAAGCAGAAAGACCGTGCGCTTCATTATGGTTAATCTGTGGTGAACAATTAGACATTGAAACGGAAGTGCATAATATCACCGTCCTGCACTACATAATCTTTACCTTCAACAGCAATCTTACCCGCTTCTCTGCACTTGGCTTCGGATCCGAGGGCGACATAGTCGTCATATTTAATTACCTCGGCTCTGATGAAGCCCCGTTCAAAATCACTGTGAATAATACCCGCCGTTTGAGGAGCCTTCATGCCTCGCTTGAATGTCCATGCGCGACACTCTTTCGGTCCTGCCGTAAGGAAAGTCTGCAATCCGAGCAACCTATAAGCTGCCTTGATCAGACGATTGACACCGCTCTCTTTCAATCCAAGATCCTCAAGAAACATCTGCTTTTCCTCGTAGGTTTCCAGTTCGGCAATGTCTGCCTCTATGCCCGCCCCGACAAGTAACACTTCTGCCTGCTCGTCCTTGACTGCATCTTTGACCGCATCGGAATAGTGATTGCCGCTAACCACCGATGCTTCATCCACGTTGCACACATAGATTACGGGCTTGGTGGTGAGCAACATCAGGTCGTGCGCCACTTCCTGCTGGTTGTCGTCAAGTTGCACGGTGCGGGCACTTCGACCCTCCAGCAACGCAGCTTTATATAAATCCATCACCTCGACCAACTTTTTCGCACGTGCATCACCGCCTGCCTTGCTCTTTTTCACTTCTTTATCATAGCGGTTCTCAATGGTTTCATGGTCCTTGAACTGCAATTCAAGGTCAATGGTCTGCTTGTCGCGTACGGGATCCACCGATCCGTCCACATGCGTGATATTGTCGTCGTCGAAACAGCGGAGCACATGGATGATGGCGTCGCAGTTGCGGATGTCGGCCAGGAATTTATTGCCCAACCCCTCCCCTTTTGAAGCTCCTTTCACCAGACCGGCTATATCCACAATCTCCACCGTGGCAGGCACCACACTGGCCGGGCGCTCAATCTCAACCAATTTGGCCAGGCGCTCGTCGGGCACCGTAATGACACCCACATTAGGTTCTATCGTGCAAAAGGGGAAATTGGCCGCCTGTGCCTTGGCGTTGCTCAAGCAGTTGAACAAAGTTGATTTACCCACATTGGGCAATCCCACTATTCCACATTGAAGACTCATAACTCTTTTTCTATTAGATACTGATTGCGAGTGGTGCTGTTGCGACATATCAGTTCGCCGAGGAAACCGGCCAAGAAGAGCGTCATGCCGCTCAACACGAAAAACATCGACAGGTAGAACCACACACTGTTGGTCAGTGCCATGCGACCTACAAGTTTGAGAACAGCCAACACCACCATAGCCACAATGCCAAGCAGAAAAGCCACACTGCCTATCGCCCCGAAGAAATGCATCGGTTGCTTGCCGAATTTCGACATGAACATGATGCTCATCAGATCAAGATAGCCGTTGATAAAGCGGTTCATTCCGAACTTTGTAACCCCGAACTCGCGCTTGCGGTGCTGCACTACCTTCTCTCCAATCTTGCCAAAACCCGCCCACTTGGCTATCACCGGAATATAGCGATGCATCTCACCATACACCTCGATGCTCTTCACCACATCGCATCTATAGGCCTTCAATCCACAGTTGAAATCGTGCAAACGTATGCCGCTGAGACGGCGCGTGGTCCAATTGAAGAATTTCGAAGGGAGATTCTTTGCCAATTTCGAATCGTAGCGCTTCTTTTTCCATCCGCTGACCAGATCATAGCCCTCCTCTTTAATCATCCTCCGCAGTTCGGGTACCTCGTCGGGCGAATCCTGGAGGTCGGCATCCATCGTAACCACCACCTCGCCCTCGGCGGCAGCAAACCCTGTGTTGAGGGCTGCCGACTTGCCGTAGTTTCGCCTGAACTTTATGCCTCTGTAGGCGGCATTCGACCGATGCAGCTGCTCCACCACCTGCCATGTCCCGTCGGTGCTGCCGTCGTCCACCACTATCACTTCATAGTCATATCCGTGCCCGGTCATCACTCTGTCGATCCATTCTGCCAAATGGGGCAGCGATTCCGCCTCATTGTACGAGGGTACTATTATCGATATGTCTTTCATTGCTTATGTTGTTTTATTTCCGATTTCTCGTTGCGGAGGAAAATGGCACCCAGGAATGCCCCAAAGCCTCCGAGCACCCACATCAGCACTCCCGCATAGATACCCCACCATGCGGCCCAATAGTGCAACTGCGGATCCTGCAAGCTCACCTCCTGGCCTGCCACCGTCCCAGTGAACAACACCGTCTGTCCCGGCCACAACAGCCCGGTCAGCCACAACGCCACTCCATAGACGAAAGCGGCCACCGTGGCCGTTCCCATGCCGAAAAGCATAGCCTCCTTGAGGGTTATCCGCTTTTCGGGAAGCGAAGCCCGGTAGTAGGCCATGAACAGCACCACCCCCACCAGCATGATGGCATCGCCCGCATACGAGGCCGGGCTGGCCACAGGCCGCCCGATCAGATGCCTTGCCACCACATGCAGCACCAACAACGCACCCACCAGCAAACCGCTCCGCAGATAGGCTCTGCGGTAGTTGCCGTGTATCTGGCTTATGTATCGGTGAAATATGGCCATTCCGATGCTTGTTTCCTTTTTATCTTACGTTGGCCTCCAGGGCTTCCTTGATCATGCGTTTCAGCTCCAGCGTGCGCTTTTCCACCACCCCCTGCTTCTCGGGCTTGTACAGGTCGGCATACCTCACCGAGCCGAGGCTCACTTTCGGATGTGCTATGTCGCCCCGCACATCCACCCCCACCTTGGCCAACAACGGGTTCTTAAGCAGTTCCACATGGTAGCCGCACTGATTGTCGAGGGTGTGCTTGCCCGAGGCGCACAAACTGTATTTCCCTATGTTCAGCAGGAAAGGATAAACCTCGATTTCCTTACGGAAGCAAGTCAGTTCCACATCGATGCTGTCCACTTTGATTTTGTCGTCCTTCTCTTTCCAGCTCTTCAGTTGCATCAGCTTGGCCACCTGCGAAATGGTGCTGTTGTCCATCACCGTCAGGTTGCGACCGCTGATGGCAGCCGACCCGAGCAGCGAACTCATCTTCGGCTGGTAGCGGGCATCGAGGAAGGTCTCGGCGGCCAAGTGGAAGTTGGCCTTGCCTTCCAGTGCTGCGAGCATGGGCACCAGCGTGTCAATGGCCGGTATCATGTCTATCAGTTCGTCGACCTGGATGTCGAGCAGGTGGAAATCCAACGCACAGAAAAGATTGCTGGGTCTGGGCGACTTGTAGAGCGCAGTAAGCTGCATGGTGGCAGCCTTGCACACAAAACCTATCTGGTCAAGCACAGCCACTCCGTCCTTGATGGTTACTGTTCCTGCAACATCGTTCAAGTCGTTGCCGAAGGCAACGCTCCGCTTGATGTGCGTGTGGAGAGTGAGATCCACATCGCGCGGCACAATGAAAGGATTGGCCTCGTCGGGCACATTGTCCTCCTTGCGCATCTGCTCCAAGCTGTCGGCATCGGAGCCCATGCCGCTGAAAAGATCCATCAGCTGGTCCACGTCGGCGTAGTTCGACGTGAATTCCACATCGCCTTTGAGCATTGCCTTGTGGTCGAGCCAGTCCTCGAGGTTGTCCACCGTGCCAGAAAGCTGGAAGTCCGAATGCCCGACCCTGAGTTCGGCCGTGCTGAGGCGGCACGTGCGGTGGCCGTATTGCAGGTTGAACTGCTGCATACGAAGAGCATCGGGCAGCGAATTCATATAGAACACTGCGCTGTGCATGTCCACATCGGCTTCGGGGTTGAACTTGCGCAGCGGATTGCTCTGCGTCGAATCCATCCGCACCGTCCCTTTCAGCGCCAGGCCACCCAGCGAGGCCGTCATCTCCTCGGTGTTGGCCTCGGTCTCGCCCACCGTGATGTCGAACGAGGCTGCCAGCTGCTCCTTCAGCGGGTTGTTCACCCCCAGGCTTATGTCGGGGCGGTCGAGCGACCCGTTCATGCCGGGCATTTCCACCTTCAGCCCGTTGCCCTTGACGGTGGCATCGGCCAGGCGGCCGCTGTGCACCCTGGCGGGCAGGGTCAGTGCCACATCGAGAGCCGGCGAGGTGGCATGCAGACTGTCCATCCTTACATCGAGCTGCTTCAAGTTCAGTTTCACATCGGCCTTCATGCGCTCCAAGTCCATCCGCTGCACATCGCTCAGCCTGAAACAGGCCTTGGCGTCGATGGCGGCCGTCCCGTCCGCTGTGAGGTGAAGGCTGTCTGGCACCATCGGCATGGCATCGGCCAGGGGCAGCTGCCCCTTCACCGTGGCATCCACCCGCATGTCGCCCGTCAGGTCGTCGGCCCGGCCGCTGACATTGAGGGTGGTGCCCAGCGTGCTGGCGCTCAACCGGTGCACCACGGCATGGCTCACGCCCCCCTTGCCCAGGTCGAGGTGGGCTTCCACATCGCCTCCGATGCCGCGCAGGCGGTAGGGCAGCGCTTTCGGATAGTAGAAGCGTCCCTCGGCCAACGCCACGCGGGCATCGACCACCGGCATTGTGCTGTCGGTCAGTGTGCCCGCCGCCGTGGCCTCCAGGCTCACCTTGGCGTCCACATCCATCCCTGCAAGGGCCGAGGTGAACTGCTGCGGCACTATTTTGAGCACTTCGCCCACCTGCCAGCTGCCGTCGGTGCGCACCGAGGCGTCCACCGCCATCGGCTCGTCGCCGCTGGCCAGCTGTGCACGGCCTCCGAGCGTCAGCCCATAGTCGGCCAGCCTTACGCGCGCCTGTTCATCTTCATTGATATAGAGAGCCATCTGCTTCAGGTCCACCCGGCAGGGCAGCTCTACCGCCAGCAGGTCGTGCCGTGCGGCCTGGAGCTCGCTGTTCACCATCTCGGTCTCCCCCACCTTCAGTTGCCCCTTCTTCACGTTCAGAGCCAGACACGCGTCCACCTCTTCCATGCTGCCCCGGCCCTTCAGGCCGAGACCCACCTTCTCCACAACGGCTGCGAGCGTCGGGGCTCCGGTGCTGTCGTGCATGTCCACCGCCAGCCGCCGACCATCCACCTTCACCGTGGCATCCACCAGCCCCTCGCCGAGCGAGCCGTCCACATCCACGTCCACCCCCTCCGCGGCGGCCACCATGCCGCCCTGCTCGTTGAGCAGGCTGGCACCCAGGCCGTGGAGCCTTATCTTGCGGAGGTTCATCATCGGCAGGCTGTCGAGGCTGAACGGCGCCGACGTGGTGTCGTCCTCATCGGCCGAGGTGGGGAATATGTCGAAGTTCGAATGCCCGTCGGCAGCGATGTAGAGGTTGGCCTGCACGTTGTCGAGCAGCACCTGGTGCACCACCACCTCGTTGGCTTTCAGAAAGCGCTTCACGTCGAGCCCGACCGTGAGGCTGCCTATGCGCGCCACCGTGTCGCTCGGAGCCCCGGCCGTGGGGTTGACCACATAGACATCCCTCACCTCCAGACCCGCGTCGGGGAAGGTGCGGAAAAGCGTCAGGTCCACCCGCCCGAAATGCGTCTCGGCGTTCACAAAGCGCCCTGCCAGCGAATTGACCACCTTGGTGAGCTGGCTCGGAGTGAACACAATCCACATGGCCACAGCCACCACGGCAACCACCAGCCCCAGCAGCGACCCGGCCGCTATCAGGCCAATCTTCCACCCTTTCTTCATTGCTCCGTAACCTTTGCGAACTGGTAGCTCATTCCGTAGTCGTCCTCCCACTTCATGGCCGCACTGCTTATCTGCGTAACGGTGTATACCTTCGGCACCGCCTGGTTGCCCTGTGCGCCGGCGAACACATGCGTCAGCACATCGCCGTTCACGCTCCAGGTGTAGGTCAGGTTGCTCTCCTCCTCGCCGAAGCTGTCGGCCGCGTCCCAGGTTACGCCGCTGTGGTCGGCGCGGTAGCGCCAGTATTCCTCGCTGCCGCTCTTCACCCAGAGGCCTTCCAGCTGGCTGTCGGCCACCGTCAGGCGGTTCTCGTCCTTGTCCCTGTGGCACCCCGCAAGCGCCAGCAGCGCCAGCGTCCACAGCAGTATATGTCTTTTCTTGATCATCGGTTGTTGGTTTATCGCTTCCCCGTGTCCTCCACCACCATCACCTCGGGCAGGTTGCGCCCTGCGCCGTCGTAGTCCATGCCGTAGCCCACGATGAATTCGTTGCCTATCTCACGCCCCACATAGTCCACCGCATAGTCGCCCTTGAAAGCCTGCGGCTTGAAGAAGAGGGTGCAGATGCGCAGGCTGCGGGGGGCCAGGGCCAGCGCCGCCTCGCGGATGTGCGCCATCGAGAGGCCGCTGTCTACCACGTCCTCCACAATCAGCACGTCGCGTCCCGCCACCTGCCGGGGGAAGGGCAGCGAGCAGCTGACCACGCCCGTGCTCGACAGGCCGCTGTAGGAGGTGTAGCGCACAAAATCCACCTCGCAGTCCACCGTGAGCCTCCGCAGCAGGTCGGTGGCGAACATGAAGGCTCCCGTCAGCACCGGACACACCAGCAGGCTCCGCCCCCGGTAGTCGCGGTTCACCTCGGCGGCCAGCCGCTCCACTGTTGCGTCGAGCTCGGCACGCCCTATGAATGTTGTGAACTCCTTGTCTTTTATCTGCATAGCACAGTCTCGGTGGGTGCGGGGTGCATGGCCGGCTGCCTAATCGGCGGCCCGCTCCATGACCAGCCGCAGGCCGTAGTACTCCTTTTTTCCGTCGGGCACATACCATCCGCGGTCGAACACCGCGCAGGCGGGCGAGGTGCTGTTGTAGTGCCCTCCTCGCAATATGCGGCTCTCGCCGTTGCGCGGTCCGCGGGGGTTGGCCTGCGGCTCGGCCGTGTAGTCCGACAGCCAGTCGGAGCACCACTCGGCCACATTGCCGCTCATATCGTAGAGGCCCAGCTCGTTGGGGCGCAAGCGCCGCACGGCGTGGGTGTGGCCGTCGCTGTTGGCGCAGAACCATGCGTAGGCGCCCATCATCTTGCGGTCGCACCCGGCGTAGGGCCGGCCTGCCGAATGCACACCGCCACGCGCCGCATATTCCCACTCCGCCTCGGTCGGCAGGCGGAAGCGGAGCCCCGTCATCTGGCTGAGCAGGGTAACAAACTGCTGCGCCTCGTTCCACGACACCTGCTCGACGGGCAGCGAGTCGCCGACAAACTTCGACGGGTTCTCGCCCATCACCGCCTGCCAGAGGGCCTGCGACACCTCGCTGTCGGCCATGTAGAAGCCGCCGACGCTGACGCGGTGTTCGGGGCGGGTGCTCTCGTAGTGCTGTTCCACGCCGTTTCCGTCGTTGCTCCCCATGGTGAACGTGCCTCCTTCGACCCACACCATGTCTATGCGCTCGCCTCCGGCCAGCACCACCACCACGCTGTCCTGCGCGGCGGCGTGCCTTGCCGTGCACAGCCCTCCCGCCGCCAGCAGCCACACTGCCGCAGCTGCCACAAGCCTTCTTTGTCTACCCATAACTCTTTGGTTGCATGAGGGGGCGGAGCCACTGGCACCGCCCCAAGGTTGATTGTCAGTCGTTCATGTGCTCGTCGCTCCACTTCTCGGGGTCGAGCCGCCAGGCCGCAAGCGAGTCGAGCGCCTCGGGAATGATGTATTCCTTGTCGCGCGCCACCTCGATCAGGGTGCTGTAGTCGGTGATGGTTACCAGGTCCACGTTCGCGGCCTTGAAATTGTCGTCGGCCACCTTGAGCCCGTAGGTGAAGATGGCGGCCATTCCCTTCACCACGCAGCCGCGCTCGCGCAGCGCCTTGACGGCCACCAGCGAGCTTTTGCCCGTCGACACCAGGTCCTCGATCACCACCACCGACTGGCCGCTGTGCACCTCGCCCTCTATCTGGTTGGTCAGGCCGTGGTTCTTCTGCTCCGAGCGCACATAGACGAAGGGCTTGCCCAGCTCCTGCGCCACCAGCGCGCCCTGAGCAATGCCTCCCGTGGCCACCCCGGCCACCACGTCCACGTCGCCCCAGCAGTCGGCCACTATCGAGGTGAACCGCTGGCGGATGAAGGTGCGTATCTCCGGATAGGAGAGCGTCAAACGATTGTCGCAATAAATGGGCGATTTGCGACCCGATGCCCATGTGAAGGGGGGCTCGCTGTTGAGCTTTACCGCTTTCACTGTCAATAGAAACTC
>ERZ842401.5992-NODE-5992-length-13195-cov-4.554338_pt1 | contig 13195 bp, 10 predicted proteins | sample MGYA00521270_ERZ842401 | MGnify/ENA primary metagenome ERZ842401 (study PRJEB31892, sample SAMEA3878208) | bioreactor metagenome | biome: Moose rumen | place: Sweden | collected 2011-10 | study: EMG produced TPA metagenomics assembly of the PRJEB12797 data set... | reverse complement strand
TGAGCGAGCGCCGGTGGCGCTCATGTGCGAACCGACCGAGCCGACAGGCGAGACCTTCCTCGCCGGGTCGGAAAGCCCGAGGGAGAGATAGAGGAAGGGCGAAGGGCAGTTAAAGAAAGCCCCCTGCGTGGTCGAACAGTGTCTGTTCGATGAAAGCTGTCCACGCGACTTGCGCCGTCGCCGCAGCGACCGCGACTTGGCCTCCGGTGCCAACCGTCGCGTCATGGCTCGTCCGGCCACGGACTAACAACAAGGGATCAAGTCCCCGCCCATGCACTCGCAGCAGCAGTCGGCGCACAGCAGGGAGGAGCAGATATCGCAGGAGTTGCACCCGCCGGCGTTGGCCGTGCCCCGGTGGACATTATACCCGCCGTACATGCCGCTCCCCTGCTGGGAGGACTGATTCAGCGCGGCCCGGTATTCGGGATTGGCCGGGTCCATCTGGCAGGCGCGGGAGAAGTGGTCCCGGGCCTCTACCAGCCAGCCCCGGCGGTACAGCACGGAACCCTTGAGGAAGTACCACTCCGCCGTGCGGTTCTGGGTGGGCACGCCGTTGAGGATCTGCTCCGCGTCGGCCACCCGGCCGGTGGCGATGAAGCTGCGCACGTCGGCAAAGCCGCCGGAAGCCGCCGATTGGGCGTAGCCCCCGGTGTAGCCGCCGTAGGCGCTGCCCCCGGCGCCCCCCGCCCTGCGCTGGGCGGTGATGGTGTCGTAGGCCTCGTTGATCTCCTTCATCTTTTCGTCGGCCAGGTCCTTCAAGGGGCTGTCCGCGTACTGGTCGGGGTGGTACTTCTTGGCCAGCGTGCGGTAGGCCTCCTTCACCTGGTCGTCCGTGGCGGAAGGGGAGATGCCCAATACCTTATAGGGATCGGTCATGGTCGAGGTGCCTCCTTATGGGTTCATTACGGCTCCTGCCGCAGTTTTTTCTTCTCTCGTACGTGGAGGAACAGGATCTCCCGCTGGACCTCCGGCAGGCCTTGATGGACCACGTTCTCCACGATGGGCCCGAAGACCTCCGTCTCGATCAGATTCAGCGGCGGGATCATCCGGGCCACGGTGGCGTTGAGGATCTCGTTCATGGCGGCCTCGGCGTCCTTCTTCTGCTCCGGTGCCAGGGCCGTCTGCCCCTCCAGCCCCAGCAGGGGGATAAAGGGATTGAACTTCCCCTGAGCCAGGTCCTCTCCCAGGTCGTCGGCGGCGTCCATCAGGTACACCCAGCGCCCCAGGAAGTATCCGAACTCCCCCAGCGCCAGGGCCTGGCTCTCGTCGCAGCCCCCCAGCTCCCGAAAAAGCTCTTTCAGCAGGTGAGCCGTGGGCTCAGCGCAGGCGTCCACCCCGGCCCGGGCGGCCTCGGCCTTGGCCTGGTCGGCAACGGCGGTCCGCGCCAGCTCCTCCAGAAAGGGATACCGTCCGGCGGCCTTCTTGGCCTTGGGCCGCACGTAGAGTAGCAGCAATCGGCTGCCCAGCGCCTTGAAGAAGCCCTCGTCGGCCCGGTCGTCCTCCAGCTTGTACCGGGTCAGCAGCACCTGCAAAGCGGCGGCCTTGGCGTACTCCTCTCCCTCCGCGGGAAGGAAGGTGCATTTCTTCAGCGGGTTTACCCGGCACCGGCCATGGAACTCCTTCACCTTCGCCCCGTGGACCGCCAACGCCAGCAGGGCGTAGAGGGTGCAGTCATAGCTCAGGGAGAGCTTGGCCAGCCACCCGTATTCCTTGCCCAGGGTGCGGCACAGCTGGCAGTAGACCGCCTTGTACTGCTCGTACTGGCGTACCAGCAATTCACTTTTATAGGGGCGCACATAGCCAAACATGACAGTCCTCCGCCGTTTCTACGGGCAATATTCTATCTCATTTCGCGCAAAAGATGTTGAACAAGCTGTAAATTCTTTCAAGACGCATCGGCTGCGGCCGAAGCGCAAGCCGCGCACCGCTCGGAGCCTCGCTTCTCTTCGCCCTTCCTCCCTCCTCCATGTTCGGCGGGAAGGAGGCAGGGGAGAGGTCTTGTCGCAGGGAAGGACAGACCCATTTCCGCTGTCGCGCTCACGCGCTTCCTGCGGCTACGCCGCACAGCGGAAATGGGTCTGTCCTCTCCCCCTCGCTCAGGAAAGCCCGAGGTCGAGATAGGGGAAGTTCAAGGGCAAAAGAAAAAGGCCAAGAGCCTCCGCCCTTGACCTTCATTCCTAACTCCTAACTCCTCATTCCTCACTTCAACAAAGGCTTGAGGTACTGCCCGGTGTACGACCCGGGGACTTTGGCCACCTGTTCGGGCGTCCCCTGGGCCACGATCTCCCCTCCACGGTTTCCGCCCTCGGGCCCCAGGTCGATCAGGTGGTCGGCGGTTTTGATCAAGTCCAAATTGTGCTCGATGACCACCACGGTGTTGCCCGCGTCCACCAGCTGCTGCAGCACCTCGATGAGGCGGTGCACGTCGGCGATGTGCAGCCCGGTGGTGGGCTCGTCCAGGATATAGATGGTCCGCCCCGTGGCCCGCCGGGAGAGCTCGGTAGCCAGCTTCACCCGCTGGGCCTCGCCCCCGGAGAGGGTGGTGGCCGGCTGGCCCACCTTCACGTAGCCCAGTCCCACGTCCACCAAAGTCTTCAGCTTCCTAGCCAGCTTGGGGATGTCCCGGAAGAAGTCGTAGGCCTCCTCGGCGGTCATCTCCAGCACGTCGTAGATGGACTTGCCCTTGTACTTGACCTCCAACGTCTCCCGGTTGTACCGATGGCCGTGGCACACCTCGCAGGGCACGTACACGTCCGGCAGGAAGTGCATTTCAATGGTGATGATGCCGTCCCCCTGGCAGGCCTCGCACCGGCCGCCCTTGACGTTGAAGGAGAATCGGGAAGAATTGAATCCCCGCATCTTGGCGTCCTGGGTGGAGGCGAACAGGTCCCGGATATCGGTGAAGAGGCCGGTGTAGGTGGCCGGGTTGCTTCGGGGCGTGCGGCCGATGGGGCTCTGGTCGATCTGGATCACCTTGTCCAGGTGCTCCAGCCCCAGGATGGCCTGATGGGCCCCGGGATGGGTGTGAGCCCGGTTGAGCTCCGCCGCCAGCTTTTTATAGAGGATCTCGTTGATCAGCGAGGACTTTCCCGACCCGGAGACCCCCGTGACGCAGACGAACTCCCCCAGGGGGATCTTCACGTCGATGCCCTTCAGGTTGTTCTGGGCCGCGCCCCGGATCTCCAGGAACTTGCCGGCGCCCTTGCGGCGCTTGGCCGGGACGGGGACCTTCTTCCGGCCGGAGAGGTATTCCCCGGTGACGGATCCGGGGCAGTCCATCACGCCTTCCACCGGCCCGGAGTAGACGATCTCTCCCCCATGGACCCCGGCCCCGGGGCCCACGTCCACCAGGTAGTCGGCGGAGCGCATCGTATCCTCGTCGTGCTCCACCACGATGACCGTATTCCCCAGATCCCGCAGGCGCTTCAGGGTGCCCAGCAGCTTCTCATTGTCCCGCTGGTGCAGGCCGATGGAAGGCTCGTCCAGGATGTAGAGGACCCCCATGAGGGAGGAGCCGATCTGGGTGGCCAGGCGGATGCGCTGGCTCTCCCCGCCGGAGAGAGTCCCCGAGGAGCGGGAGAGCGTCAAATATTCCAGCCCCACGGCGTTGAGGAACCCCAGCCGGGACTTGATCTCCTTCAAAATGGCCGCGGCGATCATCCGCTCCCGGTCAGAGAGCTCCAGCTTCTGGATGAACTCCAAAGCCTCGGTGACGGACAGATCGCACAGCTGGCTGATGTTCAGCCCGCCCACGGTAACGGCCAGGCTCTCCCTGGAGAGGCGGCGGCCGTTGCACTCGTCGCAAGGGACCTCGCTCATATAGGTCTCGATCTCCTCCTTCACCCAGGAGGAGGACGTGTCGTTGAAGCGGCGCTCCAGGTTGGTGATGACTCCCTCAAACTCCGTCTGGTAGTTGCCGGAGCCGTACTCGCTCACCCGCTTGAGCTTGATCTTCTCGCCCTTGGTGCCGTAGAGCAGGATATCCACCACCTCGTCGGGCAGGTCCTGGATAGGGGTGTCCAGGGAGAAATGGTAGTGCTCCGCCAAGCCCTTCATGTACATGGCGGCGATGGTGCTGCCCTCCATGGCCCAGCCGCTGCCCTTGATGGCCCCCTTGTTGATGGAGAGCCGCCGGTCCGGGATCACCAGGTCCGGGTCGATCTTCATGAAGATGCCCAGGCCGGTGCACTTCTTGCAGGCCCCGAAGGGGTTATTGAAGGAGAACATCCGGGGGGAAAGCTCGTCGATGCTGACCCCGTGCTCGGGGCAGGCGTAGTTCTGGGAGAAGGTGATGTCCTCTCCCCCCTCCGGGCTCACCACCACGATGCCCCCGGTGAGCCCCGCCGCCACCTCGATGGAATCCGCCAGCCGGGAGCGGATCTCCGGCTTTACCGCCAGTCGGTCCACCACGATCTCCACCGTGTGCTTCTTGTTCTTCTCCAGGGTGATGGTCTCGTTCAAGTCGTAAATGAGCCCGTCCACCCGGGCCCGCACGAAGCCGGAACGCCGGGCGCTCTCAAACTCCTTTTGATGGGTGCCCTTGCGGCCCCGCACCACCGGGGCCAGCACCTGAATGCGGGTCTTCTCCGGCAGAGCCAGCACCTGGTCCACGATCTGGTCCACCGTCTGCTGGCGGATCTCCCGGCCGCAGATGGGGCAGTGGGGGATGCCGATGCGGGCGTACAGCAGCCGGAGATAGTCGTAGATCTCCGTCACGGTGCCCACGGTGGACCGGGGGTTTTTGGAGGTGGTCTTCTGGTCGATGGAGATGGCCGGGGAAAGGCCGTCGATCAGGTCCACGTCGGGCTTTTCCATCTGGCCTAAAAACATCCGGGCGTAGGAGGACAGGCTCTCCACGTAGCGGCGCTGCCCCTCGGCGTAAATGGTGTCAAAGGCCAGGGAGGACTTCCCCGAGCCGGACAGGCCCGTGAGGACCACCAGCTTGTCCCGGGGGATGGTGACGCTGACGTTTTTCAGGTTGTGCTCCCGGGCGCCTTCTACCACGATCTTGTCTAAGCTCATATTTTTTCTTCCTGTTCTATGTTGGTTGGATTTTTTTGATTATAGCGCTTTTTCGCCACCCTGTACAGCAGATGTGTTGGACAAATTGTCCGTGTGTCCGCCGCAGTAAGCGATGCCGTCCACCTGGAACTGCAGGGTATCGTGGGCAAACTCCGTCTGGATGCTCTTGCGCACCGGGTACCGCCCGTGAAAGCGCTTTTTGATGATCTCCTCCATCACCGGGATGTTCCAAACGTCCCGGAAGAGGCAGTCCATCTGCACCACGTCCTCCAGCGTCAGCCCGAAGAGGGCCAGCCGCTGCTCCATCTGGTCAAAGGCCGCCTCGATCTGCTCCCCCACGGTGCCGCCCACCGCCCCGGCGCAGTAGCCGAGAAAGCAGTAGTCCCCGGCCCTGACAATGCCCGCGTGGGCCCACTCCTCGTTCACGTCCCTGCGGATAATGGATGCCATAGTCACTCCTCCTTGGGTTTGCTGGTCAACTCCACCCAGGCGGGGCGAAAGCCGCAGTTCAGGGCGATGTTCTGGCTGTGCAGGTTGGCCGGGGCGGTGCCGTAGAAGGGGACCGCCCCCCGCTCCTCCATGCGGGCGCAGAGGTTTTCCACCAACAGGCTTCCCAGCCCCCTGCCCCGCCAGGCGGGGAGCACGTCGATGCCCACCTGCCAGAAGTTCTCGGCGTCGGCGCTGGCCCCGGCCAGGGCCACGATGGTCTCCCCCTCCAGGGCCGCCAGGGCGATGACGTCCGGCCGCAGCAGGTTTTCCGTCTCGCTGATGGCGTTGTGAAAGGCGCTGGGGTACAGCTCGTAGACGGTCCTCTCGTCGTACCAGCGCTCCGTCAGCCCCGCCGGTAAAGGCCGGGGAGTGAAGGAGCGGGTAGGCAGGAACATGTGGTGGGTCATGAACAGCTGCCAGCCGTGGGCGGCCAGCAGCGCCTCCAGGGGCGGGGTGTTCTGCTGCTCAAAGAGCCAGTGGCCCTGCTCCCTTCCCGCCGTCCAGGCCCGCAGACCTTCGTGGAGGCAGGGGTCCGCGGCGATCACCGCCCCCCGGCCCGTGGTGGCCATCTGGAAAAAGGGCGCCTGTTCGCTGTACCGCCGCCGGCCGGGGAGAGCCTTGCTTTCCGTAAGGGTGACGCCCTCCGCCAGAAAGGCTTCCCGGGGGGCGTTGTAGTCGATGGAAAGCTGGGCCAGTGCCCGGTCCCAGGCTTGCTGTTTGGTCATGCTTGCTCCTCCCATTCCCCGCCGTAGCCGTTGAGGAAAGCCCGGGCCTCAAAGGGCTGCTTCCTCGGGGCGGTCAGGGGCTGGGCGGGCCTGCCGATGGGCAGAAAGCACACCAGGTCCAGGTCCTCGGGAACGCCCAGCAGGTCGGCCATTTTGCGGCCGATGCGGTCCGCGTCGGTGATGTGCCCCTCGTACCAGCAGGAGGCGTAGCCCAGGGCGTGGGCCGCCAGGAGGATGTTCTCGATGGCGGCGGAATAGTCCTGCACGGCGAAGCACCGGTCCCGGTAGGCAATGAGGGGTTTACTCAGCACGCAGATGGCCGCCGGGGCGGTCTCCCCTACCGGCGGGTCGATGACAGACTTGATCCGGGCCAGCACCGCGGGGTCGTCCACGGCCAGCAGCTGGACGGTCTGCTTGTTGCAGCCGGAGGGGGCGGCCAGGCCGGCCTCCACCAGGGTCCGCAGGTCTTCCCGGGGGACGGGCTCCGGCAGGTAAGGGCCCCGATAGCTGCGGCGGGTAAGGATGGTTTGCATGATGTCCATAGGGTCCCTCTTCTCTCCTAATTGCTCATTGCTCATTGCTCACTGCTCCTTGCACCTTGCTACTTGGCGCCCTCCAGCTCCTTGATCTTATCCCGGAGGTAAGCGGCGTGCTCGAACTCCAGGAGCTGGGCGGCGGCCTTCCTCTCCTTCTTCAGCTTGGCGATAAGCTCGGCCTTTTCGGCGGGGGTGTAGTGCTTCTTCTTTTTGTCCTTCTTGTGGGTGCTGATCTCCAGCACCTCCGCCACGTCCTTGGTGATGGTCTTGGGGATGACGCCGTGGTCGGCGTTGTACTGCTGCTGGATGGCCCGGCGGCGCTCCGTTTCGGTGATGGCGTACTCCATGGAGGGAGTGACCTCGTCGGCGTAGAGGATGACCTGGCCCTCAGCGTTCCGGGCGGCCCGGCCGATGGTCTGGACCAGGCTGCGGCCGCTGCGGAGAAAGCCCTCCTTGTCCGCGTCCAGGATGGCCACCAGGGAGACCTCGGGGATGTCCAGCCCCTCCCGCAGGAGGTTAATGCCCACCAGCACGTCAAACTCCCCCAGGCGCAGGTCCCGGATGATCTCCATGCGCTCCACGGTGTCGATATCGTGGTGCATGTACCGCACCCGGACCCCGTAGCCCTCCAGGTAGGAGGTGAGGTCCTCGGCCATTTTCTTGGTCAGGGTGGTGACCAGCACCCGCTCCTTCTTCTCCGCCCGGACGTTGATCTCGCTGAGCAGGTCGTCGATCTGGCCGTCGGTGGGCTTGACGATGACCTGGGGGTCCAGCAGGCCGGTAGGGCGGATGACCTGCTCCACCACCTGGGCGGACTTGGCCACCTCCAGGTCCCCGGGGGTGGCGGAGACAAAGATGGCCTGGTTCACGTGGGAGTAAAACTCGTCGAAGTTCAGGGGGCGGTTATCGAAGGCGGAGGGCAGGCGGAAGCCGTAGTCCACCAGCATCTGCTTGCGGGCGTGGTCTCCGGCGTACATGCCCCGCACCTGGGGCAGGGTCACGTGGGATTCGTCCACGAAGAGAACGAAATCCTCCGGGAAGTAGTCTATGAGAGTGAAGGGGGCGGAGCCGGGGGTGCGGCCCTCCAGCACCCGGGAGTAGTTCTCGATGCCCTTGCAGAAGCCGATCTCCGCCAGCATCTCCATGTCGTAGCGGGTGCGCTGCTCGATGCGCTGGGCCTCAATGAGCTTGCCGGCCTGCTGGAACTGGGCCACCCGCTGGAGCATCTCCTCGTTGATCTCGTTGATGGCCCGGGCCATTTTCTCCCGGGGGACGATGTAGTGGGACGCCGGATAGATGGCGATGTGCTTGAGCTCCGCGGTCACGTCGCCGGTGAGGGGGTTGAACTCCCGCAGCCGGTCGATCTCGTCCCCGAAGAACTCCACCCGCACGGCCCGGTCGGAATTCTGGGCGGGGAAGATCTCCACCACGTCTCCCCGGACCCGGAACTTGTTGCGGATGAAGTTGACGTCGTTGCGCTCGTACTGGAGCTCCACCAGCTTGCGCAGCAGCTCGTCCCGGCTCTTTTCCATGCCGGGGCGCAGGGAGATGACCATGGTGCGGTAGTCGATGGGGTCGCCCAGGGAATAGATGCAGGACACCGAGGCCACGATGATCACGTCCCGGCGCTCGGAAAGGGCGCTGGTGGCGGAGTGGCGCAGCTTGTCGATCTCGTCGTTGATGGCGGAGTCCTTCTCGATGTAAGTGTCCGTCTGAGGGATATAGGCCTCCGGCTGGTAGTAGTCATAGTAGGAGACGAAGTACTCCACGGCGTTCTCGGGGAAGAACTCCCGGAACTCCGAGCACAGCTGGGCGGCCAGGGTCTTGTTGTGGGCCAGCACCAGGGTGGGGCGGTTCACCCGGGCGATGACGTTGGCCATGGTGAAGGTCTTTCCCGAGCCGGTGACGCCCAGCAAGGTCTGCTCCTTCATGCCGCTGTTCAGGCCCCGGACCAGGGCGTCGATGGCCTGGGGCTGGTCCCCGGTGGGGGTGAACTTGGACACCAGCTTGAACTGATCGCTCATGGCTTGCCGCCTCCTTTCTCCTCGCCCTGGAGGAAGTTGTTCATCCGGCGGATCTGCGCCGCCTCCTCCCGGCGGGCGGACCGGGAGATCTCCCACAGGCGGGGAAGCACCCCGCCCTGGGCGAAGGAATACCAGCTGTCCCCGGCGAAGATAAGGTGGTCGCACAGGGTGGCGCTCAGGGCGCTGAGGGCGTCCATGAGCTGGCAGGTGACCTGCAGGTCGCTCTGGGAGGGGAAGGCCACGCCGCTGGGGTGGTTGTGGGCCAGAAAGAGTTCCTGGCTCTGGTACTCCACCACCAGGCGCAGTAAGGTGCGCAGCCGGAGGGGGACCTCGCTGAAGGCGCCCTCGCAGAGGACGTCCTGATAGACCATGCGGCCCCGGGAATCCAGCAGGAGGACGGCCACGGCCTCTGTGCGGCGACCCACAAAGGTGGGGCGCAGGATCTCCGCGGCGGAGGAGGAATCATACACCCGGCGCAGGTCCCAGGAACGCTCCTCCAGGAAGAGACCGGCGGCGTCCACCGACAGGCGCAGCAGATGGGCGGCCTGGCGGTCCATGCCGGGCAGGGCGGCCAAGGCGGTCTCGGAGGCGTTGAACGCCCCATCTATGCCGCCCAGGACGGTGAGGATGGACTGGGTGGCCCGGCGGGCCCGGTCCTCTCCCAGGGAATAGGTGAGCAGGTCCCGGAGGAGCTCCTCCCGGGACTGCAGATCTTCGGCGGGGCGGTCGGCAGCAGCGGCCATGGAGAGCCCTCCTTCGCTGGTTTTTTCTCCTGTCCAGTGTATCAAACATTCGTTCTTTCGTCAACGGGGAGGGCATGGAAATTTTTCTGTGAAATGGGAAGAAAGGACTTTTCTCTCCCGGGAGCCCATGGTATAATGAATAGTAATATAGTTTTGAAGCAGAACGTTGTTTTGACATAGAAAGGGAGGTCTCCTCCTTGGGCAATATCATCGATTACGTAGAACAGGTCACCGAGCCCTTCTCGGAACGGCCTTTCAATGAGGTGGACAGCCTGGTGCTCTGCGAGCTGGTCTACCAGAACTATACCGGCCTGGCGCCCCGGCTGGGAGAGGGCTTCGTGCCCTTTGCCGGGCTGGGAGAGGACGAGGCCGTGGAGAAGCTGGTCTACCTGGGGCGGGTGCCGCCCCTGGACAGCCGGCTCATTCGGGCGGTGGCCGCCAGCCCTCGATTCGCGGGGATGCAGGTGGGCGAATTCATCAATGACATCCGCAAGGAAGAGGAAAGCCAATTCTGTGCGGTGACCTTCTTGTTCCCGGAGTTCGCGTACATGGCCTTCCGGGGGACGGACACCTCCTACGTGGCCTGGAAGGAGAACTTCAACATGGCCTTCCTGGACCGGGTGCCCTCCCAGGAACAGGGGCTGGAATACGTGGACCGGGTGGGAGCTCTGCTCCACTGTCCCCTGCGCATCGGGGGGCACTCCAAGGGAGGAAACATTGCGGTGTACGCCGCCATGTACTGCCGGGAGGACGTGCGGGACCGGGTGCGGGCGGTCTACAGCCACGACGGGCCGGGGCTTTCCCGGAAGGTGCTGGAGAGCCCGGAGTACCAGGAGACCAAGGGGAAGATCCTCAAGACCATCCCCCAATCCTCCTTTATCGGGATGCTGCTGGACCGGGGGGAGCCCTGCCGGGTCATCCGGGCGCAGCAGTTCTGGATCCTGCAGCACGATCCCTTCTCCTGGGTGGTGGAAAACGGGGAGTTCCGCTCGGCGGAAAACCTGTCCTCCGGGGCGCGGTTCGTGGACAACAGCTTCAATTACTGGATCGACAACCTGACGCCGGACGAGCTGAGCCTGTTCTCCGACGCGGTATACCGGGTGCTGCGGGCCTTCCCCGGGGACGACTTCAACGCCCTGCCGGACAAGTGGTGGCAGACGGTATTTGAAACTTTGGCGGGCCTGCGGGGCATCGACAAGGGGACGTACTTCCACATCCTGCGGGCGTTCGCCTCCATGATCACCCTGGCCCTGAAGAGCATTCCGAGATCCATCCCCAAGCCCAGCTGGGCCTGGGTGGCGGCAAGCCTCCCCGAGGGCTTTGCCCGTCAGATCCCCCTGCTCCGGCGGGAGCTGGAGGGATCCGGCGATGAAGACGAAGAGGGAAATGATGACGAAGGAGAGTCGCACCCATGAAAGGAAACGGAAAAACCAAAAAGCTCACCCGATGGACGGCAACGCTGCTGTGCGCCGCGCTGCTTTGCGCTTCCTTCTCCGCCTCCGCGACAGCGGAAAGCTCAGCCAGCGCGCCTTCCGAAGAGCCGTTCGTCTCCTTCGAGGACGAGCTGCCCGAAGAGCTTAGGCCTCTGCTCCTGGAGGAAGAGACGGCTCCCATGGCGGAGGAGACGGCGGTCCCTCTGCCGGAGGCCAGCACAGAGCCCACCGAGGCCCCCACGGCGGCGCCTTCGGAGGAGCCTACGCCCGAGCCCACGGCCACGCCCAGCCCCACCCCGACGCCCATCCCCACGGTGAAGGTGACCTTCCGCATGGAGAGCTTCGGCAACCGGGAGCTCCAGGTGACGGCGGGAGAGGCCCTGGGCGCGGAGCAGGTGCCGGAGATCCCGGAGCTGCCCAAGGCGGCCTTCCAGGGGTGGTACAACGCCAAGGGCGAGCCGGTGGACCCGGCGGCGGAAGCCCCCCAGACCGACACGGTCTATTACGCCCGGTGGACCCGGGTGCTTTCGGAGCTGCTGGAGACCGAGCGGCACGTGGCCTACGTCCGGGGGAGCGACCATCTCTTCCGGCCCAACGGCCGGCTGACCCGGGCCGAGGCGGCCCAGATGCTCTACGGCCTGCTGCAGGACCAGGAGGGCCCGGAGGCGACCTTCCCGGACGTGAAGGCAAACCAGTGGTTTGCCCCGGCGGTGGATACCCTGGCGGGGCTGGGGATCATTACCGGGAAGGAGAACGGCAAGTTTGAGCCCAACGCCAGCATCACCCGGGCGGAGTTCGTGACTTTGGCCACCCGGTGCGATTCCCTGTCGGAGGAGCCCATCACGGAACGCTTCACGGACGTGCCTGTCAGCTCCTGGGCGGCCCCCTACGTGGCCAGCGCCGCGGCCAAGGGCTGGGTAGAGGGCAAGGAGGATGGGAAGTTCCATCCCAACGACCCCATCACCCGGGCGGAGGCGGTGACGGTCATCAACCGGATGCTGGGCCGGGTGCCCGACGTGCGGGTGAAGAACTTCCAGGGTATGCCGGAGTTCTACGACCTGGAGACCACCCACTGGGCCTACGGGCAGATCATGGAGGCGGCCGCTGGGCACACCTATCTCCACGCCGAGGGCGGCGGAGAGACCTGGAAGACCTACGACCGGGAGGCCGAGCCCCTGACGGAAAACAAGTGGCTGAAGATCGACGGGAAGACCTACTGCGTCAGCAAGGCGACCAAGAAGTTCTGCAAGGGGCTGGTCACCCTGGACGGGCAGCAGTATGTTTTCGACAAGACCACAGGTGCTGCCTACACAGGATTCTACTATGTGGACGGGTACTTCTGGTACGTGCTCAACGGCGTGTTCCAGAAGAAGGACATCTCCGGGCTGGGCGTGGTGAAAGGGCCCTACTCCGTGAAGGTGTATAAGAACAGCAACTATCTGGTGGTCTTCGCCGCCGACGACAAGGGGAACTTCAACAAGCCTGTGAAGGCCATGCGGTGCTCCTGCGGGAACGCCACCCCCACGGGGGTGTTCTACACGCCCCAGAAATACCGGTGGCTGCAGATGGTGGGCGACACCTGGGCCCAGTGGTGCACCCAGATCTACGGGAACTTCCTGTTCCACTCCGTGCCCAACTGGACCCACAGCGCCTTCGACCTGGAGGTGGAGGAGTACAACCACCTGGGAGAGACCCGTTCCCTGGGGTGCGTGCGGCTGAACTGCCGGGACGCCAAGTGGATGTACGACAACTGCTCCCTGGGGATGCGGGTGGAGATCACCACCAAGGAGAGCACCGGGCCTCTGCCCAAGCCGGCGGGGATCACCATCCCCTACTGGCACTCCTGGGACCCCACGGACCCCACCGCCAACTGGAAATGCAAGGAGGCTGGGTGCAGTCATTGACCAGCGTCCCGCTGGTCCGTGGCCGGACGGGCCATGTCGCGGGGCGAGGCGTGCCAGTGGCACGCGTCCCGAGCCGACCGAGCCGACAGGCGACACCGTGGCGAGAACGCCACGGGCGGTTGCTGTGCGCTACTGCGTGGTCGCGGTTTGAGCTGATGCCGGCAATGCGACGCCTCATTGCCCCCCTTGGAGAAGTCATCCTTCGACAGCGATGAAACGGGACGCTGCTTACTTCATGAAAAAAGAAGAAGTAACAAGAAATGTTTTTCGGGCGGGGCCCTGGTCGGCAGGGGAGAGGCCTTTTCTCCGGGACGAGGGC
>ERZ842401.5991-NODE-5991-length-13195-cov-25.290107_pt1 | contig 13195 bp, 9 predicted proteins | sample MGYA00521270_ERZ842401 | MGnify/ENA primary metagenome ERZ842401 (study PRJEB31892, sample SAMEA3878208) | bioreactor metagenome | biome: Moose rumen | place: Sweden | collected 2011-10 | study: EMG produced TPA metagenomics assembly of the PRJEB12797 data set... | reverse complement strand
TTATTCCCGGCGGCGCATATATCTGCTTTGATGTAATGCTCGTGAGCGCGAAATAGCGGCACAGCCGCTTTCTCAAAAATCCTCCGTGAATGTGCGGGGGATTTTTTTATGTGTGGAGAAAAATTTGCGAAAAGGCGAACGAGCGCAATATCGAGCCGCCGCACTCTGTTTTTACTCGTTATTGTGCAGTATTTCGCAGGCGCACGATGTTTTGGCGCGTTATTGTGCAATATTTGGCAGATGCAGCGTGTTTTTGGTCGAGCGAGCGCAATATCGAGCCGCCGCACGCTGCTTTTACTCGTTATTGTGCAAGTTTTCGCAGGCGCACGATGTTTTCGCTCGAAATAGCAAAAATTCGAGTGAAAACACTTTTTGCCTGTTGTATAATCTTATATATGAGTGTGATTGTGTTTATTATCCTGGCGTTAATCGTTGCTTTTTCAAGCGCGATAATTGCCCTTACGGTTTACTATAGAAAACGACTCCTCTCGGCGTATCAAGCTCTCAAGCGGGAACGCGACAAGGGCGAATACAGCTCGAATGCGCTTTCTCTTCTGTGCGAAAGCGGCGACATCTTTTATTGGGAAGTCGATGTGAGAATGAATCGCGGCAGAATGGGGCATCGCGTGCAGGAAATGTTTTCGATTCCTGAATACATCGATTTTCCTGAAGAGATGTTCATAAATCTCGGCGTTGTTCACGGCGACAGCGTAAAAGAATACAAACGGCTTGCAGAAAGAATTAGGTCGGGCGAACGCATTGCAACCGCAAATATCCGCATAAATGTGCCGTCGGGTGAAGCGCAATGGCGGCGGCTGAGCTATGTGAGAATTGATGATGATAATTATTTCGGCTTTAGCATAAACCTTTCGGACTTTAGCGACTTTGAGCAATATTTTATCACGGCGGCGGAACAGGCGGGCTTGAATGCGTGGATTTACGATATGAAAAGTCATCGCGTCGTTATCAACGTGAATAAAGTGTATCACGGCAATGTGCTTTCTTATATGCCAGAAGATATTTCGACTTCGCACCTCGTTTTTCCTGCTGATGTCGGCAAATTCGAGGCGTTGTTTCAAGCGATGAAAGACGGCGTGCCGAAAGTCAGCGACGAAATTCGATTGAAGAAGAGCAATGTGGCAGAAATCGGCTCGAATCTCGATTATTGGTGGGCGCGCATTTGCTTCACGACGATTTTCGACGACGAGGGAAGACCTAAGCGCGCTATCGGAACGGCGGTCGATATTTCGCAGCAGAAGATTGACGAGCAGCGTTTCCGCGACCAAAGCGAATATCACGACATTGTGCTGAAAAATACGGTGATGTCGGCGTGGATAAACATAACGCAGAATATGTTTAAGAACGTGCGGGGCGTGTATTCGGTTATCGAAAAGTATCAGAACACCATCGGCAGCCTTGACGCGATGTTTGACTTTTTGTACAAGCATATTCCTGAGGAAGACAGAATCCACTGTGCCGCCTTTAACCGCGCGCTGTTGCAAGGATACGCCGAAAGCGGACAGATGGATATTGAGTTTGACCACCAATTTTTTATCGATAAGCAGGGCACATACAGCGAATGGCTGCACACGGCGATTCATATGATGAAAAATCCCGACACGGGCGACCTTGAAGCGTTTGTGTATGCAATCAACATCGACCGCAGCAAGATGAAGCAAAAAATGCTTGACGAAGTGCTGCTCAACGATTACGACATCATTTTCAGCCTCGATTTTTACACGGGAAATTACTCCGTGCTTGTCAGTCGCGACATCGAAGAGTTCCGCAGTATCGACCGAAACGGCAGCTTCAACAATATGATAAAAGAAATCTATTCGCACGAGCCGTCGTTTTTCGAGAACGCCGAGAGAATGAGAAGCGATTTCACGATAGACAAGATACAAAAGAGCCTTGATGAGTGCGAGTTTTTCACGATGTATCTCAAGGTTACCGAAGACGGCAGATTGCGCCGAAAGAAGCTGCAGTCGACGTATGTCAGCAAAGAAAAGAGGCTTGCATACCTTATTCAAAGCGACATCACCGAGACTTTTGAAGAGGAACAGCGGCGAAATAATGAGCTTGCGGCGGCACTGCGCGAGGCAAAGAAGGCAAATCAGGCGAAGAGTTCTTTCTTGAGCAATATGAGCCACGAAATCCGCACGCCATTGAACGGCGTAAAGGGTATGCTTGATTTGATTCAGCTCGACCCGAAAAGCCCGAATGTACCCGAATATCTTGACAAGGCGTGCATTTCTGCAAAGTACCTTGCGGGGCTTATCAACGATATTCTCGATATGAGCAAAATCGAAAGCGGCAAGCTCGTGCTTCACAACGAATGGACTCGCTTTTCTGACCTCGAAAAATATATGGACGCGATTATTGCTCCGCAGGCAGAAGAAAGACAGCACTCGTTTTCGATAAAGTTCAAGAATTGTTCAACAGCGTGGTCGATTTTCGTCGATGCAAACCGCTTAAAGCAAGTGTGTATCAATATCTTATCTAATTCGGTGAAGTATACGCCAGACGGCGGCAAAATCAGCGTAGAGATTTCTTTGCGGAACGTGAAAGAAGATGATACGGCGGAGTTCTATTTCCAATTTAGCGATAATGGAATTGGAATGAGCCCTGAGTTTTTGAAGCACGCCTTTGAGCCGTTTGTGCAGGAAAGCGCGAAGCTGGCGAAAAAAGGCACGGGATTGGGGCTTTCTATCGTCAAGAGCTTGATTGAAAAAATGGACAGCTCTATTGAAGTGGATAGCACGCTTGGGCAAGGAACAAAGATTTCTTTCTTGCTTACCGTTCCTGTTCGTATGTATAGCGAGGAGAACGAAGACGAGGCGGACAACGTAATCAATAAAGAGGTGTCGTATAAAGGCAAGAGAGTTTTGATTGCGGAAGACAACGAAATCAATATGGTGATTGCGGTGGAGCAATTTAAGACGTTTGGGCTTGAAGTGGAAAGCGCGGAAAACGGAAAAATCGCCCTTGAGATGTTTGAAAAGAGTTCTATCGGCTATTACGACTGCATATTTATGGACATTATGATGCCTGTGATGGACGGGTTTGAAGCGACAAAGAATATTCGCTCTCTTGAGCGCGCCGACAGCGAGAGCGTGCCGATTGTGGCGATGACGGCGAACGCATTTGCGGAAGATGTGCAGAAATCGCTGGAGAACGGATTGAATTATCATTTGTCGAAACCGTTTGACAGGGAACAGCTGGAAAAAGTTTTGGAAAAGGCTTTTAAAGGGGAATAAAAAAACACCCATATCTGACAGACATGGGTGAACGCAAGGAAAATTTATATGGATAATGTAAAATCCTAGTAATCCTTTCTCTCTGACTTACGCTTTTTGTTCAAAAGTTTGCGCTCGAGAGTTGTTTTCTTCTGGTGAAGAGTTGCAGAAGGCTTTACGAAGTACTCTCTCTTTTTCCATTCGCGGATAATGCCTTCTTTTTCAACCATACGCTTGAAGCGTTTGATTGCTTTTTCAAGATTCTCTGAATCTTCAACAGTAATTGTTGCCATCGTGTGTTCACCTCCTCATCTTTCGGAGATTCCGTAAAGTAAGTAAGAGTATATAAAATAGCGAAAATTAAATCAAGTGGCACGCAAACTTTTTTCAAATTACTCTTTAGTATTTAGAGAAAGATTTATAGAAATAAAATTTCTCGCATTTGTTTTAATAGCTGTCGCTTTTTTCTGTGTACTCTGTTTTATAATCTAAGTAGAATTATTCTATACTTTTTGTATTCTGTGAGGTTAGTAGAATGGGCAAGATTGCTATTAGAATAAATAGCGCGGACATCGTTGCGGTCGCGTTGCAAAATCTCAAAGCTGGGGAGAAAATCACGCTTGAGGCTATGGACGACGTGGCAGAAGTCAGCGTTGTATTAAAAGAAAACATCACGCAGGGACACAAATTTGCTCTTCGCGATATACACAAAGGCGAAAGCATCATAAAATACGGCTATCCGATTGGAGAGGCTATTGAGGAAATTGGTGCAGGCTCTCACGTTCACACGCACAACATTCACACGCTTCTTTCTGATTCTGGCTCTTACAGCTATGATGAGGAAAAGGCAAAAAAGGCGTATGCGGCATGGCAGGCAGATACGGCGAAACTGAGAGAGAATGTGAGAGAAGTCAACGTGTACAAAAGAAAAGACGGCAGAGTCGGCTCTCGAAACGAAATTTGGATTGTGCCATTGGTTGGCTGCGTAAACAAGATTTGTGAAAATCTGGCTTCGTGGGCAAATGCGGAGTTCTGCGGCGGCAAGACCGAGCCAAAGATTGACGGCGGACTTGAGGGCGTGTTTACTTGGACTCACCCCTACGGCTGTTCACAGATGGGCGGCGACAAGGAAACAACGGCGAAGATTTTGGCGGATTTGGTTCATCACCCGAATGCTGGCGGCGTGTTGGTCGTGTCGTTGGGCTGCGAAGAGAATAATATCCCCTATTTCAAGAACTTTTTGGGCGAAGTGGACGAAAGTCGCGTGAAGTTTATGGTAACGCAGGATTTTTCAGATGAAGTTGAACAGGGCAGAACGTTGCTTCGTGAACTTGCCGCTGTAGTTTGTCAAGATAAAAGAGAAAAAGCTCCGCTGTCTGAAATCGTGCTTGGTATGAAGTGCGGCGGTTCTGACGGAATGAGCGGAATTACGGCGAATGCGTTAATCGGGCGGATTTGCGATGCGATGACTGGTATGGGCGGCAAGGTTATGCTGACCGAAGTGCCTGAGATGTTCGGGGCGGAGCAAATGCTGATGAACCGCTGTCAAGACAAGGCGACTTTTGAAAAGACGGTTGACCTTATCAACGGCTTTAAGGGCTATTATACGCGGCATAATCAAGTGTGCTATGAAAATCCTTCTCCTGGAAACAAGGCGGGCGGCATTACGACTCTTGAAGATAAGTCTTTGGGCTGCGTGCAAAAAGGCGGGAAAGCTCCTGTTACGTCTGTATTAAAATATGGAGAGCGGCTGACGCAAAAAGGCTTGACGCTGCTTGAAGGACCGGGAAACGACATTGTTTCTACAACGGATATGACTGCGGCAGGGGCGAATATTATCCTGTTCTCTACGGGGCGAGGCACTCCGCTCGGCGCACCTGTTCCGACGGTGAAAATTGCGACAAATCACCCGTTGGCAGAGAAAAAATCTGGCTGGATTGATTTTGATGCTGCCCGACTGCTTGACGAAAAGAGCGATGATGTGAGAAACTCTCTGCTAGAGTTTATTTGCGATGTCGTTTCTGGGCGAAAGCAGACAAAAAACGAAAGAAATGGCTATCGTGAAATCGCCATTTTTAAAGACGGCGTAACGCTGTAATGTATGGATTTTGTTGAATTAGCACAGATTATTTTTCCTCTTGTCATAATTATTTTTCTTGTTGGCATTGTGGGGTTTTTTGCGTCCTCTGAAACGGCTTTTTTGTCGATTCAGAGGGTTGAAGTGAAGCAGTTGTTAAAGGAAAAGCCGATTTCTCCGAGCAGCATAAAAATTGCGTGGCTGAAAGACAATATGGACAGGCTTTTGACGCTTGTTTTAATCGGAATTAACTTTACAACGACGCTTGCTTCTTCCCTCGCTACTGCTCTTGCAACGAAGATTGCAGGAGGAAAAGGCGCGACGTATGCAACGGTGATAATGAGCGTGGTGCTTATCATATTTGGCGAGATTTTGCCGAAAACGCTTGCTACAAACAAAACGATTGCTGTTGCAAAGATTGAAGCTACTCCGCTTATCTTTTTACAAAAAGTATTTTTCCCATTCGTTTGGTTTTTCTCTCAGATTTCAAGTGCAATAACTTCGTTTTTTCAAAAAATCTTAAAAGCAAAAAGGCACATTATTACAGAGGAAGAATTAAAGACTTTAATCGATGTTGGCTCTCGCGAAGGAACGTTAGAGCAGAATGAGCGAAGAATGCTTCATAGGATTTTTGCTTTTTCGGATTTACACGTTCACGACGTGTTGCGCCACCGTTCTTTTGTGAAATCAATTAGTGAAGACGCTTCTTATGATGAGATGATAAAGCTCTTTTCTGACACTGGGTATTCGTATATTCCTGTGTATAAGGACGATACGGAGCATATAACGGGCGTTGTGCGATATAAATGGGTTTTGTACGGCAAGGCAAGCCGAAATGCAACCGTGAAGCAATATATGCGCTCTGTGTTGTTTGTGCCAGAGAGTTTGACGGTTATAGAGTTGTTGCAAAAGTTCAAAAAAGAGCGGCGAAGCTTTGCGGTGGCATTGAGTGAACACGGCTCTTTGGCGGGTGTGGTAACGCTTGACGACGTGATGAGAGTGGTTATGGGCAGAGTGAATAGCGATTATTCCACCACGATACTAAGCCCTGAAGAGCGGATACAGATTTTATCTCAAAACGAGTTTATCGTTCCTGGCGATATGCGAATAGAAGATGTGAACTCTTCTTTCAATCTTTCTCTCTCTTCTGAAAATTACTATACGCTTGGCGGTTGGCTGTTAGAGAAATTTGACGCTTTGCCTTCAAGCGGCGAAATGATAAAATACAACGGCACGCTTTTTATTATCGAAGACCAAGCACAAAGACGAATCCAAAGCGTAAGAATTCGTCTTGGGTAGTCGATTTTTATGTAAAAGCGAGGATTTACATAAAGAACAAATAAAGTAATTTTTGTTTGTTGTTTAGTTTTGTTTCTTAAATCTTTTTAAGTGTGAAAACTGTGGATAAAAAAAAATATAACTTAGCTAAAACTCTATAATATCACGGGTTAAAATGTTGATAACTATATTAGTGGTGTAATTCAAGGTTGACATACCATATATATGGCGTGTATAATACAAGTATGATTAAATCAGTGAAAAAGAGAGACGGAAGGATAAGCAAGTATAGCTGGGATAAGATAGCAGAATCTGTAGCTTTGGCTATGAATGATGCGAAGTTGTCGCCTGCAAAAATTGCAACTGAGTCTAAGACGATAGCTGACACAGTAGAGAAAAATCTTCAAACGATAGAAGGCGTAGAAGAGATTTCTGTTACGCAGATAGAACAATGTGTAAAGAACGCATTAAAAGAAGCGGGCTTTGAAGAGGCTTTAGAAAAGTATAGTGCTTTTCGGGCGGAACGCACTAAAGTGAGAGAAATGGATTCAGCTCTTATGCATACGTTTGATGAGCTGACCAATGCGGATAGCAAAGAGAGCAACTTAAAGAGAGATAACGCTAATATCAATGGCGATACTGCTATGGGAACAATGCTTCAATATGGCAGTGAGGCGGCAAAGGATTATTACGAAAAATATATGTTGCCTCGCGATATGGCGGAAGCGTATCATAGCGGATACATACATATACACGATTTTGATTTTTATGCTTTAACGACGACGTGCTGTCAGATAGAGATTACATCTCTTTTCAAAGACGGGTTTAGTACGGGGCATGGATTTTTAAGAGAGCCGAACTCAATACAGAGCTATGCGGCTTTAACTTGTATTGCAATACAGAGCAATCAAAATGACCAGCATGGCGGACAGGCGATTGTCGATTTTGACCGAGGGCTTGCGCCTGGAGTGGCGAAATCATACAAAACGTATTATTCTACAAATCTTTTTCGTGCGCTAGAACTTCGCTCTTGCAACGGAAGCGAGGCGGATAAAAAGGCATTTGAGAACTTGGGAAAAGACAAAACGGCGAAGTATGCTTCTACGACGCAGCTCGACGCTTTGAAAGAAATTGACCGCTTTATTGAGTGGGAAAACAACGGAATAAGAAGACAGCTTGCAACAGATAAACGCTTTTTGGAACTTGAGAAAAAGGCGTTGATGGAAGTGGGCTTTGAAGAGAATACAATAGAAGACGCTCAGAAGTTCGCTGTAAAAGAAGCAGAAAGAGAAACGGAGCGCGCAACGTATCAGGCTATGGAGGCTTTAATTCATAACTTGAATACAATGCATTCGAGAGCAGGTGCGCAGACTCCGTTTAGCTCTATCAATTATGGTACGGATACAAGCCCAGAGGGAAGAATGGTTATCCGTAATATGTTGAATGCAACTGATGCAGGGCTTGGAATGGGAGAAACGCCGATTTTCCCGATACAGATTTTTAGGGTGAAAGACGGTGTGAATTACAACGAGGGAGAGCCGAATTATGATTTATTTATCAGAGCTTGTGAAGTAAGCGCAAAAAGGCTTTTCCCGAATTTCAGTTTTATTGATGCGCCTTTTAATTTGCAGTATTACAAGGCAGGTCATCCAGAAACAGAAATTGCATATATGGGCTGTAGAACTCGTGTAATGAGCAATATTTACGACCCTCTTCACGAAACAGCACCGCGACGCGGCAATTTGTCTTTTACATCGATAAATTTGCCGAGATTAGCGATAGAAAGCAAAGGCGATGAGGCGTTGTTTTATAAGAAGCTCGATGATATGCTTAATCTTGTAGTGCGGCAGCTTCTTGACCGCTTTAAGATTCAAAGTGCAAAACGAGTCTATAATTTTCCATTCCTTATGGGACAAGGTGTTTGGCTTGGTAGCGAGAATCTAGGACCGAGCGACAAAGTCGGCGAGGTATTGAAGCACGGAAGTTTGAGCGTTGGGTTTATTGGGCTTGCGGAAACGCTTGTTGCTCTTTATGGACATCACCACGGAGAGAGCGACGAAATGCAGCAAAAGGGACTTGCTATCATCTCTTATATGAGGAAGTACCTTGACAATGAAAGCCAAAAGAGAAAGCTGAATTTTGCTTTAATTGCAACTCCTGCAGAGGGCTTGAGTGGGCGATTTGTTAGATTGGACAAAAAGAGATTTGGAATAATCAAGGGTGTTACCGACAGAGATTATTATACAAACTCTTTTCATATTCCTGTGTATTATCCGATTAGTGCTTTTGAGAAGATACAAAAGGAAGCTCCTTACCACGCTCTTACAAATGGCGGACATATTACTTATGTAGAGCTTGACGGCGATACGGCGAACAATGTTGAAGCGTTTGAGAGCGTAATCCGATGTATGCACGATGCAGGAATTGGATACGGGAGTATAAATCACCCTGTAGACCGCGACCCTGTTTGCGGCTATGTTGGGGTAATTGGAGATGTGTGCCCTCGATGCGGAAGACAAGAGGGAGAGGCAATTTCTACTGCAAAAATAAGCGAGTTGCGAAAGAAATTTCCGATAAATATGGCTAGATACTTCTGATGATGAGAAGTTGAAAAATAAATGTGAGTGAGGCGATGTATGACAGCACTTTTGCAGCATGAGGTTTATCCAATCGAGGAAGATGACGGTTTATCAATAGCGGCTTTTGGAGCAGGAGTCGGATTTGAGCGCATTAGAAGAATTACAGGATATCTAGTTGGTACGCTAGACCGCTTTAACGATGCAAAGCGTGCTGAAGAAAAAGACCGCGTCAAGCATTGCATAAGCGCATGAATATAGCAGGCATTATAGGCGATTCTATAGTAGATGGCCCTGGACTGAGAACTACGGTGTTCTTTCAGGGCTGTGCTCATAAATGCGAGGGGTGTCATAATCCCGAAACACACTCTTTTGGTACAGCGAACGAAATGAGTGTGGAGAGAATAATAGAAAAAATTAAGAAAAATCCTCTTTGTCGCGGTGTTACGCTTTCAGGTGGCGACCCTGTGTTTCAAGCAAAAGAAGCAAAAGAGCTTTGTAAAGTGTTGAAAAAGCAAGGTTATGAAGTGGCTTTGTACACGGGATTTACATGGGAAGAGCTTTTAGTAGAAAAAAATGCTGACAGATTAGAGCTTTTAAGAAATGTTGATATTTTGATTGACGGCAGATTTGAGATAGCAAAGCGCACACTAGAGCTAAAGTTTCGGGGCAGCAGTAATCAGCGTATTATTGAAAGCAAAAAGAGTATGGCACAATTTGACGAAAACGGCACAATAAGGCCTATTCTATGCACACAAAAACGCTGGATAGGCTAAAGGGTATATATTATTATAATTAAAAAATAGCTCCACCCTGTCTGAGATACCTAAGTTGGAGCAAACGCCTGTAAAAGCAAGCAAAAAATGGGCGGGAAGATTTCGTTAATTGACGGAGAAAAATTTATTTATTTGCTGGAGCTTTACAGAGCATTGCATCCAGAAGATAAGGTTTCGACAGAAAAAGATATTGCAGATGTAACGATTAGAAATGTTATTACTGATAATATGTATAATGATTTGGGATTTCGAGTTGGGAAAACGCTTTTAATTTTGATAGAAGCCCAATCGACTTGGTCACCAAATATTATAATACGTGAACTGATGTATTTAATGCAGACATATAATAACTATTTTACAGAAAATAGCGTAGATTTGTATGCCAGCAAGAAAATTGAACTGCCGAAGCCAGAGTTTTATGTGATTTTTACAGGAGAGCGAAAAGAGAAGAAAGATTATATATCGCTAAAAGAAGAGTTTTTTCCTAATGCAAAAGATTTGCAGGTAGATGTTAGAACAAAAATCTTATACGATGGGAAAAAGGGTGATATAATAAATCAGTATGTGTCTTTTGCGAAAGTGTGTAATGACCAGATAAAGAAGCACAAGTATACAAAAGAAGCTATAAAAGAGATACTTCGAATCTGTATAGGCAAGAATGTTTTAGCAGAGTATCTGAAATCACGGGAGGTCGAGATTATGGATATAATGACAGCATTGTTTGATGAAGACGAAATAAACCGCCGCTATCTGTTACGAGTAAAGAGGGAAAGTTTGCAGGAAGGCTTGCAACAGGGTATGCAACAGGGCAAGGCAGAAGCTCAGTATACAATAGCGGTTAACTTGCTGAAATCAAAGAATATGTCGATTACAGAAATTGCATTAGCAACAGGGCTTAGTGTTGACGAAGTGCAAAGCCTATCTAATACAATATAACTTTTGTGATTTATCGCAGAATACTAGCTCACATAAAAAAGGGCGCGGGAAGATTTCGTTAATTGACAAATAGTATTTTGTGGGCTAGAATAAAAAAGAACCGCAACTAAAGTTATAGTTGGTCTTCATACCTTTGCTTCTTCGTCTTTAACAGACGAAAAAACCGCCTTTAGTGTACGAGACTTAGGCGGTTTATTTTTTGCTCCTTCGTGTATATTTTACGAAGAGAGGTGCGTTTTAGTAGGCTGGATAACCTAGTACAAGAAGCACTACGATTATCGTTACAATCATAAAGATTTTACTAGACACCGCACGCCCTATCAGCATTTTATATGACTTTTGCTATACAGCTACTTGCCACTAGAGCTAGAAAGACCAACCGCCAATAACCTTATCAGAACTCGTTAAAGTTCCTATAGTTGCGCAATTTATGTTATCGGTAGATTTAGCATTGAATATACGTTGCCTTATAGTTTGTTGCAAAAAAAGGGCGCGGGGGAACTTCCTCCAATTCCCTTGCGCCCTACAGCGTTTCTCTTTTATTTCACCTGAATCAATGTCTTAGTATTTGCAAACAAAATCCAAGCTCACGAAATCATATCCATCAGCACTAGGAGAAGAGATAAACATTCCTCCCATTCCGCCGTAATTTGTTGATTTATGTGAGTAATACAAGCCGATTTCTGTTGCTTTGTTAGGTGCATAAGCAACACCTGTTTTTCCCCACCAGCCTTTCTTCTCTTCGTCTTTCAAACCATCTTGATTGATAGTGTAATAAGCACCTGAAGCTTTTACAGTTACATCAGTGTTGATAAGGTTTTTGAGGTTGTAATCAATATATCCCTCTGCTTCAAACTCTTGGAAGTTCTTGCTTCCAGCGTCTTTCAAATCGCTTCCATACATATAAGATGTTACATAGCCTAAAAGTGCAATGTTTACAGGAACGTCTTCTGCAATTTTGCTTACGTCAAACTGAACACACAAAATGTCGAGCAATTTCTGTCCTTCATCTTTTTGTGAAACAGGATTATAGAAAGTTACAGAATCTCCAATAGAAAGAGCCTCAAATCCAGGAAGTTTCCAGAATGTTAATTCAGCCCATACAAATTCTTCGTGCCAAGGTGCATTAGGATTGTCAAAAAATGTTGATGTTGCTCCACCGTCCCAACCAGCAACCGCAGTTAAAAGACCATTTGGCTCGTCATAGCGTGCGCCTGCTGTCCAATGCTGTTTATCCCAATTTACAGTAGAAGAATCTTTGTTCATATCACGAGCAATGAATGATGTTCCGACATTAAGACCAGGAACTGCAACAGGAGTAATCTCTAACTGCATACCTCCACCCTGCTGGCAAGAATCGCCTTCCCAACTGTCTTCCCACGTTTCAACGCTTAAAAGACCTGCATTGAGCTTTGCATTTCCTCCGAAAAGCTTTGTCCAACCGTAAGCCTGTCTCATATACATCATTGATGCACTGCGAGTAACAGAGGCATTTTCACCTGTAAAAGTGTATGTAGGAGTTGAATCAGTTGAATCTGCAGTAACAGTTCCTTTTGCTTTTACATTGTTTGTATATGCTGCTGTACCTGCAAGCCACTGTGAACGGAAATATGTGTTGATACCATATTCTCCGCCATCATAGTTGAACTGGAGATTAACGCGGTTTTTGTTTCCGTCACTTCTGATGTTGTATGTTTCGTGTTCTGTGAGATTAGACTGCAAACCTGTCTGTACCTGAATTGTAGACTTAAAACCATCTCCGTCGGCGAAGGCAATACCCCCCCCCAGTGTAAGAACGGCTGCAACCGTTACTCCTACCAATTTCTTCATCATTTTTCTCCTCGTGTTTTAGTATCTTTTTAGTATAACTAAAGCACTTTAGTGTGATAAAAGGAATATATCCTATTACTGTTATTTAATCAATAGGAATATACAAAAAAATAGCTCTTTCTGCTAATATTTTTTTTGTATCGTACCTAATAACTTCTATCTATGCTAAAAAAGTGGCATACCTATTCTTATAAATGCTCTCTATTGTAATAAAAATTCCAAAAAACAGCGTTTCAAGAAATAAAAAACGGACACTTCTTTTTAGTATTAAGAAGTATCCGTCTTTGGATACAGGCTCAGCCTTGAAAGATTCCCGTGTCAAGCACGAGAATGACATAAAGATTATACATTAGACTTTGAATAAAAGGTCTTCGTAACTTGGATACGGCTTGTAGTTTTCGCCAATCAATGGCTCGATTTCGTCCGCAACTGCGCGCGTTTCTGCCATCGCAGGAATAACGCTGTCCACATACGCCCTCGCAATCG
>ERZ842401.5990-NODE-5990-length-13196-cov-4.019633_pt1 | contig 13196 bp, 9 predicted proteins | sample MGYA00521270_ERZ842401 | MGnify/ENA primary metagenome ERZ842401 (study PRJEB31892, sample SAMEA3878208) | bioreactor metagenome | biome: Moose rumen | place: Sweden | collected 2011-10 | study: EMG produced TPA metagenomics assembly of the PRJEB12797 data set... | reverse complement strand
CGCACATCGAGAACATCGCAAAATTCGGCGTTTCCAGCGTGGTTGCCGTAAACAAATTCGTAACCGACACCGACGAAGAAATCGCCGCTCTCAAAAAACTCTGCGCTGAGCATGGCGCCGAAGCCGTCCTATGCGAAGGCTGGGGAAAGGGCGGCGACGGAGCCACAGAACTTGCACAAACAGTGGTACGCACAATCGACGGCAAGAAGGCTGAATTCCGCTTCCTGTATGAGGACGCGCTCCCGCTGGACAAAAAAATCGAGGTCATTGCAACCAGCATTTACCGCGCTTCACGAGTGGAATTTCAGGGAACTTCTCTCAAAAAACTTAAGGACTTTGAGGCTCTGGGCTATGGTTCCCTTCCCGTATGCATCGCCAAGACGCAGAATTCCATAAGCCATGACCCAAAGCTCATCGGAGCGCCAAGCGGCTACGTGTTCCCCGTGCGCGACGTACAATTGTATGCAGGAGCCGGCTTTGTGGTCGCGCTCGCAGGAGACATCATGACCATGCCAGGACTTCCAAAACTTCCTGCCGCGCTTGACATTGATGTTGATGACGACGGAATCATAAGCGGATTGTTTTAATGTAAAATATTCGCTACAATATAAAAGCCTTCCCGCAATGCGCCGAAGGTTTCGTCCCTGTAGCTCATCTGGATAGAGCGGTTGCCTCCTAAGCAACAGGTAGTGTGTTCGAATCACATCTGGGACAAAGCAAAAAAAATGCCCGGCACGTCCGGGCATTTTTGTCTTAAAATCGTCTAAAAATCGTAGTATATGCCGCGCCGAACAAGCCCGGCAAAGCCGTCTGAAGCCACGTCCGTATTCTCGCATCCGTCGTTGTAGTGGCAGATGAACGTTTTTTGGCGCAGTTCCGGGCTGAGCGTTTCCTTAAGCTCGTCATAGCTTGCGTGAACGGCGTTCTTCTGAAACTGGCAGTCGTGAAAAATTCCCTCAATCTGATACTTGTGCGTAATCCAGTCGATAAGCTCCGGGTCATTCTTTGAGTCTCCGCTGAACAGTATGCGGTCATCAATAAGAACACCCAGAGAATAAAATGAATTCTTCCATGTGTTCCTGCTGGAAAACAGGTGCTTCGTCCTGAAAATCGTAAGCTTTATTCCGCCCACAAAAATCTCGTAGCATGGACGAGGCGTTCCCCGCACCTTTACCGGCGCAAGCTGCTCAAAATAGTCGTCAAACGTCATTTTTTGGCGCAGTCCGTCTTCTCCGCGCACAGAAAGTCCACCCCGCAATGACCAGTTCCAGAGGATTTTCTTGTACTCGTTGGTCAGAATCAGGCGGGGCTTTGTTCCCCGGCAATACATGTCAGAAAGCGCCACTTCCTCCAGGCCGCCAATGTGATCCGCGTGGGAATGGGTAATCAGTATGTTCTCAATTTCCGTGATGTCTGAATTGAACAGATGGAACGAATAAGGACAGAGAGTTCCGCAGTCAACAAGGACGTGATCCGTTCCTTTTACGATAAGAAAATTATTCTGAAAATTCTTCTTTGTGAACGCGCTCCCCGCACCTAAAAAGAATAATGAAAGCTGCCCGTCATTGGTCAATTCAATTTTTCCGCAAAAATCTCTGTTTTTCATCGCTTCAGTATAGCACAATACTTCGGTTTAGAATAGAATTACTCCATGAATTTAGCCGCTATTCAACATTATTCCTTCGATAATTTTTGCTACGCACTCAACGACGACGAGCTTGTCATCAGCATTCTGACCGGAAAGGACGTGGACAGGGTGTTCATTGTTTCCGGCGACCCGTTTGAGGCGGGAATAATGGGCGGAAACTGGCAATGGCACGGGACCGAAAAGGAAATCACCGCCAAAAAGGAGCTTCAGAACCACTTTAGGTGGACGACGGTGCTGCGCCCGGAATTCAAGCGCCTTTCCTACTATTTCAGAATCCTGAGCGGAACCGAGGAACGGTTCTTTACCTACAACGGCTTTTTTACAAAAGAAGAATTTGAGAACGGCGGAAGCCGCCACGGAAAATTCATCATGCCGTGGATGAACAGCGCCGACACAAACCGCACGCCCGCATGGGCAGAGAACGCCGTCTGGTATCAGATTTTTCCCTCGCGCTTTGCACGCGGAAAGAGCGACTTTACTCCTCAGAACCTGATTCCGTGGCAAAAATACGGCGAAAGCATTCCTTTCTCCAAAAATCACAGGGAACCGGTCTACGGAGGAAACATCCAGGGAATCATAGACCACCTTGACTACCTCAAGGAGCTGGGCATTACCGGAATCTATACCACTCCGCTTAACAAGGCTTCCAGCCAGCACAAGTACGACACCACCGACTACATGGAAATTGACGAGGAATTCGGCACCAAGGAAACCATGCGCCGCTTCGTGCAGGAAGCCCACGCGCGCGGAATCAGCGTCATGCTGGACGGCGTATTCAACCATAGCGGCTGGTTCTTTGAAAAGTGGCAGGACGTCTGGAAAAACCGCGAGAATTCCGCCTACAAGGACTGGTTCATGGTGAACGACTTTAACTTTACGGAGCCTGCCCACGGACACGGTCAAGGCAACGCAGGAACCGGCAAATACTATTCGTTCGCATTCACAGACTTCATGCCCAAGCTGAACACGAACAACAAGGAAGTGCGGGACTACATCATCAGCGCATGCCGCTCATGGGTACAGGACTACGACATAGACGGTCTTCGTCTTGACGTTGCTAACGAAATTTCACACGTATTCTGCCAGGAGCTGCGCGCGGCAATGAAGGCACTTAAGCCAGAATTCTACATCATCGGCGAAATCTGGCACAACTCCATGCCGTGGCTGCGCGGAACAGAATATGATTCCGTCATGAACTACCCGCTGCAGAACAGCATCGCGGACTTCTGCGCGCAGGACAAGCAGTGCGTGAAGGACTTTGAATTTGCGGTGAACCGCTGCTACAGCATGTACTACGAGCAGACCAACCGCGTCCTCTTCAATCAGATGGACAGCCACGACACAATCCGCATACTGAACCGATGCGGCAAGAACAAAACTCGCGCGCGTCAGGCGCTCACACTGCTTTTTGCCATGCCCGGCTCCGTGTGCATTTACTACGGCACGGAAATAATGCTTGAGGGCGGCTACGACCCGGACAACCGCCGCTGCATGCCGTGGAACGAAATTGAGGCTGGCATGTTCAAGGACGATTTTGCCTTCATGCAGACGCTCATCGCGCTCAGAAAGGAACAGGGCGCGCTCCGCAGCACAGACTACGAATTCATCTATGACAAGGATGACGCTTACGGCAAAAGCCGCATTCTGCGCATTGCGAAGCACGCTGAAGGCGAGACCATAATCGTCCTGCTGAACTGCGGCACCTTCCCCGATGACTTTGCCACCGACGAGGCCGCCGCCGCCCAAATTCTGCTCCGCTCCCCGGGAATCCTCGTGTACAAAACGCAATAGCAAAAAAAATCTCTCTTTTCATACTTTTTTGCTATGTATCACGTACAAACTCTGTGATACAATACAGATATGATTAAGCCTCTTGTAAAATTGTTCAACGCGCTGGGAGCAAACACCAACCCCGGCGAAATAGCCCATGCCATGTCATGCGGAATTTTGTTAGGACTCATGCCAAAGAATAACCTGCTTTGGTATCTCGTCCTGGTTTTCATTCTGTTCATCCGTATAAACAAGCCCGCCTACGCTGTGTCGCTCCTTGTGGGAAGCGCCCTTGCACCCCTGCTTGACCCGGCGTTTGACGCAATCGGCTACGCGTTCCTTACGGTGCCGGCGTTCTCGGGCTTCTTTGGAACGCTTCTGGACGTACCGTTTGTGGCGCTTACCAAATTCAACAATACGATAGTCATGGGTGCGTTCCTTGCAGGAATCATTCTTTATGTTCCGCTCTATTTTTTGTGCCGCGCCCTTATTTTCTTATGGCGACAGCATGTGGTTCCGTTCATGCAGAAAAGCAAACTTGGAAAACTCGTCGTAAAGCTGCCGCTCATATCTAAAATCGCAGGTCTTGCAGGAGGAAACTGATGAAAAACACAACCGACAGCACAAAAACTCCTAAAAAACAGAAGCAGAAAAAGCCGGAAAAGCGTTTTCCGTCAAAAAAACTTCCCGCGCTCTTCAAAAAAAAGCTCACCCCAGAGAATTTTGAGAAAAAAATCCTCGCAAAGCTCTACATTCAGGCAGACAAGGACTTTATTCAGGGCATGTACACAGAAAAAAGCCAGCTGAAGGGAAAGGACGTGATCGGCGTTCCTGCGGACGCGACGTTCACCAAAAAGGAGCTGAAGCATCTTAAGGCGGTTTCAAAATCAATCGCCACGAACAAAAGCCGGTTCAATGCGGCTCCGTTCATCGCTGTCGTCGTGCTTATCGCGGCGCTCGGTATAAGCGTAACGCTATTCAAGAACGTAGCTGTAAAGGCCGCCGTTCAGACCGGGCTTCAGAACGCCCTTGGCGCACGGTGCGACATTCAGAAGGTCAACGTGCAGATTTTTAAGGCGAACCTGACTATTGAGCAGCTTGCGCAGGCAAACAAGGACTCGCCCATGACGAACTTGTTTGAATTCCAGCGGCTTAACCTTGACTTCAATCTTGCCCAGCTGCTCCGTGGCCGCTTTGATGCTCAGGAAATTGAGATTACCGGCGTTGCGCTTGGCACACCCCGAACAACGAGCGGTGCACTTCCTGCGAAGCTTCAGAAAAAGCTGGATAAAAAAGAAAAGAAGCAGAAAAAAGAGGACGACACAGGCTTCTATTCCGCGCTCAGCGGAAAGGGCGGCAGCATAGAGGCAATCGGTGCAAGCCTTCTGGGAAATTTTTCGGACTACGACCCGCAAAAACTTGTGGAAGAGCTTCGCGCCTCGCTCCAGACAGAAAAAAAATCCAAGGAGGTTGCCGCCGCCGTTGAGTCTATCAGCAAAAAATGGGCGGACAAGCCCGCGGAATTTGAGAAGCAGGCGAACGAGCTTAAGGCTTCAGCAGAAGACATTATGGCGCTCAGACCGGAATCGTTCAAGAATCCCGCTGACATTCCCCCGGCAATAAAAAAAATCGAGGGCGCAATAAACAACGGTAAGCAGGTTCAGGCTTCCGTAGAAAAAACGCTTGACGAATTCAACAAGGACAAGGACGTGGTTCAGCGCCTTTCTGAGGAATTGGAGACCGCCGTAAAAAGCGACCGCGCGTTGCTTTCGGCACAGGTCTCAAAGTATGCGGGCATTTCGCTTGACGAGGGCAAAGGAATTCTCACCGGCGCACTGGATGAGGCTGGCTACCGTCTGCTCGGAAAATACTATCCATACCTTCAGAAGGCAGTTTCCTACGCCGCACAGATGAAGCAAAACCAGAAGGCGGCAAAGGAAAAGCAGAAGGCAAAAAAAGAAAAGGCGAGCCGCCGCGCCGCCGGACGCGACGTTTACTGGAAGGAAGACCGCATTCCGACGATTCTTATAGAGCATGCGGTTGCTTCCGGAGCGGGCTTTACGGCAGAAGCGACGGACATTTCAAACGACATGAACAAGCGCGGCGAGCCACTCAAGGCGCGGGGAACCTATACCGTTGGTAAGCAAGCCCACTCCGCAAGCCTTACCATTGACGCGCGCGAAAACACGAGCGCACCGCTTTTAACTGCGGACTACAAGGGAACTGCATACCCGCTGAGCATTCAGATTGCGGAAGGCTCTGACGCAGCGGGCGTTCCGTCGTTCAAGGGAACAACGGGCATTCAGGCAAATCTCAGTGCCGACGAGGATTCCGCATTCAGCGTAAAGGCCGCATTCAACATGAATCCTATCGCCATCACCGCAACGCCACTCCCGGAAGAGCGCATAAACGCAATTTACCAGAAGGCGCTTGCCTCCGTAAAGACAATGAACCTTGGCGCGGACGTACGATTTTCCAAGGCGGCAGGTCTTGACCTTAACCTTACCACGGACGCAGACAAGCAGATTTCTGCGGCGCTCAAAAGCGTCATCGGAAATCAGGCGGAGGAAGCAAAGAACGAGGCAATGGCACGCCTTTCAAAGGAACTTGAAAGCAAAACGTCCGGAGCGCTTTCTGAAATCGCTGGGTTTGACACGTTGGCAAAGAGCATTTCCGAAAACGGACTTTCGGTAAGCGCCGTGAACGACCAGCTTGAAGCTAAGAAAAAAGAACTTACGAATCTTGCTGACGACATACAGAATCAGGCAAAGCAGGCCGCCGAGCGCGCCGCAGCGGAAGCCGCAGCAAAACTACAGGCAGAGGCTGACGCGGCAAAGGCAAAGGCTCAGGCAGAGGCAGAAGCCGCAAAGGCACGGGCACAGGCAGAAGCTGACGCTGCAGCAGCCCGCGCAAAGGCAGAGGCAGATGCCGCAGCAGAACGCGCAAAAAAGGAGGCAGAGGAAAAAGCCGCCAGCGCCGCAAAGAACGCAATCAAAGGTCTCAAGTTCTGATTTTTTCAGAATGCGTCAATTCCAGCAAAAAAAACAAAACCCCGGATAACGCAAGATCCGGGGCTCTTTTTTGGAAGCAGGCTTGTTCAACTAGGCGCGCACATCCATACACGCGCACTCGCTATTTTTTATTTTTTCCTGCAATCTTGTGATAAAAACTGTACTGGCAACCGGGAAGCTTCTTGCACGTATACAAAAGCTCGTCGGCACGCTGATACAATTGGTCAAAGCTTTCGCCCGCCCCCTCAGTGAACACCGCGCCAAGGCTTACCGAAACCTTGCGGTCGCGGAGCGGCTTTATTGAAATGCCATGCACAGAACTAAAGAAGCGCTCAATACACATGGCACCAATCTTTTCATCCTGCACGCTGAGCGCAAAAATGGCAAACTCGTCGCCGCCCAAGCGCATGACAATGTCGTTTCCGCGGAATGAACGCTTCATGCATTTTGCAATCTCCACAAGCACCTCGTCGCCCACTGAATGCCCGAAGTTGTCGTTTATCGCCTTGAATTTGTCCACATCGAACAGGCAGAACATGCCGCACATTCCCTTCTTCAGAAGATATTCTATGCGCCGCTCGCCGCTTCCCCGGTTCAGAATCTTCGTCAGTCCGTCCGTCTGAGAAAGATAGAACAGCTCTGTCTCCATCTTTTTGTTCGAGGTGATGTCCGTAAACGAGATGATGACGATTTCCTCATGATTTGAAAGCACCACGACCTTTGCGTGTCCCAGAATCCAGCGCAAATCATTTTCTGCGCGGTGAAGCGCAAATTCAAAGGTATACTCCAAGTCGCTCCGTTGCAGATTAAGGATTTTTTGTATGATTTCGTCCTTCTCGTTCGATTCAATTTTGTCCAAAATGGCGGTGATGTTGCCATTTGCGCTTACGATGATGTCCCAGCCGAACATATTCAGCGCAGCCGGATTCATGATGAGAATTTCCTTTGAAACCCGCTTGAACGAAAGCACGCCCGCGCTCTGCGACTGAAGAATTTCGCTGTAGACCTCATTCTGATTCTCAAGCGTGCTTTTTACCGCCTGCTGATATTCAAGCTCGCGCCTTTTTTCCTCGTCTATCTGCTGGATTGAAAAAACAACATATTTCAGCTTGCCGTCGTAATTCCTGCTGACCGGCGAAAAGGACGCGCGGAACCATTCAGAGAACACCGAAAGAAAATCCACGTTCAGAATCTTACGGTCGGCAAAGCGTTCCTCAAGCGTGTCAAAATTGCAGAATTCGTGCAGCGCCGGAAGATAGTCTGCGGCAACAATGCCCTCAAGAAGAAGCGGAAATTTTGTGCGCGCAGAACCGCCATCATCGGCAAATTTCTGATTGATTTGCGGGCAAGTCTTCAGCACGCTGAAATTGTCATCAATCACGTTCACCAGATACATCGAAAGATTTATTTCCGTTACCGACTGAAAAATCTTGTGCTCAAAGGAATCGCGCTGCTTGAAGTCGTTCAGAACGAAGGTCGCCACCGACTGCAACAAAAGCGACGAGACATCTTCCCTCAAAAAGTTCTTTACACCGATAAAGCCGTAGGTTTTTCCTTCCGAAGTAAGCGGCACTACGATAAGCTTTCTTATTTTTTGCGCGGAAACAAAATTCCAGGCGACGCTGCCCTCCTCCAACGAAAGCGTGTCGACATCAATAAAAAGCTCGCCCTGCTCTTCCATCAAAGAAAACCATTCCCGCAGGGAATCGATTGTATATTCCTTAAAATTGTCGGGCGTAGCCTCTGAATCTTCAGAAACCCACTCGTAGGCATTCCGCATGTGTATGTCGTCTTCCTCAAACTGAAAGATGAACGCACGTTCCGCGCAATAATAGTCTGCAATTATAGAAAGCAGATTGTTTATAGAAACACCGAAATCATCATCCTTTGAAAAAAGGGTCTGAATGCATTCTACAAGCGCTTCCTGAACTTCAAGTTTCTGCTCAATTTCGTCATAGCTTAGCTTCGGTAGATTTTCCATACATATAGATTATATCATCATGTTCAAAAAAAGCAAAAAAAAGAACCTTGCATAGGCAAGGTTCCAGAAGAGCCGTTTAACAGAATCGAACTGTTGACCTCTTGATTACGAAGCAAGTGCTCTACCAACTGAGCTAAAACGGCAATAATTTCAATTTATTCGCCCTGAGTTTTGTAGCGCATGCTGATTTGCTGCTGCTTTCCCGTCTGGGCATTATATACGTCGATGACTCGCTTCATCTCTGCGATGCTATCCACAACGACATAGGTATCATACACAATTATTCGACGTTTTTCAACCATTTTATTAATTTCTTCTTTCGTTGTATCAATATCCAAGCCCGCCCAATGCGCAATGTCCGGAATGGTAACGTCAAAGCGGATTTCCTTGTCGCTCTTTGAGGAATCGTGATTCATCTCGTGAAGCATAAGGAACACGTCGGCAACGCGTGCCTGATTGTCGTCGATGACAAGGATGTTGAAGCGGCGGCGCTGGTCGTAGATGCGCTTGCAGAACAGCTTGAGCAAATTCAAGGCGAGCTGCGGGTTTCCGGTGATGAGCGTCTCAAAATTCTCCTTGCTGAATTCAAGGCATTTTACCGATGTTTTTGCCATGCAGGTTGCGGAACGCGGCGTATTCTCAAGAATCGCCATCTCGCCAAAGAATTCTCCGGCGCGCAGAATGTCAAGGTTCTTGCTGGTGCCGCTCACGCACTTCAAAAGCTGAACGACGCCCTTCTGGATAAGATAGAACGTGTCGCCAGGCTCGTATTCAGAGATGATAACCTGTCCCGGCGAATATTTTTTTGCGAAGCGCTCGAACGCCGGAAGCTCAAACTGCTTGAGCGCGCCGGAGCCGTCGCCATCAGAGGCATATTCGTCGTATACGGAAGGATTGCGGTCGTTGTGAAGCTTTGACTCAGAGAACATCTTCTTAACCTCGTCAATGCACTTTGCAGAAGGAAAGCGCTGCATGAACTTAAGGCAGACGTCGTAGCATGAAACATAGCGCTCCTCGTTGAAGAACGAGCGTGCAACGGAAAGCATTCCCGTAACCTGATTCTCCGGAACGCTCTGAAGGATGTTCTCTATCTTGCGGTGAATCTGACGCAGCTGGTTGGAAAAAACCCGCAGCATCTTCATGATAATCTGCTTGTTGCCGCTGAAGTTCGTCTCGAATTCCTGCACGGTAAGGCACACGGCAACACTGTCGGTAAGCGCGCTAGCCGTTTCCTCCCGCGGAAAGCGTCCCAGCGCGGACTTTACGCCAAAAAATTCGCCGGGCTTCACCTGATTTGCGACAGGTGCCCTTGTTTCCGGATCAGTGGAAGAAAGCACAATAAGACCTTTCTGCAGGATGAAAATTCGGTCATCCCTGTCATTTTCAAAATATGGAATGGCGCCTTTTTTATACGCAATAACCTTCGGCATTATAGTCTCCAACAGGAATTCAAAGTATGGAAACCATTATACCACAAAGTTTATTTTTATGCTATGTTTATCTCTATGATTGACCTGCACACCCACACCACCGCATCAGACGGACAATATTCACCACGGGAGCTTATGCAAAAAGCCGCCGAAAAAAGCATTTCAGTACTTGCCATCACGGATCACGACACGGTCGCAGGACTTGAGGAAGGCGCGCAAGCCGCACAGGAATACGGAATAACGTTCGTACCGGGAATTGAGCTGAACATTCAGCGCCCAGGCTGCGAATTTCATCTTCTGGGGCTGGGCTTGCAGACGATTTCCGCAAGCATGCGCGACATAATCCAGTTTTTGATGGACAGCAGGAACGAGCGGAACCAGTTCGTCGTAAGCAAGATGAACGAGGACGGCATTGACGTTACGCTTGAGCAAATTCAGAGCGAGTTCCCCGGTCAGGTACTGGGGCGACCGCACTTTGCAGCATGGCTTGAGGAGCATAGCATCGTACGGCACCGCCAGCAAGCGTTTGACAAATACCTTGCGCGCGGACGACCGTGGCATGTTGAGCGCGTCGGTGCAAACCTTGACGAGTCCATTCAGGCAATCTACGATTCAGGCGGAATTCCGGTGCTGGCGCACCCCATGTCGCTCTATCTTTCGTGGACAAAGCTGGAGCCGGTGCTAGTAGACTTTCATGAACGGGGAATTCTTGGAATGGAATGCTTTCATCCCGGAGCCAGAGTGGGCGAATGCCTGCGTCTTGAAGAAATCGCGCGGCGGCTGGGCTTTTTTGTAACCGCGGGCAGCGATTTTCACGGCGAGAAGGTTCGCGCGGACAGAAAGCCAGGACACACCTGCGGCGGAAAAAAAATTGACGACCGCTTCTGGCTTGAGGAGCTCAAGCCCGCGCTGGAAGCACGTCAAAAGCCGTAATCGGACGCGCAGCTGGAGCACCGCACCTTTTGTCCGTCTAAAACTCGCATAAAAATTATTTTTTTACTTTTTTTTAAAAAACTTCACAAAGAATTGCAGAAATCTGCATCAAACCGCTTTTAACTAAGAAGAGGTAAAACGATGCAGATTTTTTCTTTTTCTCCATTTGGATACGAAGGCGCACTGGTAACCGTTGAGGTTGATTTGCGCCGCGGCATTCCCGCAGTCGATTTGGTAGGACTTGCTGACAACGCCGTAAAGGAAGCGCGGGAACGGATGCAGGCGGCGATTCGCAATTCCGGCTTTGATTTTCCGCCGGAACGCGTCCTGATAAGTCTTTCGCCGGCGGATTTAAAGAAGGAGGGCGCGGGCTTTGACCTTCCCATCGCGCTTGGCGTTCTGTATGAAAGCCTTGCCGCAAAGGATGGCACGGAGCAGCCGTTTTCAGAGCCGGTGCTTATCATGGGCGAACTTGAGCTTTCTGGAAGAATACGGCCGGTTCGCGGCGTTCATGCGGCGGCATCCACAGCGGCAGCAGGCGGAATCCTAAAGTGTATCGTTCCCGTTCAGAATGCGGAGGAAGCGCGGGAGGTAAGCGGAATGGCAGTGTTCGGGGCGGAAAATCTTACGGAAGCCTTTAACGCGCTCAAAAATCCCGAGGTGTTCACAAAAAAAATCAGCCATGAGGAAGCGGAAGAATGTCTGGACGGCTTTGAGGAAACGGACGGCGTATACTTTTCAAAAATAAGAGCGGAATATGAATTCGCGTTTATAAAAGGACAGAAAAAACTTATCCGAGCCCTGCAGATTGCGGCAGCGGGCGGACACAATCTTATTGCAGTTGGTGCGCCGGGCTGCGGCAAGACGATGGCGATTCAAAAGCTGCCCGCGCTTCTTCCTGCGCTCACCAAGGAGAAAGCGCAGCCGCTTACGCGCGTATATTCGATTGCCGGTCTGCTTCCGCCGGGAAAAAGCCTCATCCGCACGGCACCGTTCCGCGTTCCGCATCAAACGGCTTCGCTTGAGGGAATGTGTGGCGGGGGTGCGCAATGCCGTCCCGGAGAGATAAGCCTTGCGCACAATGGCGTGCTATTTTTGGACGAGGCGGCGGAATTCAGAACGTCGGTACTGCAAATGCTCCGCGTACCTATTGAGACCGGTAGCATCACCATCACGCGCGCGGGGCGGACTACGGTGTATCCGGCGGAATTCCAGCTGGTGATGGCATCAAATCCGTGTCCGTGCGGAAACTACGGCTCAGAGTCAAAAATCTGTCTCTGCTCGGCGCGCTCCGTGGAATTATATTGGAAGAAATTTTCCGCACCGTTGCTTGACCGTATGGACTTGCGGGTTTCCGTAGCAAATGAGGCTGATGACAAAAAGCCTGTTTCCACAGCGGAACTGCGAACGGACATTGCCCGTGCGGTGCTTGCCGAGCGTCGCCGTCAGGGAAAGAAGAACGCGCGGCTTTCCGCAGATGAGATTGCCCTGCACTGCGCCATCGCTGACGAGGACAGGGAATTCCTTGCTCGGAATGCGGCGCGGAACAATTTTTCGCCGCGGGCAACGGCAAGCATCCTCAAGGTGGCGCGCACCATAGCTGATTTGGACGGCAAGAGGAGCATAGAATCAGCGCATATAAAAGAAGCGGTCGAACTCAGAAAGCCGTTCAATGACTTCATGACCAGCGGGAACTGACGTTAAAAAGAAAAAGCCTTGCATTTCTGCAAGACCTAATTACCGGAGAAGAGACTTGAACTCTTACGCCATCGCTGACAAAAGATTTTGAGTCTTTCGTGTCTACCATTCCACCACTCCGGCGAATGGTTGTACTTTATCAGATTCGCGGGGGTTTTTCAAGTGCTTTTTGTTCGTTATACTCTTTTTTTGTAGGATTTTTTATGGACGAAATTACAAGGGCGTGCGAGCAGGTTTTAAAGACGGTTTTTGGCTACGACTCATTCAGACCGATGCAGCTGGACATCATAAAGAACGTGCTGCAAAAAAACGACACGCTGGCAATCATGCCAACCGGTGGCGGAAAGTCAATCTGCTATCAGATTCCCGCGCTCCTGTTCCCCGGAATCACAGTGGTCGTCTCGCCGCTCATCTCAGACGTGTGCTCTTCCGATCTATGTCAGCTCGCTCATCGAAAACGGAATCGAAGCCGTCTACCTGAACAGCTCGCTTGACTGGGATTCCTACAAGGAGACCGTCAAAAAACTCAAGGCTGGCGCCATAAAGCTGGTCTATGTGTCGCCGGAAGGTCTTTCCACGGAGCGGATGCAGTCGATTCTTCACGAATGCTCCGTTCCTATAAGCTGCATCACGATTGACGAGGCGCACTGCGTTTCGGAATGGGGGCACGACTTCCGCCCGGACTATCTTTCAATCGCCGCAATCAGAAACCAATTTCCACAAGC
>ERZ842401.5989-NODE-5989-length-13196-cov-4.412602_pt1 | contig 13196 bp, 15 predicted proteins | sample MGYA00521270_ERZ842401 | MGnify/ENA primary metagenome ERZ842401 (study PRJEB31892, sample SAMEA3878208) | bioreactor metagenome | biome: Moose rumen | place: Sweden | collected 2011-10 | study: EMG produced TPA metagenomics assembly of the PRJEB12797 data set... | reverse complement strand
GGCTCCGCGTCCCCCGCGCGCCAGAACTTGCCATAGACGTCGCACGAAGCCGCGTCGCCGAGCGCCGCGACCGTGCCGCCGACGATGACGAAATCGAGCGAGATCGACGAAAGGCCCGTCGCGGCGGTCTCCGCCGACCACGTGACCGTCAGCCCGGGGATCGTCGTGAACGTGCCCGCGACGGGCGTCGTCTCCTCCCCGTCGTTTCCGACCACGCGAAGCGCATAGTTGTAGGCCGTCTCGGGCGAGAGACCCGGAACCGCGACCGCGAAGGCGTCGGCCGCGCCCAGCCCGTTCGTGAGCGTCGTCCAGTCCGCCGGCTCGCTCTCGCCGTCCTCCCAGACCTTGCATTGGATTTCGCACGCCGTCGCGCCGCCGAGCGCCGCGATCGTGCCGACGACGACGGCGTTGTCGTGCCCGATCCACGAAAAGCCCGTGGCCGCCGAGACCGAAGACCACGAGACCGTCAGACCGGGCGGCGTCTCGAACGACCCGGAGACGGCCTCCGACGCCGTCGTCCCGTCGTCGCCGACCGCGCGGAGCCGGTAGCTGTAGTTCGTTGAGGAGACCAGATTCGGAACGACCGACGAAAAGGCGTCGGCGGCGACGAGGCCATTCGTGAGCGCCGTCCAGGTTTCCGGCTCGCTGCCATCCACCGGCCAGAACTTCCCCTCGATGCCGCACGTGTCGAATTCGCCGCAGCCCTGCACCGTGCCGGAAACGGTCGCGGAATCGAAGGTGATGCCCGTGATGCCCGGCGCGTCGCCCCCGGCGTTCGCCCAGACCACAGTCGGCGGCTCCTTGGGCGGAATCGTCACGAAAGTCGGATTGTTCACCGTGTCGTAGTCGGCCTTGATCCAGTCCGCGCTCACGATGCCGGGGCGCAGACGCACCTCGTCCATGTAGCCGTTGAAGCCACGGCAGCCTTTCCCGCTCGCCGGCGCAAGACCGCCGCCGATGGAGAGGTTGAGAGAGCCGTTCGCTGCGACCTTGTTGCCGGAAAGCGCACCGGCGGCGACAAGTTCGCCGTCAATGTAGAGCAGATACTTCGCGTCGGTCGTCCATACGCAGTCCATCTTGCGCCATGTCGTGGTGGTGCTGGAAGGGATGAGCATGCCGTATTTGTCGCCAGACCCCGCCGTGGCTCCGTCGCCGACGGCGAAACTGCTTCCGTTTCCGCCGTAGATGCGGATCTGGTTCCAGGCCTGCTGGTTGCTGTTCGTGCTGCCAAACTGCAGCCCCCAGGCGGAAGTGCCGTCCGCGCTCTTGCGGCCGAGCAGATACTCGTAGTTCGCCGTGGCCGCATTGGGCCTGTACCAGAAAGAGGCCGTGAATTGCGGTGCGAGTTCGTTAACTTTGCCGGCCTTGACACTGTCGGAAAGGCTTACGGTAATGCCAGAATCGAAACCGGGGTTGTTTCCTTTGTTTCCTGTCTGGTTGGTGATGTAGCGCGCCTTGCCGATTCTGCCGCTGTTAAGAATGGAGGGACTTCCTTTTGCGACAGTGACGCCGTCGAGTCCGTTGGTGGTCGAATCGTAAATCGGCTTGCTTGTGCCGCCCTTTTCGTCCAGGTGCCACACGCCGACATAGTCGCCCCAGGGGTTTTCGTTCGTGACCCATGCGCCGGATTCCGTCGTGTTGTAGCACATGAAGAACTTGGTGCCATGCGTCATTTCAGGGAGCTTGACCCAGACGAGCGATTCGCCGCTCGTCGTCCAGTCGTTCGTCTGGATTTCGGACGCGAGGTGGTTGCCGAGTTCGTCGAAGAAGGCGATGTCGTTGCCCTTGCTGTTCGTGAGGTCGGCATAGAGGAATCCCGGGATGCCCGTTCCGGTCGATTCGTCGTATTCGGCGATGCGCACGAGCACCGGGAAGTTCTCGAGGGTCTCGGTGCCGGTGTAGCCCTCCACCGAAAGCGCGATCGAATGCGCGAAGTCGGCCATCGTCAGCGTATCCTCCGCCATGGCGGAAAGGCCGGCGAAGCAGAGCGCCGCTGCGAGAATCAGGGAAATCTTTTTCAGATTCATCTTATGTTCCTCCTTTCCCTTATTCGGCCCTTGTTACCTTGAAGAAGCGGCTGCCTTTCACCGCGTCGGTCTCAATCTCGATCGGCTTCGCCGTATCGCCGTCAACCCAGCCGGCAGCATCGTCGGCCGTAAGCGCGTCGGGCGTGTCGCCCGCCGAAATCGTGTAGGTCAGAAACGGAACCGTGCCCTCTACCGTGAGGCGCGCAACGCCGTCGACCACCTCGAATCCTGTGATTCGCGGCTGCGTTACGGAATCCGGCACCGCAGAGAGCGTATCTGCGCACGCGCCGCCTTCGTCGTCGGCTTCATCCGCAGACGCAAGCATGAGGCGCTTCGCCGCCTTCGGCCTGGCAACAGCCGTGAGCGCAGACACAGACGCGGGCTCGATCTTCACCCCTGCGTTTTCGACGACACCCCAGCGGTTGACGCGCAGCGGCACATTGTTCGCGACGCCCGCGGGCACTCCGTTAGCCAGGCGAGTGTCGACGAGGCAAACCGCCCACACTCCGCCAGCGAGTTCGGCGTATTCCTCCGCCGAAATCTGGAAAAGCGAATCGCGGCACCTGCCGTTCACAGCAAGCGGCGCGGCGAGTACGACGCGGTCGGCGGACGAAACCGTAGTCCCGTCCGCGCTGAAGCCCGCGAACGTCGAGCCCTTCGGCGACCAGACAAGCGCATAGCATTCGCCGTCTACGACCGCAGTCCCGTCCGCATAGCGGTCGATACCAGATGTTGAAAACCGAGCAATCTTATCTTGGTTTGAAGCCAATGACACATTCGGCAAAACAGCAAACGCCAGCACGACAACCACCGAAAGAAGGTGTCGACATGCCGCATAATCGCGCATAATAATCATTTTTCTCATCTTTTCAATTATTTATCTACCCCCCCCCCTGTGGGAGATAGACACAATCGGTAGACCATATCTCTATGGCCCACCGAAGATATTGGGGTATAGTATATCATTTTTCCGCCTTTCGCGCAAGTGCCAAAAGCGCTTGGAGTTGCTTCCAAAAAATCGAGCCCCCAGAAGCGCAATCGCGTTCTGGGGGCACCCTAACGAGGGCTCTTGGGGCCTGTCCTATCCCTCGACCTGCTTTACGATCGACGTGCAGGCCTTGATGACTCCCGCGACGTTCGCGAGGTCCGACGGGATGATCATCGTGTTATTGGTCTTCGCGAGGTTGCCGAACTGCGCGAGGTACTGCTGCGCAAGCTGCATGTTGACGGACTCGACGCCGCCCTTCCCGCTCAGCGCCTCGGCGACCTTGCGGATGCCCTCGGCCTGCGCCTCGGCGACGAGCAGAATCTCCTTCGCGCGGCCCTCGGCCTCGTTGATCTTGCGCTGCCTCTCGCCCTCGGAGAGGTTGATCGCCTCCTGCTTCTCGCCCTCGGCGCGGTTGATCTTGGCCTGGCGCTCGCCCTCGGACTCGGCGATCATCGCACGCTTCTCGCGCTCGGCGCGCATCTGCTTCTCCATCGCGTCGCGGATCGTGCGCGGCGGCGTGATGTTCTTGATCTCGTAGCGCGTCACCTTGATGCCCCACGGATCCGACGCCTTGTCGACCGCCGCGACGATCGCCGCGTTGATCGATGTGCGCTCCTCGAACGAGCGGTCGAGGTCGAGCTTGCCCATTTCGGAGCGCATCGTCGTCTGCGCGAGCTGGGTCGTCGCGAAGAGGTAGTTCCCGATGCCGTAGCTGGCCTTCGCGGGATCCATCACCTGCATGTAGAGGATTCCGTCGACCGAAACGGCGATGTTGTCCTTCGTGATGCACTCCTGCGGCGGCACGTCAATCGCCTGCTCCTTCAAGGTGTGGCGGTAGGCCACTCGGTCGAAGAACGGCACGAGGATGTGGAATCCCGCGTCGAGAGTGCAGCGGTACTTGCCAAGCCGCTCGATGATGTATGCTGTCTTCTGCGGCACGATTACCGCCGTCTTGATGATCGCTATGAACACTATGACCGCCAGAATGGCGAAGAAAATCAGACCGCCTCCCATTTAAATCGTTCCTTTCTTTGATTGTTTGTCGGTTATTATACCAAAAAAGCTGCGGCCGCGGCATCACTTCTTTCGCGCCTCGGCCGCACCCTGGCGCATATACTCATAGATGCCCGCCCTCCAGTTCGCGACGCGGGCCTTCGCCTGAGGCGTATCGGCAAGGCGCTCCGCCTTTTCCATCAGCGCCTTGAGCTCGCGCATCACGTCCGGCGTGCCAAGCACCTTCCATGCAATGTCCTCCGACTGGTGGAAGTCGGTCGCAAGGAAGTCGCTCGGATAGTTCGCCCGGTTGCAGTACCGCTCCTCCACGATCCGGTAGAATTTCCTAAACGGCGCTGCCGCCTTTCCGTAAGACGAGAAGTAGTCGTTCTCGAGGACCGCGAGCGGTTCGCGCGGATTCCACATCCACCTCAGGGAGAGGAAGTCCTCGTAGTCGTCCACGAAGCCGCAGTTGTAGATGTTTTCCGAGATCTGGAGCTCGTCAAAAAGCGCATATTCCTCCGCGAGGACGCGCGCAAAGAACCCGGGGAAGCAGTTGACGCCCGCCTTGCGGTTCATCCGCTCCTTCGGGAAGGTGTTGTAGAGCCAAAGCCCGAACGGACGGTCAGGATAGGTCTCGCGCCATTCGCGAAGTTGCAAGACCTCTATCCTGCCGCGCTCGGTGTACGGTATGCGATTGCAGCAGTAGCAGAAGTGGACGACTACGTTCGGCTCGATCATAAACGACGGAGGGCTGCAGTGAGAGCCGTAGGCGAGCGTCGAGATCTTCTTGCCGGGATGAGACTTCGCGATTTCCTTCGCGACGGCGTTTACGAACCTGAACCAACAGTCGGATTGCTGGGACTTCAGGTTCTTCAGCTCGGGATGGTATTGCCTCGAGCACCTTTCGCACTTGCAGAAGGTCCTGTTGTCCATTGGCTCTACACAGCAGACGTCCTTGCCCCATTTTCCGCTGCCGCCTTTCGCGACGTTGTCGAAGTACGACCTGATGTCGGCGACCGCCTGCCTGACGACGGCGGGATTGGAGTAGCAGAGCTGCGGAGGTCGCGCGTCGGATTCGTAGCCCTTCGCGAAGTAGTCGGGCTCGAACCGCTCGAACTTCGGATGGCCTTTGTCCCAGAAGCGGTCGTACCAATCGTAAAAGGAATGGCAGGCGTGGGTGACTTCGCCGCCAGTCTTCATCCGCCTGAGGAAGAGGGCCTTGCGGCGGGAGATTTCGCGCACGGCGTCTGCGAACGTGCGATTTGCAAAGGCCGACGGATAGGCGACATGGAGATAGTTGGTCCAGCCGGGTGTCCCGCGGTCCCAGAGCTCGGGAGCATACGCCCCGGTTGGATTGCGGCCTTTCGCGAACGGGCGGGCGGCATAGGCGAGGCGTCTGACGGAGAGGGAGGAATCGCGGGGAATGACCGTGCCGGCGTCCGTCGGATCAAGCCATCTCACCCCACAGTAGTCCCAGAGAAAATCGGAGACTGCGTATTCTGGGTGTGCGCCGCTTTCGAGCGTAACGCCGGAATCGGAAAACGATATGCGGACTTCCTGTTTTGCAAGCCCTGGAGCAAGGGAGATCGCAAGCTGCTTCTTCCCTTCGCGCGGCGAATTGACGATGGCAAAATCCCCGCCGGTGATCTTGTCGAGATGTTCCTTGAGCTCAGCAGCGGCAAACTTGAGGTTTTCGTCGGCATCAGGCGCGATGACGATGTCGGCAAGGGGCTTCCCGCTGTCAGCGAGTCGCAGCGTCCTGCGCAACACGCCACCAGACACGCACCCAGAAAAAATCAAAAGCGCCGCGCCAATGACGACGCAGACGCCGCAAACGATCCATCTCCTACGCAATGTCATGGCAGACTCTCCCATGACAGGTATTATAGCATAAGGGGAAATGGTCGGACCGACGAGATTTGAACTCGTGACCTTTTGCACCCCAAGCCGGACCGAAGCGAGGGGCGAGAAAGGCCGAGGGCGGCGCAGTCCTGTTTTGCAGGGCTTTGGCCGCAATGCCGCACCCGCGGCAATCGCCTGACTTCCTCATTTGTCCTATACACTGTCCTAAATACGCACCCCGGAACGCGCGGCCATCTTCTTCTGCGTCTCGTGCATCGAGCGCAGAATGTCTCGTATCTGCTGGAGGTAGTGCGCCGCCATGATGATCGAAACGATCAGCACGAGCGACAGAGAAATGCCGACTGCGTATGCCATGTGGTGGTTCCTTTCGTTTTGCCCGGCGAGCATTCTACCAAAAAAATCAGCCGGTTGCGAACGCTCGGAACGCGGACGGACGCGCCTGAAACGCGTTTCGACCCCATAAAATAAGGGTCAAACGGCGTTGTAAAAAAAATTAAAAAAAATTTATTTTCCCCCTTGCGCGTTATAACGCGAATGTGGTATAATGTTCGTGTCTGAGGGACAATGGGCAGTTCCGAGGACATGGGCAAAAACGAAAGGACAAACAATGAGAATTGACACGGTTCAAGACCTGCTGGATGCGGTCGAAGACCTCGACCCCAGCACTCCGATACGACTTGCGATGCAGCCGAACTACCCGATGGCCGGATCGCTGAGGAACGTCTGCATCGAACGCGGCGAGGACGACTCCGCCAAGACGGTATGGCTCGCCTGCTCCGACCACGAGGACTACGGATGCCCTCGCGAGGCGTGGGACGAGGACGAGTTCTGGCCGGGTGGCGACGAGGAAGATGACGACGGGGAGGTGGAAGCATGAAACTCTACGTCGGCACATACGCGAAGTACAACAGCGGAGACCTCTCCGGCGCATGGCTCGACCTCGACAAGTTCGCGAACGCGGAGGAGTTCGAGGCGGCATGCAGGCGGATCCACAAGGACGAGCGCGACCCCGAGCTGATGTTCCAGGACGTCGAGACGGATCCCGGATGCGACTGGCAGGAGGGACTGTACAGCGAGAGTTCGATACCGCGCGACTACTGGACGCTCAAGGCCGAGTTCGCCGCCAAGGTGGATGATGAACCCGCGAAGGGATCGGCGGCGAAGGCGGAGCAGGCGAGGCTCCTGGCGGTGTACATGGAGCGCAAGGGCTACGACCGCGAGAGGAAGCCGCAGCAGTACGAGAAGATGCAGAAGTTCTACCGCGCCTCGTGCTTCTTCGTGGAGCTGGAGGACGGCACGGTGCTGGACATCGAGAGGCCGAGCATCGAGACGCGCTTCTGCTGCGGGGAGGACGACCGGGGGCAGGGCGGCGAGGGTCCTGGCACGATGGCCTACGCCCACAAGGTGCTGGAGGCCAAGCGCACCGAGCGCGGGTTCAAGGGCGCGAACCTCGGGAAGTTCGACAGGCGGATGGTTCACGTCGTGGGACGCCGCGCGTGGAGGTTCGCGAGGAACGAGGGCCGGGGCGCGGAGACGTGGCGCGGCGACTTCGTCCCGTGCCTGATGCGCGGCGCGTGCACCGACGGCAGGGTGTACCTCGGGAACGCGGCGAACATGGGACGCCCCGAGGAGGTCGTGCGCTTCCTGTCCGACGAGGATATGCGCAGGATGCGCCGCGGGTACATGGCCGTCCGGACCGACTTCAGGAAGCGGCTGAACGCGTACTGGAAGCGCTTCGGCGCGTCGAAGATTCACACATGGACGTACTGGACGGAAGCATGATCGGAGGCGCGCCATGTGTGATTACGAGAAGATGGTGCCCGAGCATCTGCGCGGGCATTTCGTGGCCGCGTACAAGGGCGTGTTCGGCTACTGGTTCGAGTTCGACGGAGGCGTCCGCTTCCAGGATCCGAAGGGCGGGGGGACGCTCCCCTTCGCCTACGGCACGACGATTGACGAGTGCCGCAATATGATGGAGAACTTCACGACTACGAAAGGAACGAAAAGCAATGAGCAAGACAAGCGGACCGCACAACCCCGACGACGTGCTGATCGGGTTCATAGACAGCCCGGAGGTAAAGGCGCTGACTGCGCTGGTGGCCGAGGCCGAGGGGGAAAACGTAAGTGACCTCTTCAGGAAGTTCGTGTTTTCACGGGCCGAGGCGCACGGAATGATGCGCGGCGGCAAGGTGGTGGACGGGTGGCGTGAGAGGGTCCGGGAAAGCGCCGCGATCATCCGCGCCAACAAACGGAAACGAAGCGAGAGCCGCAAGAAAAAGGCGACCGCGTAATACGAAAGGACAGAGCGATGGCAACTGACATCGGAGTAAGGGCGACCGGCGACCGCAAGGCGGTGGAGCGGATCGCGAGGAAGCGTGGCATGACGGCGGATGCCGTCATGCGGAAGGAGGGCGCGCGCATGCGCAAACTTTTTTGCCGTGGCGCGTTATATCGCGCCGACATCCTGGGGAGTTCCAAGGGAGGGAACTGATCCCCGCAATTTTTTTTGGCATGGCGCGTTATAACGCGCCGAAGGAGGTACGCGAAAATGAGAAACACGAAGGCGAACACGAAGAACGAGGCCGAGGAAAAGGTGCGATGCACCTTCAACCTCACGAAGCAGGAGGCCGCGGCGCTGTGCGAGCTGCGCTGCGAGCCGAAGCCGTCCACCGCCGCCGCGCAGGTCGTGCGCATGGCGATCAGGAAAGGCGGCGCGCGATGATGAATTTGGAACCGCCGCCCCCGGCCGGCGTAGGCAAAGCCGGGGAACTTTTGAAAGGGTCACGGACATGATACGCGAGAGCGACATACTGACCGACGCGGACGTGGCGAAACTCGCGCACCTGCACATCTGCACCTTCCAGCGGAGGATGCAGAAGGGATTCAAGCAAGGCGAGATCGACTTCGCGCAGGCGCGGCCTATGATGAACGGTGGGCGCCGTTTCTGGCTCCGCGAGGACGTCGAGAGAGTTATTCGCGACAGGGTGACGAAAGGAGGGAAGAAGTCATGACGATTAACGACATCATAATGCGCGACATGGCAGAGGCCGACCGCCTCAAAAAGCGCGAGGACGAAATGCGCGAGCGAGACCGCGAGATGCGGTTCCGGATCTGGCGCCGGAGGTTCCATGCCGCCATTTCGTGGGCTGGCGCGGCGCTTGCCGTGGCGACGCTTGCGTTCCTGGCGTGGTGCTGCGTGTCCGACGCGGCGCACGTGTTCAACATTTCCCGCTGATGGGCAGTGGGCAAAACGAAAGGTACAAACATGAAGAAGAAAGCAAAGGCCAAGGCTGCGGCCAAGAAGCAGCCAAAGGAAGCCGAAGCCGTACACGCGCCCAAGGTCGCGGACTACGAGCGGAGGCGGACGGAGCTGGAGGTCGCGAAGCTGAAGGTCGCGCCCTGGAACCCTCGCCCGAAGATAACGCCCGAGAGCGTGGCGGATCTCGCGGAGAGCATCAAGTCGCTGGGGGTGATCGAGCCCCTTGTGGCGATGATGGACGCGGACGGATGCGCGGTGCTTCTCTCCGGCCACAGGCGGCTCGTCGCCGCGACGGTCGCGAAGCTCGACAAGGTGCCGTGCGACATCCTCGTGGGCATCGACGAGCAGACGGCGAAGCGCATGACGTTCATCGCGAACCTTCAGCGCAAGGACGCCGACCCCCTTCTGGAGTCGGAGCTGGTGGGCGGCCTCGTGAAGTCCGGCATGACGCAGGACGAGATCGCCGCCGAGACCGGGCGCGGCCGCGAATGGGTGGCGCGGAGGCTGAACCTCTCGCGGCTCTCGAAGTCGTGGCGCAAGCGCGTGAAGGACGGCGAGCAGATAACGACCGACTGCCTGGAGCACGTCGCGGCGTACCCCGAGGAGGTGCAGGAGAAGCTGAAGAAGGCGACGAGGTACAACGGCACCGGCGCGCTCCGCTGGTACGACATCGAGAGCCAGTTCAACCGCGAGACGCAGGACCTGAAGAACGTGCTGTTCGACCGCTCGCCCTGCAAGACCTGCCCGAACAACACGGGATGCTCGCCCGACCTGTTCGACTGGGACGGCAAGCCCACGGCCTTCGGGAAGTGCCTCGACGCCAAGTGCTACAAGCGCAAGGTGGCGGAGGCGGTCAAGGCGACGATCGCGGACGCGAAGGCGGCGGGCGCGACGGTGATGGAAAGCGAGGACCATCCCGACTACTCCATCAGCTTGCAGTCCAAGCCCGACAAGAAGCACAACACGCTGTACGTCTGGAACGACTACAACGGCGAGCCGCAGATGCAGTGGGGCACGAAGCCGAAGCAGGCGAAGAAGTCCGGCGGCGGCATGACCGACGAGGAGAAGGAGGAGCGCAGGCGGAAGATCGCCTCGAACAAGGCGAGGCGCAAGCTGGCCGACTGGTGCGAAGGAAACCTCTCGGGGGTGATTATGGCGAACTACGCCGTGGACGTGCAGATCGCCATCGCCTTCCAGAAGGTGTTCGACATCGGCAGCTCGTGGCGCGTGTTCGGATCGCAGACGAATATGGAGGACGCGGAGCTGGCGTTTCTTCTCGACCCCGACGCAAACGACCCTGCGCCGATGGAGCGGTGGGCGCCGCTGGCCGCGGCCGAGATCGCGCGGAAGGTGAGGGACTGGCCGAGGTACGCCGAAATCCTGATCGCGATCCTGCCGCCCGTTGCGGAGGCGTTGACCGACGAGGAGCGGCAGCTTGTGGCGTCGGACGAGACGGTGCTGAAACTCCGCGAGCCGATAAAGGTGCGCTGGACTTCGCTGCCTACGGACGCCGAGGCCGAGGACGCCATGACTGACGAGGAAACCGAAGACTAACGAAAGGAACACTACGATGCTAAACGACAAACAGCGAGAGACGGTGCGGGATTACTTCAGAAGCAATCCCAATGCCAAGCCGCAGGACATCGAGAGGCTGCTGGGCTTCAAGATGGACTTCTTGACAACCTTAGAGACGGGGCTTCTGAAGTCAGAGGTCATCGCCAAGGGCGGAGGCTCCGAGACCGGAACCGCGTTCGGGAAGATGGAGATCGAGTTCAGCATGTCGGGCAACGACGACACGCACAACCTCACTTGCATGATCGCGGTGAAGCAGGTGCAGTCGTCGAAGCAGGACGTTGAGACGAAGTTGCGCGCCTACGTCCTGAAGAAGGTGATGCTGGCGCTCCGCGAGGAGTTCTCCGGCATCCTTGAGAACGGCGACAAGATGTTGCTCATGGTGAAGAACGCGGAAGCGGAAATCGGGAAAGAGATCCGTGCGTTCGCCGGGAAGGAGGGCGTATGACGCGGCAAAACTACATCGCACATCTCGACCACCTGCGCAAGGGCGTGGTGGATCTGATGGAGTACGACGCGAAGAAGAAGGAGGCGGACGGCGATCTCGCGAATCCGACCATACTCGAAACCGACCGCGCGGAGAAAACGCAGAAGATGTTCGAGAACCTGGTCACGCGTCTTTACGAGGACGCCGGCGTGTCCGAGAAGGTCAAGCAGGAAAAGCTGATGAACGGCGAACCCGAGCAGGCCGAGATTTCCTTCGCCGACGTTCCCGCCGACACTCCCAAGGAGGACGACGCGAAGCCCGCAAAGGGAGGCGCGAAGTCCAGGGGGAAGAAGAAAGGCGGCGCAAAGTGAGCAAGATCATCCTGACCGCTTCCAGCATGGCGTGTGCGCTCCGGTGCCCGCGCCGCTACTGGTACGACAACATCCTCGGCCTGAAGGAGGTCACCCCTTCTGAGGCGCTGCGGATCGGCACGGCGGTGCACAACGGCGGCGAGGCCCGTGCGAAGGGCCTGGACTTCGCCGCGCAGTACAAGGCGGCCATCTCGGGCGGCTCGCTCGACGAGTGGATGGCGGCCAAGGTGTTCGGCATCCTCGGCGCGTACGACAAGAAGTACGGCGAGGTCGAGGACGCCGACTGCGCGGCGATGGAGCCGGAGGTCGAGTTCACCGACCCGATCGACGGATCGCGGACGTTCGAGCAGCGCGGCAAGGTGGACGGCCTCGCCGTGCTGAAGGACGGGCGGCGCGTCGTGTGGGAGCGCAAGACCACCTCGGACGACCTCTCGGAGACGAGCGACTACTGGGACCGCCTGAAGTTCAACATCCAGCTTCTCGCGTACGCGGGATGGGTGGAGCACTCGACGGGCGAGCTGCCGGTGTGCGTGTACGACGTGATACGCAAGCCGCAGCTCCAGCCGAAGTCGAACGTGCCGGAGGTGGACGCGGACGGCCTGCCCATCGTCCTCGACGCGAACGGCCAGAGGTGCATCAAGCGCGACGGCACGCCGAAGAAGACCGCGGACTCAGCCAAGGGCGAACGGATCGCGGGTCATCCCGAGACGCCGGACGAATACGGCGCGCGGATCCTCGAAGCGATGGGCGCGGAGCCGGAGAGGTACTTCGCCCGCCGCGAGGTGTCGATCACCGCCGACATGCTGGCCGAGTTCAAGCGCGAGCGGCTGGGCGTGTGCCGGATGCTCCTGCACTTCGCGTCCGAGGCGCGGAGGAGCGAGCGGCCGGAGTACGCGTACCCTCGCGCGTGCAACCCGGACAACTGCCGCTCGTGCCCCTTCTCCGGCGTGTGCCTGAACCGCATACCCGTGGACGAAAAGAGCGTTCCGGAGGGTTTCCGGATCGCGCATCACGAAGAACTTACGCAGCCGCACGGTGCGGATGCGCAGTAAACGACAACGAAAGGAAAGTCAAAGATGGCTATACCAAAGAGACCGAGCGCGGCAACGTTTCCGTCCGCGCCGAAGACACCGGCGGCTTCCGCACCGAAGGCGGAGCAGACCGTGGACGGATGGGGCGACTGCAAGCGCGGCCACTTCATCGGGCTGCATGGAACGGGAGGCGCGGGAAAGTCCACGCTCGCCGCCATGCTTCCGGGCAAGACGCTGTTCATCGACCTGGAGGGGTCGCTGAAGATCATCAAGCCGAAGCTGGACGCGATGGGGCTGACGGCGAACATCACGCCGAAGTTCCTGAAGTACGATCCGAAGGCGCCGGCGGCGGCGTGGAACGACCTGATCTCGTTCCTCTGCTCCGACGTGGTGAAGGGCTACGACAACATCGTGCTCGACAGCTTCACGCGGGCGCAGGAGTGGGCGGCGCAGAACTGCATCGAGTCCATACCGGGCGACAGCGCGACGATCCGCAAGTCGCTGGAGCAGTGGATGTACGGCAAGGGCGCGCAGCTCGTCTTCGACAAGTTCGCGCCGATCTATCCGCTGATCGACGAACTGTGCGACGCGGGCGCGAACGTGCTTGCGATCGCGCACTCGGAGCCGACCAGGAGATCGGAAGAGCACACGTCTGAACTCCA
>ERZ842401.5988-NODE-5988-length-13197-cov-4.120834_pt1 | contig 13197 bp, 13 predicted proteins | sample MGYA00521270_ERZ842401 | MGnify/ENA primary metagenome ERZ842401 (study PRJEB31892, sample SAMEA3878208) | bioreactor metagenome | biome: Moose rumen | place: Sweden | collected 2011-10 | study: EMG produced TPA metagenomics assembly of the PRJEB12797 data set... | reverse complement strand
GTAGTGGGAGGCTTCCATCTTTCTGGCGGTCAAACTGAGTGAACACGAGATTCCATATCTCCATGTACCTATCACAGTCGCATCCGACTCCGCAAGTGGGCTTACCGCAAGAATACTTTTCGCCTCTGTCGTAGTAGATCTCGCTGCAAGGCCCGCACGGTCCTGTGTCTCCCATGAACCAATAATTTTCGTCCTGTCCGCAACGGTATATCTTGCTCTCCGGCAGGAATTTTCTCCACGCATTGAACGCTTCATCATCATCAAGGTATATCGTAGCGTAGAGCCGCTCAGGTTCGAGTCCGACTCGCTCAGTGAGGAACTCCCAAGCCCAAGAGATAGCTTCGTTCTTGAAGTAGCTCCCCCACGTGAAGTTGCCGAGCATCTCAAAGAATGTGTGATGCCTAGCAGTTCTGCCGACGTTCTCAATGTCATTAGTGCGCACACATTTCTGACTAGTTACGACACGTGGATATTCAGGTGTTTTTATGCCGAGATAGTAGGGCTTCAGGGGCACCATTCCCGCAATAGTGAAGAGCAATGACGGGTCTTCAGGCACAAGCGAGAAACTGGGAAGATGTTTACTGCCTTTTTCCTCCCAGAAGCTCACGAACATTTCACGGAGTTCTTTTGCTGTCCTGTAGTTCATGCTTTCACCTCACCTTTCGTCAGCTTATCAATAAACGGCTGTATCAGGTCAACAGGAATCGGGAAAAACGTTGTAGTGTTGCGTTCACCTGAAATTTCGCGAATGGTCTGCAAATATCTCAACTGTAACGTAACCGGCGATACTTCCATTTGACGTGCGGCCTCTGAGAGTTTCGCAGCAGCCTGTAATTCTCCTTCAGCAGCAATAATCTTAGCCCTTCTCTCTCTCTCAGCTTCTGCCTGACGAGCCATAGCGCGCTTCATTCCTTCAGGGAGTTCCAGTTCTTTCACCTCGACAGCACTAACCTTTATGCCCCACGGATCTGTGCGTTCATCAATAATCTTCTGGAGTTCCTGATTGATTTTCTCGCGTGAGGAGAGTACTTCATCAAGCTCCACACTTCCCACAACTGAACGTAAAGTAGTCTGTGCTAACTGACTGGTAGCTACAATGTAGTTCTCTACTTCTACGACGGACTTTGCAGGGTCAAGCACACGGAAATACACGACAGCATTTACCTTTATGGCGACGTTATCCTTAGTGATGACTTCCTGAACGGGGACATCAAGAGTGAGTATTCTCAAGTCAACGGTTACAGCTTTATCGATGAAAGGCATGATAAACACGATGCCCGGTCCTCTGCTTCCCACAAGACGGCCAAGACGGAATAATACTAACCTTCTGTATTCCGGGACGACACGGACAGCCATTGACAGGACGATTAACAGGAAAAATATCACTACAAAAGTTGTGCCAATTCCTGATATTAACGAGCCTAAATCAAAATCCAGTGTTCTCACTATCATTACTAATCACCTCATTGTTAAGATTAACTATTTTTTCTATTACTACCATTGCACACGCATAATCCCCCTCATGAGAGAGCGAGACATGAATAATTGCGCTGTCTGCATACTCTGCCAGTTCACCAGAAAGCCGAATCTCCGGAGCACCGTCCTCATTCCTGAGAAGAGTGAAATTCCTGCCGAGCATAACCGCTCCAAAAGATGCGCCCGATGCCTTCACAAATGCTTCACGTGCAGCAAAACATGATGCGTAACTGTCGAGTCTCCTTGCTCCTCTGGACTCACAGTAAGCAATTTCCTCAAGGCTGAAGACATTACCCCTGAAGTGTTCTGACTTGAGAGCGTTTTCGATACGAGAAATTCTGCATAAATCTACTCCTATACCTGCAATCACTTGAACAAACTCCTGAATTTTCCGAGCAGTCCCGAATCGCCTTCATTAACAGGAGCTTTCATTTCGTCCGCAAGAGCCTTGATGAGTTCCCGCTGCTTGTCGGTAAGTTCCTTCGGGATGTCGATATACACGTGAACGTACAAGTCGCCCGAAGAGTTCCGCGTGCTGTTGAGCTTGGGCATACCCTTACCCTTGAGCTTGAGAACTTCTCCATGCTGAGTCCCTGCCGGAACAGTCAGTTTCTCGTGAGTCTCATCAAGCATCTTTATCTCTGTGTCAGTGCCCAACACTGCCTGAGGGTACGTGATTAGCAGTGTCGTATGAAGGTCAGCACCATCGCGCTCAAAATTCGGGTCAACTTCAACGTCAATCACTAGGTAGAGGTCTCCTGAATCTCCGCCGTTAATGCCTTCCTCGCCTTCACCGTGAATCACTAGCTGCATATTGTTCGCAACACCTGGAGGAATCTTCACGCCGCGGGTTTGTTTTTTCCTGACTCTTCCTGAGCCTCCGCATTCTTCGCACTTGTCCTTAATGATTTTTCCTGTCCCGTTGCAGTGTGAACACGTCGTTGTGCTCTTAAACACTCCGAACATAGTCTGCTGCCTTTGACGGACTTGGCCTTGACCTTTGCACGTCGGACATGTTTCGGGCTTAGTGCCGGGCTTTGCTCCTGTTCCGCTACAGTGTGAGCAGTTCTCAGCTTTCGTGAACTCCACCTCGCGGGTAACTCCCTGCATAGCCTCAAGCAGAGTGATATGAATTATCGTCTCAATGTCCCTGCCACGTCTCGGAGCGTTAGGGTTACGCCGAGCTGAAGAGCTGAATCCTCCGAAGCCTCCTCCGAAAGCCTGCGAGAAAATATCCCCGAACAAGTCGCCCCAGTCCATACCGTCCATGCCTCCGAAGGGATTACCTCCTGAACCTGCCGGGCCTGTTGTGCCGAACTGGTCATAACGTGCACGCTTTTCCGGATCATTGAGGACTGTATAAGCCGCGTTAATCTTCTTGAACTTTTCCTCGTTGTCCTTATCGCCTGGGTGAGCGTCAGGATGATACTGTTTCACCAATTGACGATAAGCCTTCTTGATGTCGGACTGTGATGCATTTCTTGGAACGCCTAAAATTTCGTACAAATCCTCCAAACTCTACAACACCTCTCCTCTTACTAAACAAATACCCCTCCCGCATTTCAGAGAGGGGCATAACTATATACTTCCTGTCTGGAAATTAACGGGTTGTGCGTCTTCTCTGCTGAGTGTTCGTCCTAGCCGGTGTCTCAAGTCTTCGCTTCAAGTCCTGAGCCGGTCTGTAATCAGGGTTAATCTCAAGTGCACGATTTGCCCAAGTCAATGCTTCTTCGCGTCTGTTCCTGAGTCTTTCAGCACTGAGACCTGCCCAGTATGCGGCCAAGTAGTTAGCGTTAGGTTCTGTCTCATAAGCTGCTGTGTAAGCCTCAAGAGCCTGAGTTACCCTGTTTGAACTGTAGCGTGAGTATGCTTCCCTCTGCATTGCTATCAACTCTCTGCGTCTAGCTGCCGGAATGGGATACGTGAGAATCATAGCGGCTTCTGTTGAGCTGTTCGGGTCAAAGGCCGGAAGTTCCTTGATGAGGGTTTCCATCTCTGCGGCTTCAGCGGTTCTGCGACTTGCTTCAGCTTCTTTGTTGACGAGAGCGGCTTCTCTAGCGGTGAGTGCGGAAGTATTCGTTTCGAGTTCCTGATTCTTACGCTCAAGCTCGGACTCTCTTGCGGACATTTCGGCTTCACGTTCTGCCATTTTGTCTTCATGCTCTTTCACGGTAGCGGCTGCTTCTTTGAGCTTCTTTTCCTGTTCTTCTGCTGCTTCTTCACGGCCTGCTACTGCCTCTTCACGTCCGGCTAACTCTGTCTGCTTTGCGGTGAGCGTCTCCTCAAGAGCGGCGAGTCTGTTACTTGTTGCTTCACGTTCTGTGAGAGCTGCTTCACGCTTAACGAGGTCGGATTCTCTAGCTGTGAGTGCGTCTGCGGCATCTTTTGCGGCAGTTTTAGCGTTGAGTTCACCTTCACGGGCGGCGAGGTCAGCTTCACGCTTTGCTAAATCAGCTTCACGACCTGTTAATGCTGATGATGCTTCAGTGAACTTCTGGCTTTCCTGAGCAAATACAGTCTCTCGAAGGGCTAAAGCTCTTTCCCGCTCCATGATTTCAGTTTCGCGCTGTGCAAGACTAGTCTCACGTCCAACGAGAATAGTGTTCTTGCCGTCAGTTTCACGGATACGTTTTGCGAGTGCGTTAGCTCTTGGTGCGAAATTCTGTTCACCGTCAACTAGTGCGGCTTCACGTTCTGCGAGGCTGGCAGCGAGAGCTTCTAGTTCATCTGCGCGCTTGTTGAGTTCCGCTTCACGTTCGGCTAGAGGGTCAGGGGCTTCTTCGGGAATTTCTGCTTCAGTTTCTGCGGGTGAGGTGGCTTCAGACTCTGCGGGAGCTTCGGCTTCAGACTCTGCGGGAACTTCTGCGGCGGCTTCAGTGTCTGATGTGACGGCTTCCGGTTCATCTGCCCATGAGAGCGGACATAATAACATTACCAGCATCATTAATAGAGCTGTTTTCCTTATCATCTGCAATATCCTCCCTGTAATAATGAAAATTTCGTGTAAAAGTAATTCTATAATAATCACTAGTTTTTCACAAACAACACAAGAACTTAACGTGTATAATACTATTTATCCCAAACCTAAAATTTATAGTGAGAGGAGAAGTAAATATCATGTTTAAGCCGCATGGTATAGTTATCCCTGTAGTTACCCCATTTGACGATAACGGCCGCTTCATGGAGGATGAGTACAAAAAGTTATTGCAGTACTTCATCGATAACGGAATTCACGGAGTATTCCCGTTCGGCACTTCTGGAGAGTTTTACGCGTTCGACAACGGGTTTTACCGTCATGTTCTGGAAGTTACGTGTGAGTATGCGCGAGGAAAGATGGACATTTACGCCGGAGCTAACCACATTACGCCTAAGGGAGCAGTTGAGCTTGCCAAGATAGCCGAAGAGGTGAAAGTTGATGCGCTGAGTGTATTGACACCGATGTTTGTGAGCCAGACACAGCCCGAAGTTGAAGCGTATTACCGGAAAGTTGCGGATGCCACGAGTCTGCCGATAGTAATCTACAACAACAAGCCCAAGACGAACGTAACTGTAGCTCCTGAGACGATAGCCAAGCTCGCCCGTGTAGAGAATATTATTGCGGTGAAGGACAGTACCGGCGACATGACCAACAGTGAGGAATATATCCGTCTGACGCGGGACAATCCGGATTTCTGTGTGCTGATGGGAAGGGACACGCTGATTTATGCGGCACTGCATTACGGAGCTGCTGGAGCGATAACTTCGTGCGGGAACATTGCGCCGAGAATAGCAGTAGACATTTACGAGAACTTTGTGAAGAAGGATTATGCTGCGGCACTTGAGGCACAATTCAAGCTGAGTGAATTACGCATAGCGACGAACATGGGAAGTTTCCCAGTAGTGATCAAGGAAGCGTTGAACATGATAGGCTATAACGTCGGGAAGTGTGCGGAACCGATACAGCCTCTTACGCCTGAACAGCACGCGAAACTAGAAGTAGTGTTGAAGAATATCGGCCTCTTGAAGTAAGGATCATGAAGCCCCCTGAAAGTGTAGGGGGTAAAATTTTTCATTCAGATGAACTTGTACACGATAGGCTTCACGCAGAAATCAGCGGAGCAGTTTTTTGGACGCATAAAGTATTACGGGATTCAGATATTGCTTGATATACGCCTTAAGAATGATTCGCAGCTTTTAGGTTTTACAAGGAAGAGGGACTTGCCGTATCTATTAGAGCTTCATAATTGCAAGTATGAGCAATGTAAAAATTATGCGCCTACTGAGGAAATACTAACAAGCTGGAAGAAAAAACTTATTAGCTGGCAGGAATACGAACAACAATATACTTCTCTTATGATTAAGCGTAAGGCTGTCAGGGAATTTATTACCTGCTATGACGGGCTGTATGAGTCAGTGTGTCTGTTGTGCTCAGAGCCGACCGCAGAACACTGCCACCGTAGATTATTAGCCGAGATGATTGCTGATGAAATGAAGTATGTGGAGGTAATACACATATGATTGCAGAAATAGCGATACTGACTAAATCGACAATGAGAGGTGCGTACTGTATAGCAGGCCTTAACATCAATACTGGGAAGTGGATGCGGCTTGTGAGAGATGCAGAAGGAAATCCTCTTACGCCCATGTATGGGAATTGCGAGCCGCATGATGTAGTGAAGGTTGAGGTTGAAAGCGTCCCGCTCAGGAATCAGACTGAAAACTGCAGAGTGATATTTGGGACAATGCAGAAAGCAGGGACATGGAATATTGATGATGTTGTGAGACTACACCCTCCGGAAAGGCATGAATATGTATTCGGCAATAACAGCCCTTCATTGAGCGCAGATGAGATGCAGCGATATAACTTTAATTACTCGTTGATGCTGATTAAGGCTGATAGAATGAATATTAACGGAGGGAGAGCAGCTTTTACCTACAATGGTCGTGATTACCATAACATGAGAGTAACTGATCCTTATTACGAGGGCATTAATGCAGGGCTTGGGAATGCGTATATTGTGGTGAGTATGCCGTCATCTCCTTATCGCGGTGCTGCTTACGGCAAGTTCGCAGCAAAAGTATTCCCGTGAAGATAGATGCAGTGCTTCTGGCCAAGTCCTCAATGTGGGGTAATTTCTGCACCGCCGGTATAGATATTCATTCGGGAATGTGGGTACGCTTCGTGAGTTACGGGGACGGTGAACCTCTCGACGACTCGCAGATGATATACGTCAATGACTCCGGAAGCTCTCAGCCTCTCGACCTAGTGAGGGTACGCATAGCAAAACGTCTCCCACACATGAATCACACTGAGGACTGCATGATAGAGCGTGATGCATGGCTGAAACTTGGCCGTATGAGCATTCATGATGTCTTGAGGGTGCATGAGGACGAAGAGTACAGACAGATATTCGGCAACGATAGGGAGTACCTGACAGAACGTGAGATGCAGGAACTTCGGCACAGGTATTCATTGATTCTGGTGAAGGCTGAAAACTTGACACTTAACTTTGAGCGCAACAGGAAAGGCGAGCTGAAGACCAGAGCGGAATTTACGCATCACGGCAGAGATTACAGATATATACGAGTTACTGACCCTGAGTATGAATATTCGTCTGAGAGAGAAGGCGTAGAGAGAGAAGGCGTAAAGATCGGAGATGCATATCTAGTTATGAGTATGCCTGTCAAACCTTTTCACGGACGGTACTATAAACTTGTTGCAAAGATACTCCCTGCGAATCAATAAAGCCCTCCAGCGTTAAGACCAGAGGGCACAAAGATTAATCTACCTAACGAGACAAGGCTTCTTGCTGTCAAATTTCCAGTCCGGAATCAAGTACTGCATAGCTTCTGCGTCGTTCCTGTCGTGTGATGGCAGTTTGTTGTAGAGTGCATTAGCCTGTTCGAGCCGAGTCATGTTCAGCGTAACACCGAGTCCGGGCTTATCCGGCACTTCAAGATAGCCGTTGTGAATCTCTGGAGCGTCATCCAGCAAATTCTGCCCGTCCTGCCAAATCCAGTGAGTGTCAAGTGCTGTAGGATGTCCCGGAGCAGCTGCACCAACCTGAGCAAATGCCGTTAATGTGATGTCAAAGTGATTATTGCTGTGGCTTCCCCAAGTCAACCCCCAATCATTGAGGAGCTGTGCAATCCTTATACTGCCTCCAAAGCCCCAGAAATGCGGGTCAGCTAAGACAATATCTACAGCCTTCAACGCTGCTGAATGGTAAAACTGTCTCCAGTCCGTAGCAATCATGTTCGTAGCAACAGGAAGGTGAACAGCATTCTTGAACTCCGCCATAATCTCACGGCTGGAATACCCTGACTCCGGGCCGCAAGGGTCTTCAATGTAGGTGAGCACACTTTCCAGAGGCCTGCAAAGTTCTATTGCCTCAGCCAGACTCCACGCACCGTTCGGGTCAATGTTTATGCGTCCTTGAGGGAATGCCTTCTTGAGTGCACACACTGCCTTCATTTCTTCAGATCCGGCCAAGACTCCGCCTTTGAGCTTGAAATTCCTGAAGCCGTATTTTTCGTGAAGACACTGAGCCTGTGAGACTATTGCGTCTGGAGTGAGCATTTCTCCCCGCCTCATTCTGAACCATGCGTCGGAGCTGTCAGTCTCGTCAATATAGGGAAGGTTAGGTTTCGCTTTTTCCTTGTCGCTGACGTAGAACAGGTAGCCTAATGTTTCTACTTTGTCGCGCTGTTTTCCGTTGCCGAGCAAGTCGCACATTTGGAGTCCGAGAGCTTGGCCGAGCAAGTCCAGCAATGCGCACTCAATAGCCCATTCAGCTTTTACGACAAATTTCAGCTTCGAGATGTCGAGGGACTGGATGCCTTCTCCGTCGTCTTCTTTTGCGCGCTTGGTGTGCTTGTGGATGGAGTCGAGGATGCTCCTGTACTTTCCGACGGGCTGACCTACAACCAGAGACTCGCAGGCTCTTAATGCCTCGCAGGTGTAGTCTCCGCCGTGAATTTCGCCGATGCCTTGATGTCCTGCACTGTCCTCAAGGATTACTATGTTGCGCGTAAAGAATGGTGCGTGTGCTCCGGAGAGGGTCATTAACATTGAGTCATACCCTGCGACGGGAATAACTTTCATACTTGTAACTGTTGGTGTTGTTCCGTAAGTAGTCATAAATTAATCACCTCTATGCATTTCTCAAAAACTCATCAGGTGTTATTCTTGCCTGACGTAATATATTGCGCAGTGTTCCGACTGCAAGTTCACTATGAAGCGGCACAACGCAAACTCTTTCTTCTTTGCGTCGTGATAAGTGTCTTGTCTTGAGGTCTGTATCCGTTTTCTTCGATATATAGTTCTGTAGCTTCACGCAGATTTGAGAGTGCCTCGTCAATAGTTTTTCCCTGACTTACTGAGCCTATTTCAGGACATTCTGCCACATAAAGCTCACCTTCGCTGTGAATCACTGCAATAAAATTATTCATCATAACTTTCTACAAGAAATCCCCCCTGCAGACTTCACAGGAGGGACAATCATTACTCTTTCTGCTCTTACTGCGCTAACTGCTCGGCTATCGTCTTGAACACGTTGAAGTACTCCGCATCGTGCTTCTCACTGTCTGCAGCACTCAGGTAGTAGGGCATCATCTCAACTTTGCGTATTGCCTCCAGACACTCCGGCTTGCTGTGCATTTCCTTCACTATGTTCTCGTACCACGCAATTATCGCTTCAGGTGTCCCCTTCGGGAAGTAGAACGAGAAATCGCAGTCAGGGTACACAAGGTCTATTCCCTGCTCACGGAACGTCGGAATGTCCTTGATGAGGTCATATCTTTCTGCACTCGGCACTCCCAGCGCGATAAACTGTCCGCTCTCAAGATAATCTTTGCAGTTGATGTACGCACCGGGCATCATGTCGACCTGTCCGGAGAGCATTCCGACTATCTTGTCAGAGTTTGAGCCGTAATCCACCAAATCAAGCTGTATCCCCGCAAGCTCCTGAAACTTCAGAATCTCGTAGTACGTGTATGCTCCGACTTCAGTGCAGGCCACTAACTCGCCGGGGTTTTTCTTTGCGGCATCAATGAACTCCTGCAAGTTCTTGTACTTCTTGGGGTTCACGTAGAATTGCTGGGCAGGATCCTTCGCAAATGTCGGCCCTAACGTAAACGCCGTATAGTTGTAGTCCGTTATGCCTGCTACATTGGCAACGTTCACCAAGTTATGCCCGTAAAGAAATGTATGTCCGTCTGGCTTAGAGGCCAATACCTGATCTGCCGCGATCGATCCTGCTGCTCCGTTAGCGTTCACTACGATAAAGTCGCACCCTGAAAGCTCTTTTGCGTACTGTGCGAACACTCTTGCGCTGAGGTCAGTATTTCCCCCTGCTCCGGCAGGGACTATGATTGATACTGTCGTTGTGGGCTTCCACGAGGTCTCGGCAGCAAATGCACATGACACTACTGCTAGGACTACTGCTAATGCTAATAATGCTTTCTTCATGAATATTACAGCTCCTTAATAATATATTTTGTCCCCGAAAGTTCACGGGGTGTTGCTCATAATGTCTTACTTGTCAGGATTCTCAATGTCTATGTTCATAGGCGTGGGTTCCTGTATTATCTCGTGAGTGCTGGTCTTACGTGAAGCCTTGTACTCCTTATAGACTGACCACAGAATCACAAGCACAGCTATTCCGAAGAACACGTCAAATATCGGCCTCTGGAAAAATGCCCCGAACGTCTTGTACCTCTGAAGTCCTCTGCGCAAATACTCTTCCGTCATTCTTCCAATCAGGAAGCACAGCACAAACGGTGTAGTCGGCAGCTTGAACTTGTGGTACAGGTAGCCTATCACTCCGAACACTACGATTGACTGCACATCAAATATCCTGTTATTCGTGGCGTAAGCTCCCACAGCGCAAAGCACAAGTATTAACGGCAGAAGTATATGCTTCGGAACTTTGAGCACCTGAACGAAAGCCTTAATGCAAGTCCACTCCACAATAAGCATTATCAACGCGCAGATCATGCACGCCGCAAAGATTCCGTACACAACATCAGCATTCTTCACGAAAAGCAACGGCCCTGCACTGAGTCCGTGAATCAAGAATCCGCCTAACATCATTGCCGTAACTCCGTCTCCGGGAATGCCAAGCACTAACAGCGGGATTAATGCTCCTCCGATTGTTGCGTTATTGGCGCATTCAGTAGCTACTATGCCTTCAGGGTCTCCCTGCCCGAAAGTCTCCGGGTGCTTGCTCATGTTCTTGGCCGTAACGTAAGCTAACATTCCTGACGTTGAACCGCCTATTCCGGGAAGTATGCCTATGCCTGTTCCGATAAGTGCAGCTCTTATTGCGCCGGGTGTCCACTTGAACAGCTCCGCAATACTGAACCCGAAGCCCTTCACCTTCTTCACGGGAATAGTCTTTACTCCTCCTCCTATGGTCTCTGCACTCACTAGAATATCCGCAACCGCAAAGATTCCGATTAACGTCGTCAGAGTGTTGAACCCTCCGCGCATCTCAGGTATTCCGAACGTAAATCTTGCTGTCCCGTCAATAGGTGCGAGTCCCACTAGTGCGAACACCAAGCCCAGCATTCCGGCCAAGAGTCCCTTGACCATGTTTCCGGCTGAGAGAATAGCAACCATAGTGAGGGCAAAGAAGCATATTCCGAAGTTGTCAGGGAACGAGAATTTGAGCGCAACTTCAGCGAGCCACGGGGCAAAGAATGTCAGAATCACGAACGAGAATATTGACCCCAAGAACGAGAACACTATACCTACTCCGAGAGCACGCATAGCTTCTCCTTTTTGAGCCATGGGGTAGCCGTCAAAAGTTGTAGCTATTGATGACGCAGTGCCGGGCATGTTGAGGAGGATTGCGGAGATTAGTCCGCCAGAGATTCCGCCGATGTACACAGCTACCAGCACATTCATTCCTAGAGAAGAACTCATGCTGAAGGTCAAAGGCAGGAACAGAGCAACAGCCATTGATGCACTTAGTCCGGGAATTGACCCGAAGATTATTCCTACAGCTACTCCGGCTATCATGAGCAATAACGATGTCGGCTCGCATACTCTTAATGCCGCAGCTCCTAACTGTGATAAAGCTCCCATGATCTGCACCTCCTAAAGCGTGAACATTCCGGCAGGCAAGACTATCTTGAATCCGTACCTGAACAGGAAGAACACCACGAACACGAATACTACGTCAATAACTGCGTAGAGCATTACGTCATTGCTTTTGCGCTTTCCGTCCGGAGCGAGAACGAGAATCTGCAGGAACAGATAGCCCAGCGTCGAGAGAATAAATCCCACTGGAGCGAGAATGTTGACGTAAACCACTACTAGGACGAGTGAGGCGAGTACGCGTTTGTAGTCCGAAGTGTCTGCGGGCATGGCTTCAGCTTTTGCGGCATTGCGCTTGAAGTTCTTGATTGACGTGAAGAGCAGAATCAGCGCGAGAATCAGAATCAGCGCACCAATAACAGTAGGCATGAAGTCCGGGCCTATTTTCATTACGCGGGATTTGGGGAGCTGTTTAGCAAGGTAAATTACTGCTGCACCTAACACAGCGTAGAAGATACCTACTATAATATCCCCGTATTTCCTGAAGAACAAAACACAGCACATCCTTCCTGAAGAAATAGAGTTAATAGTTTGTGAATTGGGATTGCAGAGTATTATAGCAGTTTGGGATTCTCAGCGTGTAAGTAAAATTAATAGCCGTGAAGGATTTGTTGACATTCTCCCTGCAGACATTACACTATTCATTATTATGGATGACATCACAAGAGCCGGACTAATCTTTAACGCAGCGAGCATACCTTTAGGCTTATTCACGAAGCTCTGCAATAACTATGACCCTCACGAAATATTATCGGGGTCATCATTTCTTGCTGAACTCGGCCTTACAGAAGCTCAGGCTTCACGGGTAACTGACCTCCTCGCAAAAGACTGCTGGGCAGAACGTGAACTGGAATACATCTCTCGTCTCGGAGCAAAGTTCATCACTGCAAGGGACATAGATTACCCTGCAAAGCTGTTTGACCTGAAGCGTCCTCCTGTTGGACTTTATGTCAGGGGCGGAGCTGGTCTTTCTTTCCCGTCAGCCGCAGTAGTAGGCACCAGAAAGCCTGGAAGTTACGGGCAGGTTACGGCGGGTAATATTGCTAGGGACTTGGCCAGGCACGGAGGAATAACCATCAGTGGAGGAGCGGCAGGCATAGATTCAGCGGCGCACAGAGGCTCGCTCTCAGAGGACGGGATAACTATTGCGGTGTTCGGAACGCCCATAGACAGGGTATATCCTTCAGAGAACAGAGATTTATTCATGCGCATAGTTGAACGCGGAGCAGTTATCTCCGAATACCCGACTGACAGCAACGGTGAAGGCTGGCACTTTCCGGAACGCAACAGGATTATTGCAGCACTGGCATCACGTGTAGTTATTGTTGAGGCAGGAGAGAAGAGCGGTGCGATGATTACGGCGGAATATGCGCGTGAACTTGGGCGTGAACTTTGGGCTGTGCCGGGAAGAATAACCGACGAGAACTCAAGAGGGACTAACAGACTCCTGAATCTCGGAGCAAAATGTTTGTGGGATATTGGGGAGTTTGTGGGGAGCTTTACGTGCGGACATGAACAGCTGAACCTTTTCGGAGATGATGAAGCTGAAGAGAGCAGGGCTGTACCTGAACTGTCAGACGAAGATAAAGTGATTTACTCATTAATTCAGAAAGAAGGCAGCATTATGCTTGACGAGATTA
>ERZ842401.5987-NODE-5987-length-13198-cov-10.503081_pt1 | contig 13198 bp, 9 predicted proteins | sample MGYA00521270_ERZ842401 | MGnify/ENA primary metagenome ERZ842401 (study PRJEB31892, sample SAMEA3878208) | bioreactor metagenome | biome: Moose rumen | place: Sweden | collected 2011-10 | study: EMG produced TPA metagenomics assembly of the PRJEB12797 data set... | reverse complement strand
TCGCAGACCGTTTCACCAATCTGCGGACGGGTGACATCCACCATTGCAGAAATCAAGGAACGTGGCGTGAAATACTGACCCGCACCGCTCTTCTTATCCTGACCGTTCTTTTCGAGTATGCTTTCGTAGATGGCACCTTTGACATCGCCGTCCATCACCAGCCACTGCTCTTCGTCAATCAGCGTAATCACCTTGCGAAGATAGACAGGCTTGTCAATCTTATTCTGTGCCTTCACGAAGATGGTGCCGATGAGGTTTTCCTCTTCTGACAGTTTCTTCAGCGTCTCTTCATACTGGTTGATGAGGTCAAGGCCATCCAGTTCAATGAGGTCTTTCCAACGATAGCCTTCCGGGATAGCAGAGTCCTCGCCAAAGGTCTCTACGTTCTCATCGTCCATCTTCAGGAATAGAAGATAAGTGAGTTGGGTGATATAATCCGTAAAGCCGATGCCCTGACCAGAGAGGGTGGTGGCCAGCGTCCACACTTTCTTGGTGAGCCCGCCTGTCCGGCTGGCAGGTGATGTCTCTTTATTTGTTGCCATATTATGTTATGCTGTTTTTCTGTATAATAAGAACTTCGACAAGGAAACAAGGGCTTCATCCGCCTGTGACTTGCCGCCAAAGGCTTTGATGAGTTGAGCCGCCCGTGTCTTGTCGTCGTCGATGATATCCTTGATGGTGCAAGCGCCGTTTGAAGCGATGTAATCCACAATCTGACGGATGACGGTTTTCTGGGATTCCGTCACAGTACGCTGCACCTGTCCGTACCAAAGGTTGAAACGCTGCTGCGCCGATGGGTACAGACTCTCCAATGTCTCAATCTGATGGTTGGCGAAACGAACCAACTGAATGATATTCGTCAGTGCTTCCTTCTCTTCTTTGGTGCTATGCTTCTTGACCGATTGCTGATTGACGATTGTGTAACAGTTCCACAGACGCGAAGTCTGGAACTTGTTATTCGCCAATTTCAGTTTGTTCTCCAAGTCCTTCAGCGTTGCGTATGTCAGTGGCTCTCCGTCGTTGTTGTATATCATGCGCAGAGCCTCTATATCGTCTTGATGCTCATCGCAATACTGCTCGAATGCCGATGTCACTTCCTTGGCTTCCTCCTCAGAGAAGCCCTTGGAGATGAGTTGGTCTTCTCCCGGCATCAATGTCTCAATGAAGCCGGCAGCAAGAATGAGCAGGTATTGGCGTGCCTCTGGATGATGAGTCAACGGTGCCACCAATGCCTTTCGTTCAAGATTTGGCTCGTCGATGCTTTCGTATGGAAGCAGTGTGTTCTTCTCCAAGGCATCAAAGATGGCAGCAGAGATTTCCTGCATCCCACTATAAGCCAATCTCCGGAACTCCTCCCGTTGCTTGTCCGTACACTTGTTGTAAATTCGTGCCAGTTTTGCCGCAATCAAGCGCAAATAGTCATCGTTGACGTTGCCATGTGTCAGCAGTTCCAGCAAACGCTTGAGCGTGATAGTCTGCACAGGCTCGTCTTTACCTGGAGCCGTTGTTGTCTTCTGGCTTTCGGTAACTCCTACAGCATCGACAAGGAAGAAGCAATCCTTGCTAAAAGCATTGGGCGTAACATTACGCAACTGGTCGTCGCCGATGGTGCGAACTCCACGGCCTTTCATCTGGATATACAAAGGCTCAGATGCCACATCACGCATGAATATCAGCACTTCAAGTGGCTTTACGTCCGTACCTGTTGCCACAAGCGTACAGGTCACGGCAATACGGAACTCCTTGTCGTTGCGGAACTGGCGTATCAACTCATTGCTGTCGCCTGCGGAATAGGTTATCTTCTGCACGAACTTGTCTTGCCTGTCGGCAGACAGGTCTTCTGTACGCCCAAAAACTTCTTTTGCGATGCGCACGATATTGTTGGCATGGATTTCGTTCAGGGCAAAGATAAGGGTCTTGGGCAGATAGTCCATGTTGGGTTCACGTTGTGGGTCGGTGAACATTTCCGTATAAACAGCATCACGGTAAGTTTCAAGTACCAGCTTGATTTGAGCCGGATTGATGACACTGCGGTTCAGCTCCTCCTTGGTATAATTCTTGGTTTCCTCGTTGCGTACTGTCTCAACCTTTCCTGTGTATCGAGTTTCCCGCTTCAACTTGTCGCCTTTAAGGATAGCACCGCCGTTTTCAGTCGCTTCGGTCTTGATACGATAGATTCGGGCATCCACGTTCACACCGTCCACAATGGACTGTTCAAGAGTATAGTTTACAACGATATTGTTATTGAAAAACGCCTTTGTTTCAGGAACCGGCGTTGCCGTCAAGCCTATCAATTTAGCCGTATTGAAGTATTCCAACACCTTTCTCCAGTTGCCATAGATGGAGCGGTGGCATTCGTCAATGATAATGAGGTCGAAGAAATCTGGCGGAAGCGTCATATTACCAGTCAGCTGAACTTCACTTGTAGTGGTATCCTCATCATCGTCATCGTTGTCAACAATCTCCTGCCCGGTAAGCAGAGAAAACAAACGTTGAATGGTAGAGATAACCACGTTGCTGTCGGATGGCACCTTCGCTGATTTCAGTCGGTTAACCGTATAGATGGTATTGAACGGGTCGCCATTTTCCGTTAGGCGGAACATTCCGAACTCACCTTCCGCCTGCTTGCCGAGGTTGTTTCGGTCAACCATGAATAGGATGCGCTTCATCGGCGTGAAAGCCAAGAAACGATAGGCGGCCAGACAAGCCGTGTAGGTCTTGCCCGCTCCTGTTGCCAAAACTATCAAAGCTTTTTTCTGTCCGGCACGAAAGCTGTTCTCCAGTTCTGTAATAGCTTCATACTGACAATCGCGCAAACCTTTCTTTTTCAGTGTCGGCAAACCTGCGTATGGTTCTTCTATTCCCAGCATCCTGACAATCTCCTTTGGCGTATGGATGCGGTTCATCTCAATGAGGTCTGCGTCTTCATCACGAAAGTCGCGGAAAAAGGTCTCATCACCGTTGGATTGGTAGATAATAGGCAAGGGTCGAGAATAGGCACTATAGCAATTGCGCACGCTGCGTGCATATAGTGCAGCCTGATCGCAAACCACACTGGCGGTTACGTCCACATCTTTTCGCTTGGCTTCCAATACCCCTACGGCCATGCCATTGACAAACAAGAAATAATCCGTTTCCCGATTACCCTCCATAAGACCTTCACGTATAGCTGCCGCCGTAAGAGTGGGAGTATAGAAATCCCTGTCTACCACTTTCCAACCCGCGTCCTCAAACATCTGGTCTATCTTGACTCTTGCTTTCTCTTCTGGTGTCATAATCGTGATGATTTGTATTTCTTATATCGAAAATTCTTATTTGCTGCAGATGCTTAAATCTTATTACAGTTTTTTATGTTGCAAAGATACTCTTTTTTTCAAACATAACAAAATTTCCATGCGAACGGTATGTTTTTTTTTAACTTCGTACAAGTACAAAAAAAAGGCTCCTTTTGGGAGCCTTTTTGTATATAGGATAAAACCTTCGTCGGGGTATTAGATGATACCTTGAGCAAGCATAGCTTTGGCCACACGCATGAAACCGGCGATGTTGGCACCTTTAACGTAGTTGATGGTACCGTCGGCTTGTTTGCCGTATTCAACGCACATGTCGTAGATGTTGTTCATGATGGTGTGGAGGTTTTTGTCCACTTCTTCGGCTGTCCAGTTGCGGTGTTCGGCGTTCTGGCAGATTTCCAGGCCGGAGGTAGCAACGCCACCAGCGTTAACGGCTTTACCGGGGCCGAAAGGTATCTTGGCACCTTGCAGTGTGGCGATGGCGCCGGGCTGGCAACCCATGTTGGAAACTTCGGCAACGTATTTCACGCCGTTGGCGATAAGTTCCTTAGCGTCTTCTTCAGCCATTTCGTTCTGGAAAGCGCAGGGGCAAGCGATGTCGCATTTCACGCTCCAAGCTTTCTTGCCAGCGGTGAATTTGGCTTTTCCGGGGAATTTGTCTGCCATGTCCTGAACTTTGTTGCGGTTCGAGGCGCGCATGTCAAGCATGTAGTCGATCATTTCTTTGGTGATGCCGTCGGCAATTTCGCAAACGCCGTCGGGACCGGAGATGGCCACAACTTTTGCGCCAAGTTCGGAAGCTTTGATGGCTGCGCCCCAAGCCACGTTACCGAAGCCGGAGAGGGCTATACGTTTGCCTTCCATCTTGTCGCCTTTTTCTTTTACCATGCGTTCCACATAGTAGATAGCGCCGAAACCGGTAGCTTCGGGACGGATGAGGGAACCACCCCAGCCGTAGCTCTTACCTGTGAGAGCGCCGGTGCTGTGTTCGCGGGCCAGTTTTTTGTACATGCCGTACATGTAGCCAATTTCGCGTCCGCCTACTCCAACGTCGCCGGCAGGGCTGTCTTGGTCGGGACCGATGTTGCGCCAAAGCTCATACATGAAAGCTTGGCAGAAACGCATGATTTCTTCGTCGGTTTTTCCAACGGGGTCGAAATCGGAACCGCCTTTACCACCGCCCAGTGGCAGCATGGTGAGGCTGTTTTTGAATATCTGTTCGAAACCTAAGAATTTCAGCATCGATACGTTTACCTTGGGGTGGAAACGCAGACCGCCTTTGTATGCGCCAAGAGCGGCGTTGTACTGTACGCGGTAGCCGAGGTTGGTCTGAACTTCGCCGTTGCGGTCAACCCAGGTTACACGGAATGTGAAGATACGATCGGGTTCTACCAGACGTTCCACTATTTTTGCTTTCTCAAATTCGGGATGTTTGTTGTAAACCTCTTCGATGGATTCGAGAACTTCGCGAACTGCTTGTAAGTATTCGCTTTCACCCGGATGTTTGGCTTCCAGGTTGGTCATAATGTTTTGTACATTCATGATATTGTGGTTTTAAATTAAATAGTTGTTTTTTTAATTTGTGCTGCAAAGGTACTATATTTTGTTGATACAAAAAAATTTTTTTCCATTTTTATTTTTTATTTTTGTAAAACATTGATACATAGATATGTTTGTCGCTATTTTTTGCAACTTCCTTGCTTTTTGACTTTTTGTGGAAAAAAAAACGTATCTTTGCAATCTGGTTTTTTTGAGGTTATTGATAGCCTCCACACACTAATTTTACAGAAATAATTACAGCTATGGACGTAGCCATAAAACAAAAGATAGACAGCCTTGTTCAGGAAATATCCAATATCAGCGACCTGCCAACAAAAATGGAGGCCTACAACTACATGATCCGTCAGGCCGATTTCTGCATATACTCCCTCGAGGAGGAGCAACGCCAGTACGAAAACGCAGGCAATTACTGATACTACCTTTCCCGTGGACAAAACCCTTCTTTTTCCGACATAACTAATTCAATATCAAATAAATAAACGTATCGCAATGAAATTGAGATTTTTAGCACTTGTGTTGGGCCTTGCCATGTTGCTCCCAACCGCCATGCGTGCCGACGAAGGCATGTGGTTACTTTCGCTATTGGGCAAAAACTATGCCGATATGCAGAAAAAAGGTTTCAAACTTACTCCGGAGGACATATACAACGTCAACCAGAGCTGTATCAAGGACGCCATTATTGGTCTTGGCAACGAAGGCCATTCGTTCTGGCATTTCTGCACAGCAGAGATAATATCCGACAAAGGCTTGGTAAGCACCAACCACCACTGTGGCTACGGCATGATTCAGGCACACTCCACCGTTGAGCACGACTACCTGCGCGACGGTTTCTGGGCCTACTCCATGGATCAGGAACTGCCCAACCCCGGCACCACAGCATCCATACTTATCCGTATTGAGGATGTAACACCGCAAATTAAAAGTGTGCTGAAAGACGAGATGACCGAGGCCGAACGCAACGCCGCCATCAACGAAAAGGCCGCCGAGCTGGAAAAAGCCGCCGTGGAAGGCACCTACTACGAAGCCAAGGTGAAAAGCATGTTCAACGGCAACCAGTTCATCATGTTTGTACATGTTATATACAAAGACGTGCGCTTGGTTGGCGCTCCCCCCTCGTCGATGGGCAAATTTGGCGGCGACACCGACAACTGGATGTGGCCTCGCCATACCGCCGACTTCTCGCTGCTGCGCATATACACCGCCCCCGACGGCTCCCCCGCCGCCTACTCCAAGGACAACGTGCCACTGAAACCCAAACACCATCTGCCCGTGAGCATAAAAGGCGTGGACCAGAACGACTTTGCCATGATAATGGGTTTCCCCGGCACCACCGACCGTTTCCTCACCTCCTTCGGACTCGAAGAGACTATGAACATCACCAACAAGCTGCGCTACGAGATACGCACCGTTAAAATCAACGTTTGGCGTGCCGCCATGGCTTCCGACCAAGCCATCCGCATCAAATACTCGTCGAAATATGCCAGCTGCTCCAACTATTGGAAATACAGCTACGAGCAAAACAAGGCCCTCAAGGCCCTCAACACCATGGGTGTGAAAAAAGACATCGAAAAACAGTACACCGAATGGGCCAAATACAAAGGCGGCGACTACCAGAACGCCCTCAAATACCTCGAGGACAGCTACAACGCCCGCAAACCCTACATGGCCGCCCGCACCTATCTGGCCGAAGGCCTGATTCAGGGTCCCGACCTGCCTTTCCAAGCCTATCAGCTGGGTCTTGGCGTGAAAGCCGCCGAAGGTAGCAGCAAGGTTATCGAAGCCCTCAAAAAAGAGTCCGCCGATTTCTACAAGGACTACGACCAGGCTACCGAGGAAAAGACCATTGCAGCCATGTTCGAATATGTTTACAAAAACATCGAAGAACAGTACTGCCCCGATTTCCTGAAAGAGGCCGCCAAGAAATACAAAGGCAACTTTGAGAAATACGCCGCCGACGTGATGAAAAAATCCGTTTTCGCCAACGAGGAAAAATTCAACAAATTCCTCGAAAAAGCCGATGTCAAGAAATTGGAAAAAGACCCCATGTTTGTTGCCGGCGAGCAGGCCTATCAGATGTACCGCCAAGTGGCCATGGCCGCCAATGCCGCCGCCCCCGACTTGGCCAAGGGCAAACGTCTGTTTGTTGACGGCATTATGCAGATGAACGGCGACAAACCTCTGGCCCCCGACGCCAACTCCACCATACGCTGCACCTACGGCAACGTGCTGGCCTACGACCCCAAGGACGGCATGCACTACAACCACTACACAACCCTCAAGGGCGTTATCGAGAAAGAAGACCCCAACAATCCCGAATTCAACGTTCCCGAAAAACTGAAAAACCTGTTCTATGCCGGCGATTTCGGTCGCTATGCTAACGAAAAAGGCGAACTGCCCGTTTGTTTCATCACCAACAACGACATTACCGGCGGCAACTCCGGCTCGCCTGTGATGAACGCCAAAGGACACCTCATCGGCTTGGCTTTCGACGGAAACAGCGAAGCTATGTCGGGCGACATCGACTTTGAAGAAAACATGCAGCGATGCATCAACCTCGACGTGCGCTATATGCTCTTTATCATCGACAAATTTGCCGGCGCCAAAAACCTTATCGACGAAATCGACATTGTGAAAGACTGATGAATAATTGCTAATTAGCAATTAGCAATGAATAATTTAGGGATGCGGAAACCGCATCCCTTTTTTTGTCAACAAAAGTAATTGCAATTTGCAAACTGCACATTGTTTTTGCAACCCGGTTGCACAAAACACATCGTAATTTTGCAAAACAAAACCAAAACGCAAAAACCATGAACAAACTCATCAGAATTATCGTAACGGCCGTGCTTCTGGTCATTGCCGTAGTAATAGAAAAAACCGTAGCCTTGCCTGTTTGGCAGATGCTGTTGGTATATCTTGTGCCTTATTTGCTGATAAGCTACGACATTTTGGCCGAAACCGTGGAGGATGTGGTCCATGGTGAGCCCTTCAGCGAGGACCTCTTGATGACTGTGGCCACGGTGGGCGCCTTGCTGATAGGTTTTCTGCCCGGCGCCGAAACTCAGTTCCCCGAAGCGGTGTTCATAATGCTGTTTTTCCAAATAGGCGAGATGTTCGAGGATTATGCCGAGGACAAAAACCGCCAGTCCATTTCGCACCTTATGGACATACGTCCCGACTCGGCCACCGTGGTGCGCAACGGAGTGGAGCAGACCGTGGCTCCCGAACAGCTGCAAGTGGGCGAGACCATAATTATTAAAGCTGGCGAAAAAGTGCCTGTCGATGGTGTGGTGATAGAAGGTGCGTCGTCGCTGAACACAGTAGCCCTCACTGGCGAGAGCCTGCCGTGCGACATTGCCGTGGGCGACGAAGTTCTGTCGGGGAGCATCAACCTTTCGGGCACCGTAAAAGTGCGGGTGGCCAAGGCCTACGCCGACAGCACCGTGTCCAAAATCCTCAACCTTGTGGAAAATGCCCAGCAGCAGAAATCCAAAAGCGAGACCTTCATCACACGTTTTGCCCGCATATACACGCCCGTGGTGGTAGCCGCAGCTCTGGTGGTGGCCTTTGTCCCGCCATTGCTTTCGGGCAGTTTCGCCACCAACTTTGCCACATGGCTCTACCGTGCGTTGATGTTCCTCATAGTGTCGTGTCCGTGCGCATTGGTGGTGTCGGTGCCGCTGGCCTTTTTTGGCGGCATAGGCAAAGCGTCGAGGCATGGCATACTTATAAAAGGATCCAGCTACATGGATGTATTGTCGAAACTGCACACGGTGGTGTTCGACAAAACGGGCACCCTCACTCACGGCCGTTTCGAGGTGGTGAGCGTACATCCCAACGAGATAGACGCCGACGAGCTGCTGCACCTTGCCTCGCATGTGGAGCACTACAGCACCCACCCAATAGCCATGTCGCTGAAAAATGCTTTCAGCCGCGAGTGCGCCGACTGTGTGGTGAGCAACACCGAAGAGATTGCCGGACAGGGCATACGTGCCACCGTCAACGGTGATACCGTGTGCGTGGGCAATGCTCGCATGATGGCTTCCATCGGCGTGAATTGTGAAGGCAGCCACCCCCACGGCACAGTGGTGCATGTGAGCATAAACAACCGCTATGCCGGATATGTGGTGGTGTCGGACAAGGTGAAGGACGATGCCGCCCCAGCCATTGACGAGCTCAAACGTTTGGGAGTGCAGCGCACCGTTATGCTTACCGGCGACCATGCCAATGTAGCCGACGCTGTGGCACAGCAGTTGAAGGTGGACGAGTGCCACTCCCAACTGTTGCCCGCCGACAAGGTGGAACATCTGCGGCAATGCATAGCCAACGGCAGTGGCAAGAATTTTGTGGCCTTTGTAGGCGATGGCATCAACGACGCACCGGTGCTGGCTTTGGCCGATGTGGGCATTGCCATGGGCGCCCTCGGCTCCGACGCCGCCATCGAAGCCGCCGACGTGGTGGTGATGGACGACAAACTGGAAAAAATACCGCTTGCCATTCGCATAGCCCGACAAACGGTGCGCATTGCCACGCAGAACGTGTGGTTTGCCATTGGCGTGAAAATGCTGGTGTTGCTGCTGGCAGTTCTGGGAGTGGCCTATCTGTGGATGGCAGTGGTGGCCGACGTGGGCGTTACCGTGCTCGCCGTACTCAACGCCATGCGGCTTTTGAAAAAATAACTACAAATAATGATGCCGGGTGTGATTTTTATTTCGTAACTTTGCATAAAAGTAAAATCATAGATGGAACATCAAGAAGAAATGCTCGAAGTGTTTGACCGCCATGGCGTTAAGCCTACGGCAAACCGTATCATTATATTCGAAGTTCTGTCCGGTGCCGAACGGCCGCTGTCGCTGAAAGAGATAGAGGAGAAAGTTTTCCCCATCGACAAATCGGGGGTGTTCCGTACCCTGACGGTTTTCAGAGAACATCATCTGATACATGTTATAGACGGTGCCGAAAATGGCGTACGCTACGAGCTGTGCCACCATCACTCTCCTGATACCGACGACGACCAACACCTGCATTTCTACTGCGAGCTCTGCAAAACCACCTTCTGTTTGGAAACTCCAGTGCCAGAAGTGCCGTTGCCCGATGGATTCGAGGCACACAGCGGCAACTATATGATAAAGGGTATCTGCCCCAAGTGTGGCAAATAAAAATAACGTGAGCCGCAAATCTTTGCTCACGTCCGGTATATTATAGTATTGTTGGATAGTTGGTGTGTGTAAGGTATGCTAAAAAAACTCCGCTCACAGAGCGGAGTTTTTTTGTTGTTTATCTTACATATCGTTTCACTAATCGGACGCTACGTCCCATAGCGGTAACGGCATCGTCCACATTCAAGTTGCCCTCTATACCTCGGTTGAAATAAAAGTCTGTTGCGTTGCGGACATCATCATCGGCAAGGTGTGTGGTGGTCCAGTAAAACCCGTTTTCCTCGTCTGCTACATAGGTTGTACCCGACCTACGTCCTGCCGCAGGCAGAAGGGTGGCACCCATTTTCTCCCAGTCCATCCAGTCGGAGTACGACAATGTGGTGGCGCCGCCATATTCATTGATTTTGCCAAAGGCTCCTGTGCCATTCATAATAAAGAAGCGACCGCCGTTGTCGGGGAAAAGGAGCATAGCCCTAATGCTTGTGCTGGAGTTGTATGTGTATCCGTGCGAGCTGTTGGTATCTATCGAAACCAGTGTCCAGCGGGCGTTTGGGTTACCATTCACACGGGTGGCAGTGGCACGGGTAAACAGTAGGTATTCCCATTCGGCTTTGGAAGGGCAAAACCATGTTCCTGCGGCATCGGTGCGGCCAGTTTGCGGGTTGTATATGTAGTTGTACACGCCCCAGTCGTATCTGCTGCTGCCACCGGTGAGGTTTCTTACCTGATTTTTCGATGGACCGTAGCCGTAGTAGTTCATTGTGGCATCTACAGTAGCGTTGGAGCTAGAGTAGGGCATATAGTTCACAACGTAGGTGTCGTTTGATGCGTGCCAGCCGCTGGTTGCCCAGCCAAAAAGGTCAATCCAGCCGCGGTATGTATCCGAAATATTATTGTTGTTTGCACGCATGCAATGCCATTGTTTGGTAGCAAAGCGCCATGTGCCTGCGGCATTGGTGCCGTCGGAGGTTCTGTGCGTTGTGGTCGAGGAGCCGCCATTAGTGGCGCTCCATTGCAGGTTGCCTGGCGAAAACAGCACGGTGTCGCCCATTCCTGCGACATAATACCAGCTTTCGTTGAATTTTATGTTGTTCAGAGAAGTATTGTAAATGTGATTGCGTTGCATGGTGGTAGATTCGACACTTTTTGTAACAAAATTGCCGTCGGTGTTGTAAATTCGCATGGTAAGCTGCTTGCTGGCAAAGGGTGGCAGCACAACATATACGATTTTTTCTGTCTCCAGATTGATGAAGTTCGTAGAGCCGCTTTTCAGCTGCACAGTGAGGTAGTTCTGGGCACTTGCACTTTGGCCGCTAAGCGAGGTGAAATTGGGGTTGGTTTTGAAAGTGCCGGAGAGCAGTTTGTCGTCGCTGGTGAAGACAATCTTTTCGGCTTTTTTGTTGCTTGAGTTTGCATCGGCCTTAAGGGTGAGGCGTAATACGCTTCCGAGGTTGTGCATTTGGAAACAGATGTCAGTTGAATTGGAAGGTTCGGAGATGTATGCCGCCATGTAGCTGTAGCGGGTGAGTTTTTGTTCCTCGTTGTAGTCGTAAACTTGTACCGACGGCAGCGATACGGTGAGTTCGTTAGCTGTGAAATCGCTTGGTATAGAGTTGGTGTAGCTACCGCATAAAGTAGTGGGGTGCACAGCCCAGTACACGCGGTTGGAGCTGGATTGAATGGCGTGGGTGGTGCCGGCGAAACGGGCAGACATGCCATCGCTTGATATGTTGTTTTCTGTAAGGTTGCTGCCATTGATGTTGATAGCATCGCCGTTGTTCCATTTCACCTTGCGGGAGGCAGCGTAGTCAAGGTAAGCTTTGTCGGAGTTTTCGTTTTCGGGAAGTCCGGCATTTACTGTTATATAAGTTTCCACACCAGGGTTACGCTGTTGCACTTCTTCGGAGAGTTCATCTTTTGTGCACGAGGCGGCAATTATCATCAGTGTGCTAATGGCTATTATGCTGCCAAAGGTTTTGATTAGTTGTTTCATTGTTGTTGTTTTTTAATCTGTTTTTTACCAATACAAGGTTACTAATTTCAAAATAAAAGGCAATCTGCCGTTGGCGGACTGCCCGATTAATGGTACAGAGGTGCTTTTTTGCACAAGTGCCTCTGTACCACAGATGTAGCAAGTGTTTTTCTGGCTCTGCAAGAAGGTATTGCAAAAAGCGGCAGCATTGCGTACTGCGGTTTTGCATACGTTTGTGATAGAAACAAAAATCTAGTCGAGACAAAAGCAATACCTTTGCACCATGCTTGAGCAAAAATTGCAACACATAACACAAAACGCAACTAATGCGTTTTCGCAAATGCCGATAGAGGTGTGCGCACATGTAATGCATTGTTTCACAGAGTTTTGTTTCTAAATAATTGTTTCAAAAAATCACTGCAAAAATAAGTGCAATAATCGGTATTTGCCACGCCCAAATCGGGCGTTGACTTGCAAAAGGCTTAAAAAAACAAATGATTAGCCCTTTTTTGTGGTGTCGGAAGCGGCAAGGAGTTCCGAGAAAAGGGCAAAGAAGTCGACATCCAGCGCTTTGCTTATTAGGAATAGTTGCTGAGTGTCGATGGTGTGCTTCAAGAAGATTTTTTGCACGGTTCGTGGATGCACGCTGATGCGGTCGGCGAGCCACTCGTTGGTGCGGCCTTGCCTTCGCATCTCGGCGCGAATCAGCTCGCCGATGTTTATCTGCATAATATTGCCTTTTGCGCGCTTGGTTATCGGCTCCCGCAATTGCAACGACCGCAGTCAAAAAAAAGACGAGCACTTCGCCTCCCTGACTGCGGTCGTGGAATTACCTTGGGGGAAAGGCAAAATACTCGTGTAGCACGAGCACTTGCTTAGTCCGTTTCCCCAAGATCTTCAGAAATTTTCCACGTTTCAGTCAGATCGAAACAAATAGCAAACGCAATATTTAAATCACCACGTTCTGTGTGATGAAACTTTTGCAAAAATACATTTTTTTTCTTGTTTTTTTTGATGCTTTTTTTTCAAAAGTCCGCAATTACACATTAACTATCTGTTTGTTAATGTGTTGTGTTTGTGGGTGTTGTGTGAGGTATTGTTCAGTCGATGTTTTTTTATGGTGTTGGCAAGCAATTTGTTATGGAAAATTATCAGATTGAGACCAATAGTGTCCAAAACGTTTTTTCTAAAATATAGTTGATAAAATAAAATGG
>ERZ842401.5985-NODE-5985-length-13199-cov-3.810180_pt1 | contig 13199 bp, 7 predicted proteins | sample MGYA00521270_ERZ842401 | MGnify/ENA primary metagenome ERZ842401 (study PRJEB31892, sample SAMEA3878208) | bioreactor metagenome | biome: Moose rumen | place: Sweden | collected 2011-10 | study: EMG produced TPA metagenomics assembly of the PRJEB12797 data set... | reverse complement strand
ACACTGTGTTCCGGGTGCGTTTATGAGTCTTCTTGGTATAGCTTTCCTAAACGAAATAGCTGGTCGTGCAAATCCCGAAACAATAACTCCGGGAGAAATACTTACCGATTTACGTGCTCATGTTATGACATATCTGCGACAAGAAGGTAAAGAAGATGAACAAAAAGACGGTATGGACATGGCATTATGTATTTATGATCCCAAAAATGGTAATTTGCAGTATTCAGGTGCGCATAACCCATTGGTTTTGATTCGCGACAACGAAATACAACAAATTGATGCAGATGAAATGCCAATTGGATATTATGTAAACCAAACCGACCATTTTACAACTCACGACATACAAACAAAACAAGGAGATTGTATATATATGTTTTCTGATGGATATGTCGATCAATTTGGAATGGTAAAGGGACGTAAAAAGAAATTTTTAATAAAACGTTTCCGCGATTATTTGTTGGAAATACACAACCAACCGCTTGATGTTCAAAAACAAATGCTCGATGACAACCTTACTGCATGGCGAGGCGAAATAAAACAACTTGACGACGTGTTGGTAATTGGCGTAAAATTTTAGGGTAACTTATTGTTTAAATATTTCAGAAAAATCAAACAAAAGACTAATTTTGCCGCCGAAACATTAAAAACCGAAAAAAATTGTCAAATTCATACTTAGACGAACTTAACGGGGCGCAGCGCGAAGCCGTAGAATACATTGATGGTCCAGCATTAGTGATTGCTGGAGCTGGTTCGGGTAAAACAAGGGTGCTAACATACAAAATTATGCACCTGCTTGATAACGGTTACAAACCATGGAATATATTGGCCATAACCTTTACCAATAAGGCAGCCAAAGAAATGAAAGAGCGTATAGCTGCAAAAATAGGACAGGAACAAGCCTCAAAACTTTATATGGGTACGTTTCACTCTATTTTTATGCGTATATTGCGACAGGAAGCCAAGTTTATACCTCCGTATAACAACAATTTTACTATATACGATCAAACAGATGCAAAAAGTGTTGTTAAAGGTATTTTAAAGGATATGAAACTTGACGAAAAATCATATCCGTCGAACGATGTATGTTCTCGTATCTCCAATGCCAAAAACCATCTTATAACAGCCGATAGGTATGGAGCAAGTCCCATGTGCGCAGAAGATATATCTATGCGAAGACCATTGATAGAAAAAATTTACCATACATATTCGCAACGTTGTAAAAGTGCCAACGCAATGGATTTTGACGACCTGCTATTACAAATGCATTTTTTACTTGCCAATAATCCACAAATTGTTGAAAAATATTCACAAAAGTTTAAGTACATACTTGTTGATGAGTATCAAGATACCAATGCAGTGCAATATAATATTGTAAAATCACTTGGGTCGCTACATCATAAAGTGTTTGTGGTGGGTGATGATGCTCAAAGTATATATTCGTTTCGTGGTGCGCAGATAGAAAATATTCTCAATTTTAGAAAGGATTATAAAGAAGCAAAACTTTTCAAATTGGAACAAAACTATCGTAGTACCCAAACAATTGTAAATGCAGCTAATGCTGTAATTGCACAAAATTCAAAGCAAATACCAAAAGACACTTTTTCGGAAAATGAAGAAGGCGGAAAGATAAAAGTGATGGAAGCAGCAGCCGATAACGATGAGGGTTATCAAATAGCTGCCGAAATATCAAAAGAAACCAATAGGGGCGATGCCGAATACAAAGACTTTGCTTTGCTTTATAGAACTAATGCACAATCAAGAATTTTGGAAGAAGCATTACGAAAACGAGCTATTCCTTATCGTATTTATGGTGGTATGTCGTTTTATCAACGTAAAGAAATAAAAGATTTGATAGCATATTTTCGGCTATTGGTAAATGGCAACGATGATGAGGCTTTTAAACGCATTGTTAATTATCCAAAACGAGGAATTGGTGAAACAACTGTGGATAAAATAGCGGCTGTTGCTAATGAAAACAATCTTAGCATTTGGAATACAGTAGCGAGAATCAAAGAACTCGATTCGTCAATTTCGCCAAGAACTATAAATGCAATAGCAAGTTTTATGAAAATGATTTATCAGTTGAAACTTGTTTGCGAAAATTCCGATGCACATCAAGCCGCAATGCAGATAGCATCAACCACAGGAATACTCAAAGAATTAAATGCCGATAAAACACCAGAAGGAACAAGTCGTTATGAAAACGTACAAGAACTTCTCAATGGTATAAAAAATCAAGTAGAAACACGTTTGAAAGAAACAGGTAATACGCTTACGTTGGCAGAATATCTCGAAGAAGTATCGTTGATGACGGGAGACGAAAAAGAAGACGAAAATCCCAACCAAGTAACTTTGATGACAATACATTCGGCAAAAGGGTTGGAGTTTAAAAATGTTTATATTACGGGTGTAGAAGAAGGTTTGTTTCCATCGTCGCGTAGCATAGATTCGCAAAGGGAGCTCGAAGAAGAACGACGTTTGTTTTATGTGGCGGTAACACGTGCTGAAAAAAAACTTACTTTAAGTTTTTCGCACATGCGTTACAAGTGGGGACAACTAACTCCTGCAACACCAAGCAGATTTATAAAAGAAATAGAAAATACTGGTTATCTTGACTTTGGTTCTGGTGGACAATCGCTATTTGAACTTTCTGACCAACCTTTTACACAAAAACGACATCCAAATTCGCTTGCAAAAATGGCCGATGCGAAGATTAAAAAATACAATTTTTCTAATCCTGCAGGCGGTTTTAGAATTTGTAAAAGTAGCGAAGTGTCTGTAGGAAGCATAATAGAACACGAAAAATTTGGAAAGGGAAAAATTGTAAATATAGAAGGCAGCAATCTCCAACATAAAGCCATAATAGATTTTATGTCGGTTGGTAGAAAATTATTAATATTAGAATTTGCTAAAATAAAAATAATTCAATAAAAACACATAAAAATGGAATACAACACATCCCGTAAAAAAATGGCATTTCCAGAATACGGACGCAATATTCAATTATTAATTGATTATGCACAAACAATTAAAAATCCTGAACGACAAGACGTTGTTGTGCAGTCGATTATAACAATTATGGGTAATATGAACCCACATTTGCGCGATGTTCCTGATTTTAAGCATAAACTTTGGGATCACCTTGCAATAATGTCTGATTTTAATTTGCCACGTAATTCGCCGTATCCAAAACCAACACGTGAAGAATTATATACAAAGCCTGCAAAGGTAGAATATGTTGCAGGCGAAATAAAACATCGCCATTTTGGACGTATAGTTGAAACTTTGATTCAAAAGGCAGAAACTATTAACGACCCAGAACGTAAGCACAATTTAATAAAAACGATTACCAATCACATGAAAAAGTCTTACATTCTGTGGAATAAAGAAAATGTATCGGATGAGGTAATATTTGATGCGTTAAAAGATATATCAAATGGCAAACTTGAAGTATTGGATACCAATTTTAAACTTGTTGATTGCGATGATTTTATTACAAAAAGCAATCAAAAAAACAAGCAGAAACAACAACAAAACCAATCACAAGGACAAACAACCAAAAAACACAAATAGCCATTTATGCACTACGAAATCAACGGCGGTAAAAAATTATCGGGAACAATTTTTCCTCAAGGTGCAAAAAACGAGGCGTTGGAAGTTTTGTGTGCTACACTCCTAACCCCCGAAACCATTGAGATAAACAACATACCAGAAATTTCTGATATTGTTAATTTAATAGACCTTTTGACGGAAATAGGAGTGGAAGTAACTCATCCTCAAAAAGGAAAATACACATTTACAGCCAAAGAAATAGACTTCAACTATCTTAAAAGTGATAGTTTTCGTGTTAAGAGCGCCAAACTTAGAGGTTCGGTGATGATAATAGGTCCGTTGCTTGCGAGATTTGGGTATGCGTATCTGCCAAAACCGGGTGGCGACAAAATAGGACGAAGACACCTTGATACGCATTTTATTGGGTTAAAAAAACTTGGAGCAGAGTTTTCGTTCGATAGTGTAGAAAGTTCTTATTCTATAAGTGGCAAAAATCTCAAAGGTACGTACATTTTGCTTGAAGAAGCTTCTGTAACTGGTACTGCCAACATAATAATGGCTGCCGTACTTGCCAAAGGTTGTACAACAATTTTTAATGCAGCATGTGAACCATACATTTTGCAACTATGCAAAATGCTAAATTCTATGGGTGCTGATATATCAGGCGTTGGTTCTAACTTATTAAAAATAAACGGTGTAGATTATCTTCATGCGTGTTCACATACGTGTTTGCCCGATATGATAGAAGTTGGTAGTTTTATTGGTCTTGCCGCAATGACAGGTAGTTGCATAAAAATAAAAAATGTAAGTTTACCAAACCTTGGATTAATTCCAAGTGCGTTTGAAAAACTTGGCGTAAAGTTAATTTTCGATAATGACGATATAATAATTCCCGAACAAGAAAATTATCAAATAGCCTCCTACATTGACGGTAGCATACTTACTATTGCTGATGCTCCGTGGCCAGGACTTACACCAGACTTGCTTAGTGTGTTGCTCGTTGTGGCTACACAAGCAAAAGGTAGCGTTTTGATACACCAAAAAATGTTTGAAAGTAGGCTATTTTTTGTTGATAAACTAATCGACATGGGAGCGCAAATAATACTTTGCGACCCACACAGAGCCACAATCATAGGCCTTGATCATAAATTTCCGTTAAAGCCAACAACTATGACATCGCCCGACATACGTGCTGGAGTAGCGTTGCTTATAGCGGCACTTTCTGCCCCAGGTAAAAGTATTATTCACAATATTGAGCAAATAGATCGTGGATATGAAAATCTTGACGAAAGGCTTAAAAACCTTGGTGCGGATATAATTCGTAAGCAATAGAAAAATAGAGTAAAAATGCCAGTTCAAATAGGTAATCACACAGCGTTTACACTATTAGAAGTGATGAATAGCGTTAAAAAAACAATAGAAAAACGCTATCAAAGCAGTTTTTGGGCATTGGCAGAGATAGGTAAACTCAACTATTACCCTAAATCTGGTCATTGTTATCCCGATTTGTTTTACAACGAAGACGGGCAACTTAAAGCTACTATGCGTAGCATAATTTGGAAAAGCGATTTTATAAGAATACGAGAGAAATTTCAAAACCAACTTGGCGTAAATATCAACGATGGAATGAAAATTCTTTTTGAGGCTAAAATTGAGTTTTCAGAACGGTATGGTCTTACTCTAAGAATTTTGGATATTGACGTTTCTTTTGCCTTGGGAGAACTTGCGTTACAAAAATTAGAAGCTTTGCAAAAGATTAAAGATGAGGGTATTGCTGAGTTTAATAAAAAATTACAATTGCCAACTATTATAAAAAGGATAGCAATAATTTCTGTGCAAACAAGCAAAGGTTTAAGCGATTTTTGTAGTATAATAGACAATAATAAATATAAACTTGAATTTGCTATAAAACTTTTTCCTGCCACAATGCAAGGCGATAAAGCCACTAACGAAATTTCGCAAATCATAAAAAAATTATCAGAAAAACGGCATGTTTTAGATTGCATAATGATAATAAGAGGTGGTGGGGGCGAGGAAGGTCTTGCTTGTTACAATAGTTATGAATTAGGGTATGCAATAGCATCTTGTAAAGTGCCAGTATTGACTGGTATAGGTCATAGTACCAACCTTACTGTGGCAGAACAAATGGCTAATATTGCGTTTTCTACTCCGTCTGAACTTGCTAATGCATTGGTAAATCATAATAAAAAGGCGTTGGATTTGCTAATGGAAACGGCTAAAAATATTAGTTACAAGATTTGTAATGCGTATTCTAATAAGAAAAACGATTTTGGCAATCTTTCAAAAATAGTAAAAATCAAATTGTCGAAAGATTTGTCTATGTCAACACAAAAGTATCAAAATGTTTATGCGTTGATTGCCAATAATTTGAAAAGTTTCTTACCAAAAAAACAAAACAAATTTAACAATACTATCGATTTGATAAAAATATCGTTAAGGAGTTTTGTAGATTCAAAAAGACAAAAACTTAAAAGCGATGTAAGAATTTTAACATCAAAAATGTTGGCAAAAATACAATTTAAGCAGTCAGAAATTACTCATTGTCAAGATGTTGCTATAAATTGTGATCCAAAAAGAATAATAAAAAAAGGTTTTTCGATAACAACCGTCAATGGTAATACAATCTATTCTGCAAGTCAGATTAAAAAGGGCGATAAAATAACCTCAACATTCGTTGATGGAAGTGTTGTTTCGGTGGTGGAACAGAAAAATTAGATTGTTGAGAGATTGAAAAGTCTTTTATAGAAAAGTTTTCAAAAAAAATATATTCCTTATATTGCAATATCAATTTTTTGTTAACTTTACGCCCATAATTACGCTAAAATAAAGTTAAAAAAAAAATTATGACAAACGTTTCAGTAGGCATAGACATAGGCGGTACAAACACGGTTATGGGTGTTGTAAACGCACAGGCAGAAATTTTGGCAGAATCAAGTTTCCCAACTGCTAAATATAACGATTTTGAACAATACGTATCGGCAATGGCCGAAAGTATTAAAAATATGCTCAAAAATTTATCTTTTGAGTATAATTTGCAAGGTATTGGCGTTGGTGTTCCCAATGGCAATTATTACGAGGGAACAATAGAACAAGCTCCAAATTTGCCATGGAAAGGAAAATTGAAACTTGCAGACGAATTGTTGAAACATTTTGATTGCAAAGTGGTTGTAACCAATGATGCTAAAGCAGCTGCCATAGGCGAAATGGTTTACGGTGGTGCAAAAGGAATGAAAAACTTTGCGATGGTTACACTCGGTACGGGGCTTGGGAGCGGAATAGTTGTAAATGGTCAAATAGTTTATGGACATGACGGTTTTGCTGGAGAGTTGGGGCACACTTTGGCTGTTCCAGGTGGTCGTGTATGCAATTGTGGACGAAAAGGTTGCTTAGAAACTTATGTATCTGCCACTGGCATAAAAAGGACTGTTTACGAACTATTATGTACTACAAATTTGCCATCGAAGATGCGTGATGTGCCTTTTAATAAGTTGACAAGCAAAGATATTTATGACTACGCCATGGAAGGCGACCAATTGGCACTTAAAGCTTTTGATATTACTACCGATATTTTAGGACGGAAAATCGCCGATCTCGCAACAATAATAAGTCCGGAGGCTGTGTTTATTTTTGGTGGTTTGGCCAATGCTAAAGAATTGATTATCGATAATACAAAAAAATATCTTGAGCAATACCTTTTGCCTATCTATCGCAACAAGATTAAAGTTTTGCCATCGGCTTTGCTTGGTACCAATATTGCCGTTCTTGGTGCATCTGCGTTGGTAGCGTAGCATATTTTAAAATATTTGTGCAGGCAATTTAGACCTGTACAAATATTTATTTTTTTTATCATATTTTTTTTCATAGAACATGAAAACAGACAAAAATCTTTCGTTTACATCTGGAGATAGCGACCAAGAGCATGTGATTGTTTTAAAAAAGAAAAAAATCAACCTTTGGTGGCTTTTATTGCTTTTGTTGCCGTTAATTTTGCTAATCCCAATACCGCGCGATGTAAAAATACACGTTGAAGAACAGTCGTCGGGTATAGCTATTGCACGAGCCTACACCGTTTTTACATATCCAGAACGCGGGTTGTTTTCGGGAATTTCATACGTGTCGCTTTCCGATACCACCGACAATAGCGGCAATGTTGAATTTCTTGGTCTTAGTCGTCCGTTGTGGGCACATCTTTTTTGTAAAGCCGACACAGCAATGGTGTCTTCGGGCAACGAGTGTCATAAAGCCGAAAACCTTGCGTATTTATATGAATCTTTTCCTCGCAATGGATACAAAAATATTGGTATTCCACCCATTTCTGCAACAGCTTTTTTGCATGTTGTAGATGCCGACGATTTACAGCCTTTACCAGATGTTGATGTAAAGATAAAAACAACGGTTAATGGTGCATCAGAAGATTCTCAAACACAAACCGACCCAGCGGGAGCTTTTGATATTAATAATGTGCCGCTTTGTGGCGAAGTACAGGTGGTGGCATCGCGAGAGGGATACGAAAACGACACGATAACCGCCAGCCTTTTTGACTTATCGAATATGAGTGATGAGGAAAAAACTCTGCATCTTGTGCCACTTAAAGGAAACGTTAAAGTTGTGGTTAGAAATCTAAAAACCAAAACATTGTTGGCAGGTGCAACAGTAATTCTTACTATAAACGGTGCTACTTCTACATTAAAAACCAATACCAATGGGGTAGGAGTGGGTACTTTTGATAGTTTGAGAATATCGTCAACTCTAAATTTTAAGGCTTCAAAAAGCAATTATGCCGATACAACATTGCCAGAATCTACTGTTGCTAATTTTGTAAATCTTCCTGAAGATCAGCGTACAATGTACCTAAGACCATTGACAGAATCTTTTGTTTTTATTAACACCGATGGTTCTTCTCCAATGTCTGGGGTTAAAAACCAAGTTTATATTAACGGAAGTTTAAAAACAACAGAATATTCAAACAATCAAGGACAATTTACTGTTGTAGGTGTAATGCCAAGCGACAAAATATCCATTACAGCTACTAAGTCTGGTTACAATAGCAATTCTACAAAGGTAAAAAATGCAGTTGCAAGTAGTCTTACTACACAGGATTCACGAACAATTCCACTAACAAAAATACCCGATCCACCAACGCCTACACCGCCAGTAGTAGATAACAATACTTCTGATTTGAAGGGAGAGTCTGGTGATTTGCGAATAAATTTGCAGTGGTATTCTCGTACCGATTTGGATTTGCATGTTTACGACCCTTGTGGAAACGAAATTTTCTATTCAAAACGTAGGGCAACATGTGGTGGAGGTACTGGAATACTTGACCTTGATGCCAATGCAATAATTGGCACCACTACGCGTCCACAAGAAAATATTTATTGGCTGAAACCATCTTCGGGAACGTATAAGGTTAAAGTTGTATGCTTTAAATTTCGCGACCGTCCTGGACAAATGTTGAACTACAATGTTTCTATTGTTGACAAAAATGGTCGTAAAGATTATCGAGGAACAATAGGAAATGGTCAAACGCAACAAAATATTAGTCATACAGTTAATTAGATGATTGTTGTTTGTTATAAATTTATAACATAGTTATAAAAAAACGTCCGAATACTGATTTAAGTTTTCGGACGTTTTTATTATTTATTGTTGTAAAACTAAATAATTTCTGCTTTGATTATTTTGTCGCCTGTTTGAAGTTTGTGAACAATATCTAATCCGTCTATAATGCTTGCAATTAATGTGTTGTTGCCATCGAGAGAAATTGATGGCATTCTTGTAACAAACCATTCTACCGAAGAAGCGTATCCCATTGTTGAAGATGCCATTGCTACTGATCCCTCTGAAAAATTGTCTTGAGAAAGTTCTAATGGTAGTAAAAATTGTCTATTATCTTCGTAGCCATTGACATTGCCGTGATTTTCTATGGTTATGCCCATTGTATCGTTAAATACCGATTGATCATAATATCCAGATTCAACAAGTTTTAGAAAATTTGCTACTGCCAATGGCGCATGGTTAATATCTAACAATATAGTAATATCCCCTTTGTCGGTGTGTAGTTTTACTTTTGTATTTGGCGATATAGAACAGATTGTTTTCCAATCGGGATAAAAATCTGTTACAACAGGTGGTTCGGGTGCAATTTGTCCGTTGATTTTTAATACCGCTTGAGCCAAAATTCTATATGTATCTTCGTCTCGTGGAATTTCGCAGTTGTGCAATGCCTGTGTCAAGAAAAATGTGTTTACATAGTAATCGGTATATCCAAGGTCTTCGGCTATGGCATTAGCAGCCAAGGCCACCATTGCCGGATTTCCATTTTGGACTGCACGTTTAAAAATCATAGAAAATTCTTCAATAAGGTTTTCCCCTCCGTGTTTACGTTGTTTTTCAGCATTTTTTTTAAAATCTTTTTGTTTAGTCATATCAATGAGGGTCTTTAGACCTTCGGTGCGTAACATTTGGTTGTCGGCGTTGAAAGTTTGTTCTGTTAAAAAACCAACGCTACCGAGGTCGCCAGCAAGAGCATGAAGTAGTGCTACTTTTTCGTAAATGTTGTTAGAAACTTCAAATCCCGATTTTATTGATGTTGCAATTGCTTTTTTATCTTTTGAATATTTTAACGTTGCCGCCAAGAGTTTTATTCTTGTTTGCCAAAATTGATTTTGACGCGAAAGGTCGAGGTAAACCGTAGTATCTGCTACCGAACCGTTATCAAAGATGTATTCTGCTGCCGTTTGTGAGATTCTTACATCGTTGTTGTTGAGAAGGTTGAGCATTATTTCACGGTTTTTGGAATACTCATAATTTGCACAAGCGTTTATTGCACTTATGCAAATTCTATAGTCGTATCCGCTACCGAGAACGCCATGTATAAAACCAAGACATTCTGTAGTTCCTGTTTTTCCCATAGCTGTAATTATGTTAGTTTTTGTGCTAACAAGTTTTGCTGCGGCAAAGGCATCTATTAGTCCTGTAGAAAATCTTGATAAATTTCCATTGTATTGAGCAAAATATTCGGCAGCTGTTGCTCTTACTTTTTCGTTAACGTCGCTATTAAGAAGTAGTTCCATGGCTTTGTCAACTGCTGCCGCCGATGTTATTGATCTTTGTGCAAAACGGCATATACTTCTAATTTGACCAGCCAATAGAGTTACGTTTTCTTTTTCTATGTTGATGTTACAAACAAAATCCAAACTTTTTGGCGATGCGCATTTACCAAGTGCCTCAAGCATAGAGGCTTTAACGTCATCAGATTGTTCTTTGTTGTATATTTCCAACAAATTATATTCAGCAGATTGGCGACCAATTTCGCCCAATGCAAATGCAGCTGTTTTTCTAACGTCCTCAAAATCATCGCTAAGTAGAGTTGCAACCGATAACGTTGCCATGCTATCGCGCAGAGAGCCAACCGCCATGGCAGCAGCTTTGCGGTATTCTGGGTAGTTGTTAGATAGAAAACGAACCAGTTCTGCTGTATTGCGCCTGCACCGCAAATCGTATATTTTTTGCAAAGTAGCATCAGAATAAATGTTGCCTTCGGCTGTTTCTGAGTTTGCGTCAGTGTTTTGTTTATTCAACCCGCCGCACCCAACAACTACAGTCAACCACATTATTGCAACGCAGACCAATTTGACTTTCATAATTTCCTTTGAGTATTTTATGTTTTTCCTTGCAACAAAAATAGCAAAGAATGTTCCAAACATATAATTTTTGTGTTATTTGAAATTATAATTTAAAAAAGTTGAAAAAAATTTGAACTTTAAAAAAATATTCCGTATATTTGGGTTGTTAATTGTGTCCAAAATAATGGAAGAGAAAAATAATAATATCAATAACGGATACGTCAGTTATATGCAACTTGGCAAAAGTAGTGGTTTTGACGTTATACGAAACATTATCGATAGTCATGAAGATGCGTCGGTGTTTTGTGATGTTGATTTTGTTATTAGATATTATAATTCTGCATGTATCTCTTTGGTTGGTGGCAATATTAATTTGTTGCTTGGTAACAATTTGTTTGATTCGTTTCCAGATTTTATTTTTAAACAAAATGTAGATTTGATAGTCGATGCACAAAAAAATGGTGAGATGTGCAAGTTTGACTGTAAAATAGAACATGCTGATGGTGTTTTCGATAAGTATAGAGTGGAAGGCGGCTTGTTTTCTGATGGAATGTTTTTTAAAATTCATAAGGAGCAACAAATAGAGTCGTTAAGTCAAGCCAACTTTAAGATGTTGTTTGAAAGCATGACATCAGGTTTTATGTACATTAAACCAGTGGTTGGTTTAAATGGAAATATTTCAGACCACATTGTTCTTGATGTTAATAGTGCTTTTGAAATTCTTTTTGGTTTAGAACGCGAACAGATAATTGGCAAATCAATAAAACTTATTGATAAAGATTTTGATGTGGTTTGGATAAAAAGATTTGGGCGAACAGCGATGACTGGTCATTCTTTTTCTGGAAAATTTTATCATCATTTGTATGGTAAATACTATGAGTTTAAGTCTTATTCTCCAGCAAAAGGATATACAGCTGTGATAATCAACGATATGCAGGCACAACTTGAAGCGCGAAACGAACTTATGGTTAAAAGCGAGATTTCCAAAGCCTTTGCATTGGGAACGAGTATAAGCCTTTATAAAATAATACTTGATTTGTTGTTGAAACATACCAAAAGCGATAAAGGATTTTTGGGGTATATTGACGAATCATTACAAAAACTTTGTTGTCCAGCAGTTTGCGGTAATATTAGTGGAGATGTTGTTCCAAAAAATATGATTAATGATTTTGCCGCTATTTTAGATATAAAATCCAATCCTATCTTAAATGTATGTATAACACAATTACAAGCTGTTGAATATCAAGATTGTGATATGTGTGGCGAATTTGCCAAGTATTCTATTATTTTGCCTGTTATTAATGATGATAAACCAGTTGGAATAATAGCAATTTCCAATACTATAGGCAATTATACCAGCAAAGAAAAAAACTTTATTATAAGTCTTGCCAATTACATAGCTTCGTTAATGGCAGCAGAAATAAAGGAGCGCAATTATAAATTGCAGATAGTTGCCGAAAAGGAGCGAGCCGAGCGTAATGAGAGGTTAAAAACTGCATTTCTTGGCAATATAAGCCATGAAATACGCTCACCGTTAAATGTTATTCTCGGTTTTTGTGATGTACTTCTTAAAAGTAATAATCTAACACAGAAACAAATTAAGTATATTAATGTAATTTTTAATTCGGGGCGTCAACTTCTTGAAATAGTGGAAAGTATGATAGATTTATCAAAAATCCAAACAATGCAGGTAAGGGTAATAGAAGATGTGATGGATTTAAACAAAACGCTTTCAGAAGTAATGGATAAAGGTTTGCGATGGTCTGAAGAAAAAAATCTAAGTTTAACATGTGTAAAAGGATTGGACGATGGACAATCTAAGATTATTGGGGATAAGTATAAAATATCAAAAATAGTATACATGCTTGTTAACAATGCAATAAAATTTACAAACAAAGGTGGTGTAGAGTTTGGTTATAAAGTTGAAAATGATAAACTTAAGTTTTTTGTTCATGATACAGGCATAGGAATACACAAAGAACAATACAAAGATATATT